>FWWL01000260.1_pt1 | contig 153063 bp, 152 predicted proteins | sample 2228331 | NCBI WGS metagenome assembly FWWL01 (sample SAMEA103939775, study PRJEB20133) | metagenome | reverse complement strand
AAAGATTTAATAATTGAGGCCAAGCAAATTTTGGAGGTATCCGAAAAATCCACTATATCCTACGAAAGCAAAAAGGAACATATCCTTAACTATGTAAACAAAAAATTAGAAAAACATGATCAACTAGAACAGCTCATAGGAGAAAACCCATTAGCGGTAATGTATAACAACCACTTCAATCACATCGATTTTATGATAAATGTCCTAAAGTTAAACAACTTTGAAATGCTCGTAAGAATGCTTTTGGGTTTACAAGACATACCATGCCCATGGTTTTCACTATGACTATTTCCTATTTGCTCTCAATACCTGGAAAGAAGCAGTTAAAACTTATCTCGACGAGAAAGAGGCAAAGGAAATAAATACTATCTATGACTGAATTATTAAACACCACAGCCACATCTTTACATATCAAGTTTCACCCAAGTGAAGGAAAGCACAAGAAAAGTTTTTATCCTGCCTTCTCGATGGAGATGTTGATTCATGTATCAAAATCTACAAAAATGCTGTCAAATCCCCAGATGAGATGAAGGATTTCTTTACTGAGGTAATCCGGGCAAGTCTTTACAAAATTGGTCAGCTATGGGAAGAAGGCAAAATAAGTGTTGCAGAGGAACATATCTCATCGGCAATTGCATATGGGGGTCATAAAACTAGGAATAAAAGGGGTAAAAAAGTGAGAGTCATTATTACTTCAGCTCCAAATGAATTTCACGATTTAGGAGGTAGAATTGTAGCTGATTTTCTAGAATACGAAGGATTTAATGTCTATTACCTCGGGGCAAATACTCCACTGAATGATGTCTTAAGTTTAGCGAGAAAAATTCGTCCTAAGATTTTAGGTATATCCGTTGCTATGCCTTTTAAATTATACACTCGGTAAAGAGGGATGATCAATTAAAGGATACCAAAATAATGGTAGGTGGTATAGCATTTAATACTTTTCCTGAGGTATGGCTCCAAATAGGAGCGGATGGTTGGACAAAAGACGCTATAGAAGCAGTCAAAATGGCTAAACGATGGCTCAAGAAAAATCCCTTCTAATAGAGCTTTTACAGGAAAATTCTGAAATAATTTTTCACCACCTAAAAGACACAACCAGCCTATCCATAATTTTTACTGATCTTGAAGGAACAATCCTTGAGTGTAATAAAGGCTTTTTGGATAATTTAGGATTGACTGAAAAACCCATCATGAAAAATATAAGAACACTCTTATCACACAATCATGACGATATTTTCCTTCAGAATCTCAAAGCCCTTGTCGATGTAAGCTTTCATTTAAAGGTCATTTCCAGACTTATATCAATTTATTAGGTCATGTTTATCCCTCAAAAAGAGTTTCATTTTTCTGTTGGAAAAGTACAAATTAACTTATTCCGAATTGATTGAAAAAATGTCCCAATTGAATAATGAACTAAGCCTTTACATAATAAGGCTTGACGAGAAAAATCGGGAACTTGAAAATGCTAATAAAACCATAAAAAAGATGATGAATACCGATTATCTTACAAAACTCCTTAACAGAAGAGCTTTCAGAAATTACCTTTGGAAAGCCATTTATCTTGCCAATCGACATAAAACACCCTTTTCCTTGGTTGGTAATGGCAGACATTGACAATTTCAAAACCATAAATGACCCCTACGGTCACGGTGTAGGAGATAAGGTATTAGAACGTTTCGCAAAGATACTTAAGAAATCTTCAAGAACCGAAGATATAATATGCAGATTTGGTGGAGAAGAATTTTTTGATACTTTTGCCGAATACAAATCTAGAATCGGCCATAATGTATGCAGAAAGGATTAGAAAAAAGCCTGAAAATACACTTATTCCAGAAATTCCTCACAAAGTTACTGCAAGTTTTGGTATTACAGAATTTACTGACCAAGACACCGACATGACTATTATAGCAAGAGTTGACTATGCCTTATATGAAGCAAAGAAAACTGGTAAAAATCGGTGCGTTGCTCGCCAAGGATCTTAGAAATCCTATTTTACACAACCTGTTTGCAAATAAACAGCATTAGATCTAAATCTCCCTCAGGTAAATCCTTCCTTACGACTCGCAGGGAAATTTTAATGCTTGTTTAAATTTTATTGAGATAATAATATTCTCTGGTGATCGTGAATATTTCCTTGTGAGAGCTTAGGCATGAATTGGTATAATTTATTTAAGGATGATTTATTAGAAAAACTTTGTGTCGACTCCAACAGAGGACTTTCAGAAGAAGAAGTAAAAGAAAGACTCGAAAAGTATGGCTTTAATGAAATTGAAAAGGAAAAAAGGGTATCACCCTTTCAGATTTTTATAAACCAGTTTAAAAACACTCTCATTATAATTTTGCTCATAGCCATAATTTTATCGGCGCTCATAGGAGAAATAGTTGATTCGGTAATAATCGGGATAATTGTTGTCTTTTGTGCTCTACTCGGATTTCTTCAAGAATACAGAGCAGAAAAGGCATTAGATGCTCTAAAAAAAATGCTTTCTCCTACAATCACCGTCCTAAGAAGCGGGAAAGAACAGGAAGTTCCAGCTAAAGAAATAGTTCCTGGAGACATACTGATATTAGAAGCGGGCGACAAAGTTCCAGCTGATGCAAGGCTAATTGAAGCTCATTCTCTTAGATGCGATGAAGCTCCTCTTACTGGAGAATCCTCACCTGTAAGCAAAAACATAGACCCAATACCCGGCCAAGTTCAAATAGCCGACATGAAAAACATGGTATTTGCTGGCACTACCGTTACCTACGGCAGAGCAAAAGCGGTTGTTGTAGCTACTGGAATGAATACCCAGCTGGGAAAAATTGCCAAAGAGGTTCTGACGGTTAAAGCTGAAAAAACTCCCCTTGAGAAAAGAACGGAAGAAATTGGTAAATGGCTTGGAATAATATGCATAACCATATGTTTTCTAGTTATTGGCATAAGCCTAATCAGAGAAACGATAGAAGGTAAGGTTGATTTATCCTTCCTAGTTACAATCGTTATGTTTGCAGTTGCCTTAGCAGTTGCAGCTGTGCCTGAAGCCTTGGCAGCCATAGTTACAGGCGCCCTAGCTATAGGAATGCGCCAGATGGCAAAGGAAAATGCCCTTGTTAGAAAAATGACAGCTGTCGAAACCCTGGGATGCACAACAGTTATCTGCTCAGACAAAACAGGCACTCTGACAAAGGGAGAAATGACAGTAAGAAAGATTTATTACAATGAAAGAAAGATTGAAATAACAGGAAGTGGCTATGAGCCTACAGGAGAATTTAAGGGCATTTCCATAGATGAAATTAAAAACGATAGTGGAATACAAATGCTCCTAAAGGGGGCTGTTTTGTGTAACGATGCAGATTTATACAAAGCCAATGGCAAATGGAATATAAAGGGCGATCCAACGGAAGGGGCATTAGTGGTTGTCGCTTCAAAGGTCAGTATAGATGTTTCCAATGTAAGACTTAAAAATCCAAGAATAGAGGAAATACCCTTTAGTTCAGAAAGAAAAAGAATGACCACCATCCATAGGATGGAAGATGGAAAAATCATTGTCTTTGTAAAAGGTGCTACTGAAGTAATTCTTGAAAGATGCTCCTATATCCTTAGAAACGGCAAGACCGAAGAAATAAAAGATGAAGATAAGATAAAAATATTAAAAACCAACGAAGAGATGGCTTCTGAAGCCTTAAGAGTTCTAGCCCTGGGCTACAAAGAAATTTCCCAGGAATTAACCTATAATGAAGATTTCTTAGAGTCCGATATCATCTTCTTAGGGCTTTTCGGCATGATGGATCCCCCAAGACCCGAGGTTATTGAAGCAATAAAGGTATGCAAAGAGGTGGGTATAAAACCAATAATGATTACAGGGGATCATAAATTAACCGCAATAGCTGTAGGAAAAGAAATCGGAATTTACAAAGAAGGAGATATGGTGCTTACGGGAGAAGAACTTGAAAAAATATCTGAGAATGAATTTGAGAAGATAGTTAACAAGGTTACGGTTTATGCAAGGGTTTCGCCTCTTGATAAACTAAAAATAGTCAAGGCCTGGAAGAATAGAGGCGAAGTAGTTGCAATGACAGGTGACGGAGTAAATGATGCACCCGCTCTGAAGCATGCCGATATAGGCATAGCAATGGGAATAACAGGCACTGAAGTTGCTAAAGAAGCAGCAGATATGGTTCTTACAGACGACAATTTTGCAACCATTGTTAAGGCAATTGAGCTTGGAAGATGGATATACGACAACATAAAAAAATATTTGACTTATCTTTTAAGGTGCAACTTAACGGAGGTTGTATTTATAGGAGGGGTTGTTATTGTCATGGGACCTGACTTCCTTCCCTTACTTCCAGCAGCAATTCTTTATATTAATCTAGCTACAGATGGACTTCCTGCCCTTGCTCTTGGAGTTGCCCCACCTGATCCAGATATCATGAAAAGACCTCCCAGAAATCCAAAGGAAAGTATTTTTTCCTTTGATGTAATAGCCTTTGTCCTGGCTGCTTTTTTAATAGAAATACCAACTCTTTACTACATATTCTTTACCGACTTTATAGATATCACCCACGCAAGAACCGAGATCTTCTTTTTCTTCATAGGTATAGAGTTGATAATCGCTCTAAATTTTAGATCCTTAAGATTTAGCCTTTTCAAAGCACCACCTCATAAGTGGCTACTTCTTGCTATAGCCTGGGAGATAGTTCTCATAGCCCTTCTTGCTCAGATTTCCCCTGTAAGAGAAAGCTTCGGGATAACAAAACCCTTACCATCCGACTTAATAAAGGTCCTAGCAGTAGGTTTGGGGGTTTTAATATCAATGGAAATAATTAAACCAGCTATAACAAAAAAGATCTCAACCTTTAACGCTTAATTTCTCCATAATCTGCCTTTTTCATGAAACCAAAAGAGCTTTTAACTGTTCTTTTGGTTGTTTCCTCAAATCCAACCTTAAATCCTTCTTTAGAAAGCTCTGAAAGAATCCTTTTTCTTATCTTTGATGGTATTGCTTCAGGCGGAATAATACCACTACACTCTTCGTGAATTTTCTCTACAAACTTTGCCATTACAGATGCTGCTAGGGCGGTCGGATAGGAAACATGGGTTGAACCAGGAGCTATCCTATTAAGTTCCTTTATAGAAGGTGAAATTAAGTAGCCTCTAAGAGTTTTTCTCTTATCCTTAATCTTTCCCCTTACCTCTACAACCAAACCAAAAACCGCCTCTTCCAAAACCCCTTTTCTTATCCTCTCAACCAATCCCTTTACCGATGAGACCTTACTGACAATCTTCCCCAAAACTTCGTAAGGAGCCACACTAACTCCATCAATCTTTAAGGGCTTGTTACTCAGTAAGCCCATGTTGTAAAGAGCCATTAGAAATTCAACATCCGATCCACCTGCCTTTATGTCAACATTTCTAGTCTTGATAAATTTTGGAATTGTGGCAACTTCCTCCCCTAAGACCAGATAAGTTCTTCTCCATCCTATTGGTTCAGGGTAGTGGTAATATTCCGGATTGCTGAAAGGCTCACACTTTACAAACCTTCCCCTTTCAAAAACTATTGGTTCAGAAACAACATCAGAGAGCAAAATTTTAGGAGACCACGACCATATTGTGCCCGGTGGTTGCTGATCTTCAAAAACCCGAATTCTAATCGAAGAAACATGATCAAATCTTGAGGCAAGTTCCCCAGCAATTAAATTGGTCAGCCCAGGGCTAATCCCCGTGTTTATTAATCCAAGAAGCTTCTTTTCTTTAAACTTTTCATCATACTCAAGCTGTTCCGGATATATGGTTCCCTCCAGATCAGAGGCAAGATCCTGATAATTTATTGAATACTTCAGTGCCATTTCTAAAAGTTTCTTGTTTATAGTGGGAGTAGCAGAATTTATGATGAGATCAACATCTGAAATTAATTTCTCAAAGGACTTCCCATCACTTGGCGATATTCTATACAAGGTAAGCCTGTTTGTAGGAAGAAACTCTTTTAACCTGTTGAGGTTTTTCTGACTTTTGTCCACCGCCTTTATCGAAAAATCCGTCTTTGTTAAAAGATACTTGCAGATAAAATACCCAACCGCCCCAACTCCTACAATTGTAACTTTCATACCCAGCTCCTGAGTTATTCTTATCGATACTAGAAAAGTCCAAAGCTCAAGTTAAGTTCCTGCTCTTATTATCCATTACCACAAGTGTTTTCTACTAGCCTTTAGATATTGCCAAAACACCCCTAAGGCTTTCCCATGCCATAATCTAGGAACATTTCTATAACTAGACAAGGTTCTTCTACCGAGAGGAGGGGAAAATCTTAAGCTGGAAGCCTAAACTTAACTATGCTACTTCCCGGGAGTTCTCTAAAATCACTGGCCTAAAATTTTAAAAACCTCATCATAGGAAATGCCAAAAATCTTGTGATAAAATCTATTTGCAAGCTCTCCAAAATCAATATCCTTGAAAAGTTCAGGATACACCCTTTTAGCCATAAAAAAAGCTATCAGGACAACCCTCGGAGACCATGTTGACCATTCAGGAAGTTTGTAAACGCTTTTTTCTTTAACCGCCTTGATATGTTTCCATTGAGAATTGCCTATAAACCATTCAGAGCCATATCCAGCATTACCCCATATGAATATTGTATCGGGATTCCATTGAACTATCCTTTCAACAGAAACCATAGTGCTCTTTTCTCTGATGGACGAAGCGGGATTCAGAGCTCCAATGATGTTAATAAGATCATTTGCAATACTAGAAGCGCAGGAAACAGTGGTTGGAGTCCCAAGAAGATGAAGCACCCTTTTTTGTTTATCAAAGGGAATCCCTGAAACCCTTTCTCTAATAATCCTAAGGTAACTTTCCATTTCTTCTATAAGTTTTTCAGCTTCCTTTTCTTTCCCAAAGAGTTTCCCATGAAGCCTTACAATTTCATAAAATTCTTCCAGACTTTCCGGATATATCCCTATAACCTTAACTCCCTTATTTTCTAAGAAAGCGATTGTTTCAGGAGTATAAGTCCATGTAATCACCACATCAGGATTAAGCTTTAGAATTGCCTCCACATTAAGGCTAGTCCCAATCCCAATGGTAGGTTTCCTTAAGGATGGATTGAGCTTTACAAGGGCTTTATAAACATCGGTATGATCCTGAGCCCAAGAAGAAACCCCAACTACCCTGTCCCATATGTCTAAAGCTGGAATAAGTTCATAGCTTAAAGCAATAACCGCTCTCCTTACAGGAATATCAACAGAAATGGATCTCCCTAATTTGTCAACAACAGTATAGGGCTCAGCAGAGACATACCCGCTAAGCCCTAAAGCCAGCAAAACTAAAACTTTATAGATACTTCTCCATACCATGATCTGCCAGGTGCTTTATAATAAACGTAGTAATCTTCATCGAAGAGGTTATCCACCGAGAAAGAAAGAGTTAGCCATGGCTTTACTTTGTAAGAAATTTTGGCATCTACCACGAAAAATTCATCATAGGAGCCATAAACTCCGCTCTTTTTGTCAGAATTGTCATCCTCACTATACCATTTATCCATATATCTGCCTGTTATATAAAAGAAAACCGGATCTTTACTTAACTTTGCCCCTACATTCGCTTTCCAAAGAGGCGTATAGGTCATTCTTTTCCCAACGGTAGAAGGCTTAACATCGTTTTCCTTTATCTCTGAGTCGGTATAAGTAAAGTTCCCAAAAAGGGTAAGGAAATCGTCAATCTTTTGTTCCAGCTCAAATTCAACTCCCCTAGATTCCGCTTTTCCTACATTAATTAGCCTTTGGTAGGTTGGTGTTACCGTTTGCCTATAAATTAGATCTTTTAGATAATTTTCAAAGTAAGTCACCTCAACCTTTGCGCCTTTCCAAAGTTTCTGTTCTACTCCGATATCCCAAGAAAGGGTGGTCTCAGGCTTAAGAGAAGGATTTCCAGCGTAGGTAATACCACTTGAGCTTGTCCAGGTTCTGTAAAGCTCGTATACAGAAGGAGCTCTAAAGGCCTTTCCAACAGAACCTCTAACAGTTGTTCCCTCAAGGGGTTTATAAACCACAGCAAGTTTCGGACTAAACTCAGAGTCATCCCTAGAATCTAAGTCCAAGGGATAGCCACTTTTTGGTCTCCCTGTAGTAAGGTTAATATCATTTACAAATCCATCATAGGTCTTCCACCAGTCTCCCCTAATTCCAGCATAGAACGTAAGATTCTCAAGAACCATTATTTCATCCTGGATAAATAGAGCAAAATTTTTGGCTTTTCCAAAGGATTCATATCTTAAGAAGGTCTTGGAATCATTGTCTCTCCAATCCTTAAGTTGATTCTCTTTAGTGTAAGCAGCATCCTTTCTAAAGTCGCCTCCGAAAGTAAGAAGGTGTCTTTCGAAAAGAGGCAAAGTGAATTGAATTCCACCTGCATAAGCATCAGCAGGGGTCTCGGAAATATAGCCAGCTCCACCAGTTCTTGTTGCTCCAGTAAGAGTTGTAATATACCAATCGCTTTCCGTATCTAAGTAAGAGAAGTTGAACTTCGTCTTGATATTTTCAAAAACCAAAGTTTCAAAGGCTATCCCATAAGCATTTTGAACTCTTCCCCCAGCTCCCGGAAGAAAGGTATTTTCTAGTGTTCCGCTATAATTCCAGACAGGATTTCCTGAAGCATCTCTAAGATAGGTATGAGGCTTATCGTAGTCATATTCATACCGATTTCTCATAAAGGTGAGGTTCAATCTGGTATCTTTGGAAAAATCATACTGCGCCTTTAAAGTAAGGCCATCATCCCACCAGGTATTGTCACCTTTATCACCAATTAGATAGGCCTTTTTTCCATAACGGTCATAGGTTTCTTTCCATCCTGTAATCCCCGAAGGAGGAGTGGTAGTTCTTACATTATAATCAGTGGGATAACCGTTAGTATCTGTTCTTCCATAGCTCAAGAAAACGCTCAGTCTGTCACGGGCTCTATCTCCATAGGAGACATAAAATCTTTTTAAATCATCCATTCCTTCGCCTCTTTCAAAACCAGAACCATATCCTGTCTTTAGAGTAAATTCTCTTTTCTCTGGCATCTTAGTGATAAAATTGACCACTCCACCCATTGCATAACCACCATACAGGCTCGAAAAGGGACCCTTTACTACTTCAACCCTTTCGATGTCTTCCGGATAGTATCCACCAAGTTTAACATTTCCAGTGTAGGGATTATTAAGGATCACACCATCCATAAGAATAAGGGTTCTTTTTTGGTCGGGTATTCCTCTAAGGGTAATAGAAGACAGTGTGTCCATATGCCCCTTTCCTCTTCTAACCATAACACCAGATATATCGTTTATAGCTTCGTCCAGTGTCTTAACATCTTTGATTTCAATATCCTTTTTCGTTACCACCTTTGGGGAACCGGGAGTATCAGCCACAGACTTTTCTGTTTTAGTGGCGGTCACAATGATCTCTTCAAACTCCTTAACATCTTCTGAAAAACCATTACTAACCCATAAAAAGCTTAGAAGAACCCATAAAACTACTAAAACAAAGGAATAACCCATAGAACACCTCCATGGCTAAAAACCTTATTCCTCCTAGAAGTGGCTATAAAGAAAGGGTTCTTCCCCAAGACAAAGAAGCCTTCAAGGCTTGACTTTTGGCTTAATTATCAAAAAAGATGAAAACTAGTCAACAGAAAGGAAAAGCAAAGTTCGGGTCTAAAAATTAATCCTGGTAAAAGCTGGGTTGATTTGTAGCTTTTAAAGGTGTAAAGTCTTTTCTGAAAAGAGCTAGATGGTGAGGTTTGGTGGCTATGAAACATCTTGTTTACTTTGTTGGAGCAGGTCCGGGAGATCCGGAACTTATAACTGTAAAGGGGAAAAGGCTTCTTGAAGAGGCAGATGTCATCATATTTGCTGGATCCCTTGTTCCTGAAAAACTCGTAAGATTATACGCAAAACCAACAGCAGAGGTAATAAGCAGTGCTTCCCTTACCCTAGAAGAAATACATCAGCTCATTTCAAACTACCAGAGAGAAGGGAAAAAGGTTGTAAGACTTCACTCGGGAGACCCTTCTCTTTACGGAGCAATCCATGAACAGATCGTGCTTTTAGAAAAGGAAAATATTCCCTATGAAGTTGTTCCGGGTGTTTCTGCAATATTTGCCGCTTCCTCAAAACTTGCAAGAGAACTTACAGTGCCCGACATATCTCAAACGGTAATTCTTACAAGACACGGCGGGAAAACCCCCGTTCCAGAAAAAGAATCCCTTTCTTCCTTGGCCACCCATGAAGCAACAATGGCTATATACCTTAGCATAAAGTCTATAGAAAAGGTTGTGGAGGAACTTCTCAAAGGATATCCGCCGGATACACCTGTAGTGGTAGCCTATAAAGTTAGCTGGGAAGATGAAAGGTTTATCACCGGAACCCTGGAAGACATCGTAGAAAAGGTAAAAAAAGAAGGCATAAACCGCCAGGCTCTAATACTTGTTGGAAAGGTCTTTGGAGAAAGAGACCCTTCCAAGAAATCCTTGCTTTACGACAAAAACTTTGAACATGGTTTCAGAAAAAAAGCCCTATGATCTGGCAATTATTGCCATTACAAGAAAGGCTTCAGAGCTAGCCCTAAGGATCCATCTTACCTTACCAAACTCTATTTGCTACCTTCCCAGAAGGCTTGAAAAAGAAAAAACCTTCTTACAAAAAAACGTAAGCTTTTTCGATAATCTCTCAGTAACGATAAAAAACCTTTGGAAAGCTTCAAAGACAATCTTATGCATCATGGCAACAGGTATAGTGGTAAGAACCATATCTTCCCTCATCAAAGAAAAATCTAAAGATCCCGCTATTCTTGTGATGGATGAAGAGGGCAATTTTGTAATAAGTCTTTTATCGGGTCATCTTGGAGGAGCAAATGCTTTGGCAAGAAAGATTGCAGATCTTGTGGGAGCAACACCAGTAATAACAACTTCATCGGACATCCAAAAAAAAGTAGCCTTAGACCTTCTTGCCCAGCAGAAAAACCTGGTCATCTTCGGAAGAAACAATAACTTATCTCCTACCCTTCCATCCCTAATGAGGATGCTCCTTGAGGAAGAAACGGTTTATCTTTTTGACCCCGAAGGTTTCATTTCTAAGGAGCTTGGAGATTCCTATCCTAATTTAATTGTCACGGACAAACCCGAAAAGGCTAACTCTACTCTCCTATGGGTTTCAGAAAAGGAGCCTCCTCCGGAACTCCCCTGTTTTAGAATACACCCAAAGAATCTACTTGTAGGCATAGGTTGTAATAGGAATACTTCATCGGAAGAAATAATAGACTTTATAAGAAGCGTCTTCATCCAAGAAAGGCTTTACATTGGCTCTGTAAGCTACCTGGTAACGGTTGATATAAAGAAAGAGGAAAAGGGGCTTCTTAAAGCATCAAAAGTCCTTGGAATACCGATAGAGTTCGTAGAAAAAGATAAACTTGAAAACATTAAAGTTCCAAATCCTTCAGGAATAGTAAAAAAACACATAGGAGTTTTTAGCGTATGCGAATCAGCGCCCATTGCCTTCAACAAAAAGGCTCAAATCATAGTTCCAAAGAGGAAAACCAAAAATGTAACCATAGCGGTGGCAAAGGTGTCCTATTCATAGTAAGCCTGGGTCCAGGTTTTCCTGAATACATGATTCCAGTCTCTAGAAAAGCCCTTGAAGAAGCTGAAATCATAGTAGGCTATAGAACTTATATTCAACTTATTCAACCTTTCTTCCCATCAAAAGAATTCATAAGTAAAGGCATGCATCAGGAAACAGAAAGGTGTATTGTAGCCCTTGACAAAGCCAGGGAAGGCAAAAAGGTAGCCCTTATATCAAGTGGAGATGCGGGAATTTACGGAATGGCAGGCCTTGCCCTTGAGATATGCAAAAAAGAAAACATAGAAGTCTATCCAGAAGATGAAGGAAAAGGTCAAATTTTGCTAAAAATTCTTCCAGGTGTCTCTGCGGTAAACGCCGTTTCAGCCATTCTAGGAGCTCCCCTTATGCATGACTTTGCCTCTATAAGCCTAAGCGATCACCTCACCCCATGGAATCTTATCGAAAAAAGAATAAGGCTTGCCTCGGAAGGAGATTTCGTTATAGCCCTTTACAACCCAAGGAGCAAAACAAGACCCCATCTTCTTGAAAAGGCAATAGAGATTATACTCCGCCACAGGGAAAAAACTACTCCCGTAGGCATTGTCTGGAACGCCATGAGAGAAAATCAGAGAAAGCTTATCACTTCTCTAGAAAAAATCCCCGCTGAAGAAGTTAACATGCATTCTACGTTAATAATTGGAAATTCTCAAACTTATGTATGGAACGGTTGGATGATTACCCCGAGAGGCTACCATCTCAAGAAAAATATTTTTTAGCTCTAGCAAGAGCCATGAGAGGAAAATAATGACGATACATGTTGTAGTTGATCATAAAGCCTCTTCCTAGTTCCAATCCCTGATCTAGGGTTTCCCCATTTCCTTCAAGAATAGTTCTTGCTCCATGACCATAGCCAGGAAAGCCAGTTCCTGTATAATGAGGCTCATCCCAGGTTCCGTCCCGCTGGGAATTTATAAGAAAATTTACACCCTTAAGAATAGCTTCATTATATTCTTTGTTCCCTACAGCCATAAGACCAAGAAGGGCCCAGGCTGTCTGGGAAGGAGTGCTTTCTCCCACCCCTTTCAGTTTGGGATCCATATAAGAAGCCGGCGTTTCACCCCAGCCACCATCTTCATTCTGATGCTCTACAAGCCACTTCGCAGCCCTTTGAATAAAGGGCTCATTCATATCAACCCCAATAGCACTTAAAGCCTGCAAAACCGCCGATGTTCCATAGATGTAATTTACTCCCCACCTTCCAAACCAGCTTCCATCCTTTTCTTGCTCAGATCTGATATATTTTATAGCCTTCTTTATAGCCTCATCTTCCAAAGTTTTCCCGAGATAAGAAAAGGCCTCAATAACATGGGCGGTAACATCAACACTTGGCGGATCAAGAACTTCACCAAAGTCACAAAAGGGTATCTTCGTAACAAGCCTGTTGGTATTGTCCTTATCAAAGGCTGCCCAACCACCATTAGCAGACTGAAGTCCCCTTATCCACTCCTCCGCCCTCATGATAGCATTTATAGCCAAAGAAGCATCTTTTCCCCTTAGATAAGGTAACATTTTAGCAAGGGCAATAATGGCAACGGCTGTGTCATCTACATCAGGATAAAAGCGATTTGCCATTTCAAAGGCCCATCCTCCTGGCCTGACATTAAGAGCTCTGTAATGCCAATCACCCTTTTCGAAAACCTGCTGTTCAATAAGCCATTTTGTAGCTTTCTGAAGCATTTCAAGCATTTCATTGTTGATAGGCTCACATTCTAGAAGGGCTACCATAGCAAGCACTGTATCCCAAACAGGGGAATTACTAGCCTGGATGTGCCATTCTCCACCTTTCCAGTAAGACCAGTGGGGCTCATCAAGGGCTCTAAGTCCCTTAGCCATTACAGGGTGATTAAGAGAATATCCTTCCGTATGAAGAGCAATAAGACCATAAACCCAGGGAGGTTGAATGCCACCCCAGGCACCATCTTGTTCCTGGTGTTCAATAATCCATTCCAAACAAAGCTTTATTGCTAACTCCCTGCCAGGCTTTACAGGGAAAGAATTGTAACGCCTAAAGAATTTATCAGCCCAGTAGAAGAAACTATCCCAGGACCAGAAATTTTCCGGATATTTTAAAATAGGTTTGATAACACTCCTTCCTTCAGGGAAAAGCTCATCGAGGCGGTTTTCCTTTGGAGGTCTTTTCACAGGCCTTCTTGTAGAAAGCACCATCAGGGGAACAATTGTAGCTCTTGCCCACGAGGCAAACTCGTAAATGCTAAGAGGCAACCAGTGGGGCAGGAAGATAAGCTCTGGCGGTATGGTGGGAGTTTTATCCCAAGGCCACTCTCCAATAAGGGCAAGCCAATATTGGGTAAAAACCCTTACAGAGTTTATCCCTCCATGTTCAAGAATCCATTTTCTTGCAGATTTTAAAGCTGGATGATCCGGAGAAAAACCTGAAACTCTAAGGGCTGCATAACATTCAACGGTAGTGTTTATATCACCGCTAGGGGCATTATAATAAACTTCCCAGGATCCATCGGACCTTTGAGAACTAAGAATAGTATTTATAAGTCCCCTTTTCTTGACATCATCTTCTATGCCCAGAAGATAAAAAGCAAGAAGCCATTCCGCTTCCATACAAGAGTTAGACTCTAGCCATCCCATCCAGTAACCTTCTGGTTTCTGCTTCTCTTTAAGCCAGGAAACCGCATCCCAAATGGATCTCTCAAGAATCCCTTCAAAAGATGGCTCCTTATTGATATAAACCACACCCGCCATAGCCCCTTAGCCCCTTTTAAACCTTTTCCCTGTTTTTTACACAACTTCCGACAAAAATTCTTAATACATTATCAAGATACTCTTGGTCTAGTCTATCTATAAAATCTTCCGAAATTTTTTCTTCTCCCTCTTCGGCACCAAGAAGCTTAATAAGGTTTGCCCTATACTGCCACCAGAAGATCGTTACCGCATTGATCATGATGGTAAACATGTAAGGATCTACCTTAGAACTTATAACTCCACCCTGCTGAGCTTTGGATATCTCCTCAGCAAGAAACTCTACACTTTCCTTTTCTCCAGGCCAGAGATCGGTATCACCTTCTAGACAGGCCCAACAACTAAGCCTTATCACATTGGCGTTATTTTTTATGAACCAAAAAAGAGAACGAATAGTTTCAGCAAGAAACTGAACAACATCAATTTCACCCCGTCTGTAGGAAGAAATCCGCTCCGACCAAAATTCCCAAAACCTTTCTACAGCTCTTCTTTGAACCTCCCTATAAAGCCCATTCTTGCTCCCAAAATGGTGGTGAATAAGAGGTTGAGATACCCCTGAAACATCTGAAATATCTCTAAGAGATGTCCCTGCAAAACCTCGCTCAGAAAAAAGCTTCTCCGCCGCATCCAGTATGGCCATCCGGGTATGCTCCGCATCTCTGTCACGCTTATGGCTTCGAATATCTTCCAAAGTATAACCCCCTTTAGGTATACAATTGACTTATCGATCAATAAATACAAAATTGCCCCAGCAAAGTCAACTTTTTGTAACTTATCTATTAGACAGGTAAAGAGTGCCCAAAAAACCTGGCACAACGGGAAGGTTTTCTTGAGGAGGCAAAATGAGATTAAAGAAGTTTTTCATAAAATTTAGAACTATTCTAAAGGTTGCTCCCCAAAGAATCTCAGTATCTACCCCTTCCTGGTGAATGAAGCAAAGAAAATCACAATGGGAGCCTTCGGAAGGATAATCATAAATTCTGTAAATGGCATAACGGGAAATATCCAAAAGCTCCTCAAAAGAAATCCATATCGTTTTTTCAACTTCCTTAGAATTTTCCCTCAAACTAAGGTTCTTAGGAGAAAAAGCAACAATAGGCACAATTGCCTTTTTAAACCTGATGAGTCTATCGGGAGGAAGAACCCCCACAATTTTTACACGGAACGGATTAAGCCTTATTTCCTCCCAGGATTCTCTAAGAGCGGTAGCGGTAAGAAGAGAAAAAAGCCTTCTAAATTTTCTTGGATAACACTTAAAGGCTTTACAGAAGCCTTCCAACCCAAAAGAAAGAATTTTATCCTCTGGAAGCTTTATTCCACCACCGGGAAAGCAAAGATCCCCGGGTTGAGTAACAAACCTTGACCTTTTATTAAGAAGAATACCAAGTTTATCAGGTGTTTTTGAAAAGCTTAAAAAATTAGGACAGATCAAGAACAAAACAGAGGTAATTTCAACCGCTTTCGTTTCATAAAAACACTTACTAACCCACTCAAAAGTCTCTGGATCAAAGGAATTGCAAACAAAGTCTTTAAGAGCCTCAAAATCTAAGATCTTGCAAGAAGTCTTTCCCATTTCTTCCACTCTTCCTCTAAAACCTTGGAAGAATATTCCTTGATGGATCCAAGGCAAGGGTTCTTTCCAAAAACTTCAGGAGAAAAAAGGGAAGCCTTGTATCCGTAAAAAAGCCATTTGAAAACATTAAACTTCTCAATAAATTCCCACTCACCCTTGTTTTCTTTTAAAAACTCCAAAACTCTTTTATAGCGACCGCCCCAAACTTCAATAGCACTCTCTTTAGTAGCATCCTTTTCAGGAAAAGCATAGGCTCTATCCATCCTTATCCTTAAATACTCAAGAAAAGCTATAGCTTTCTTAATGTCCTGGAAGGTGTAAACATCAAGAAAATCCGATGGAACAATATCTTCTAGTTCTTCAAAGATTTTTTCCATTCTATCCTTACCTGAAGGAAGAGCTTTGGTCTTTTCAATGTATCTCCCAATTTGCTTTCTTAAGTTTTCTCTCTTTTCAATAAGCTCCCACACCTTATAAAGCACATTTTGAGCCTTCCAGAAAAGATTTTTTCTCCCCTCTTCTAGCCTGTTCTTTAAATTTCCATAGTTTACAGAAGAGATAGGAACAACAGAGGGTATTTCAAAAACAGTAACTATGATAAATATTTTTAGCTTTTCATTAAGCTCTACCATTCCTCCTTTTCCTACCATGAAGAAAGAGGCTTGATGAAGTCTTGGAGGAATCGCCCAAGAAACGGACATCTTCTGGATGTAGTCTTTTAAGGATTCCATTATCAGTCTTACAAGGCCATATCTCGTAGCCCTTTGTGCTTCAGGTAAGTCCTTAAAAAGCTTTAAGGCTACGCCATTTTTCCCCTCGTCAACGAACCCAGGGTAAGCATAGAGGGTTTCAAAGGAAGGCTCCCTTGTAATTTTAATTTTATCAGGAATAGGCTCCAAAGGGATTTCTCTTATTCCTCTTTTTTCCCACTTAAGTTTTGCATCCTCCCACATTCTATCTTGATAATCCCTGGGAACCTCTTCGACAATTCTTGCTATATCCCTTCCGGAAGCAAGTTTTTCGCCTTTAGAGCCAACAACTTCTATCCGGAAAACGAGATGGGGAGGTAGATTAATGCCTTTCCATTTCTCAGGCTCTATCTCAATTCCCTTAACCTCTTTTAGAGCTCTCTCAAGGCTACCTAAAAAGTCTTCATTGGGAAGGGCTTCTTTATAGCTAAGCCTTTCTACAACCTTTTTAATCGTTTCCCCCATGGGGACAAGGTTTTTTCTAATATCTTTAGGAAGCCCCTTTAGAAGATATTGAACTTTTTCCTCTAGATAGCCGGGAACAGGCCACTCTAAAATCCCTAAAAAATAAGCCCTTTTTATAACATCAAGGGCATTTACAGGAACAACAATTGTAACACCATCTTCTTCCTGACCAGGTCCGAAATGATAAATCAAAGAAAACTCAGTGCCTAAGATGTAGATCCTTCCGGGAAAAAGGATATCCAGATCTTCAGAGATTATTTCCCTGAGAATGTCTTCCTCTGTCATGTAAAGAAGGGAAGAATTTTCCGGAAGGCTTCTTAAAAATCTCTCAAAGGATTTTAGATTCCAAATTCCTTCAGGAATCCTCGAATTGTAAAATTCAAATATTTTTCCTTCGTCTATGAAAAAGTGGGGTTTTCTTATTTTCTTTTCCCCTTCCTGAATTTCCTCAAGAAGTCTTTTATTATGCACAAGAAAAGGATAGCTCTTCCCAAGCTTATCCCCAACAAGGGCTTCTCTTATGAAAATCTCTCTGGCTTCCTTAGGATTTATCCTTCCGTAAGCAACAGGTCGCCCTTCAACAATCGTAAGACCGTGAAAAGAAACCTTTTCATAGGCTACAACATTTCCAAGCTTTTCATCCCAGTGAGGATTACTGTAAGAGTAGGAACAAAGATGCTTTGCTACATCTTCTATCCATAAAGGGTCTATTTCTGCCACATTCCTTGCAAAGATTTTACTTGTTTCAACAATTTCTGAAGCCATAATCCAGGGAGGATTTCTTTTAACGAAAGAACCAGGAAATATAAATATCTCTTTATCCTTAGCTCCCTTGTAAATCCCCCTTCCCTGGTGCATAGCAACTAAGCTTCCAGCACCACAGACAAAACCAGCAAGGAGGCTACAATGAATATCCTCATAGCTTGGAGCGGTATCACTAAGCTCCAACTCTCCCATTTCCTCAAGGATTTCTACAAGCTCCTCGTAAACGCTTATCCATTCCTGAATAGTCCTATAAGAAAGATAGTTTTCCTTGCACCATTTGCTGAGCTTACTTTTTCCTTGATTCTGCTCCCTGTGATAGGCTTTCCAAATGGAAAGAAAGCTCACAAAATCAGATCTGCCGTCAGCAAAGAGCATGTGAGCTCTGCTAGCAAGTTCTTCTTCGCCATGGGGTCGTTCCCTCGGATCCTGAACACTTAAAAGAGACACTATTATTAAAACTTCTCTAAGAGCCTTTCTTTTCTTTGCCTCTATAATGATTCTTGAGAGCTTGGGATCTAAAGGAAGCCTCGCCATCTTCCTTCCAATTGGTGTAAGGTTATTTCGATCATCGATGGCACCGAGTTGCCTTAAAATCAAAAAGGCTTCCCTTAGCGAAGCTCTTGAAGGGGGATCAAGGAAGTGAAAGTTCTCTACATCGCTAAACCCAAGATAAAGAAGTTTTAAAACAACCTCCGACAGATTAGACCTTTTTATCTCAGGTGGCGTAAAATCCTGCCTACTTTCATAATCCTCTTCACTGTAAAGTCTTATACAAACTCCTGGACCAACTCTTCCACATCTACCCTTCCTTTGCTCAGCACTTGCCTTAGAAATAGGAAGTATTGGAAGAGATTTAATCCCGCTTCTGGGACTATAGTGGGCTATACGGGCAAGACCTGTATCAACCACATAAGAAATGTTTGGAATAGTAATGGAGGTCTCTGCAACATTTGTTGCTACTATAACTTTTCTGTGGTGGGTTGGCTTAAAAACTCTCTCCTGTTCCCATACAGGCTGTCTTGCATAGAGAGGATAAACCTTTACATTACCCAGATCCCTCTCGCTAAGCCTTTGAACAGCTTCTTTAATGTCCTTTTCTGTTGGCATGAAAACAAGGACATCGCCACCTAGGAAGGCAAGGTTTTTGTTGTAAAAGAGCTCTTCTACTGCTTCTACTGCCTGATCTACATAGTTAAAACCCTCTTCTTCCCTCTCGGGATCTATGGGTTTATAAATAACCTCGACAGGATATAGCCTGGAAGCTATCTCTATTACAGGCACCGCCTCGCCCAAAGAGGCCGAGAAAGCTTTAGAAAACTTTTGGGGATCAATAGTTGCTGAAGAAATAATAACGGTAAGGTCTTTTCTTACGGAAAGTATTCTGATAAGAAGTCCTAGAATAAGGTCAATATTAAGGCTTCTTTCATGAGCTTCATCTACAATGATGACTTCATAGCTTCTCAGGAGCCTATCTTTTTGAGCTTCAGCAAGAAGAACCCCATCTGTTACAAACTTTATTATTGTCTCTTTTCTTACTCTGTCTTGAAACCGGATTTTGTAGCCCACCAAAAGATGCCCTTCTGGGCCAAGTTCTCTGGCAACTTGCCTTGCCAGAGTTATGGCTGCTATTCTTCTTGGTTGGGTACAACCTATGAATCCCTTTTTACCTTTTCCTGCTTCTATACAGAACTTGGGGATCTGGGTGCTTTTCCCAGATCCTGTAGAGCCTGCTATAACTAGAACTCTATGGCGCTTTATTGCCTCAACGATCTCATCTTTTCTGGATAATATAGGAAAGTCTAGGGGATAGGTTATTTTAAACATCTAGCAAGAGGTTTTACCTGGCAATCATCGCTCTCATCATATCGGCTGCATTCTCAGCATGATTTGAGATTTCGCCAATAAGCTCGACCAACCGTATAAGATGATAAGCGGTAAGGGCATTTTCAAAGGGATATTCGAAGAGATCTGCAATTAATTTTCTCTCAACCTGGTCTGACTGAAACTCATACTCTCGAATTTGTCTTATAGTTGATTTAACAATATTTCTGCTTTCCTCGGAAAAGTTTGAGAAATAAACATCAGAAGCGGAGACCATTGGATAGATAGCCTTAAGGGAGTAAATGGATCTTTCAACGAGAAGTATAAAATCATCAACCAGCTCAGCTGGAATACTATTCTTTTTATAGGAAAGCCAGTGAAGAACGTTTTGGACAGAATCAAGAACTTTGTCTTGTTCCCTGAGGTATGCAAAAAGCTGAAATTTATCCATAGGTAGCAGAACCCCTCTGGGAAGATGCCCTCTAATGTTTCTCTTTATGACATCTCCTTGGTTCTCCAGAACTATTACCTTGTTATGAAGATTTTCAAATTCTTTAATGTCCCCCTTGATATAGTAAAGAAAAGCATTTTGATAGATAGGAGCCACCTCTCTTATAATATCCGCATGTTTCAAAAGTCCCGGAAATGGCGACTGCCGAAATAACTTCAAAAAAGCTGATCTCATTCAATCTCTCCCTTTCTAGATTTTTATGAAGCTTACAATGTACTACAGAAGGATAAATTTTAAAAGCTTAAATATTATCATCGCAGGTATGGCTGAAAGTGGAATAGTAATCAACCAGTAGAAAATGATACGTCCTACAACCCTAAAATCTACTGCTGAAACACCACCTGCAAGGCCAACGCCAATAACAGCTCCTACAGCAGCATGGGTCGTAGAAACAGGAAGCCCAAGCTTTGAAGCAAGAAGCACCGCAGTAGCTGTTCCAAAATCTACAGAGTATCCCCTTGTGTTGTTTAGATGGGTAATTTTGCTTCCAACGGTTTCTATAACCTTATAGCCCCATGTAAGAACTCCAAGAGCAATAAAGGCTCCCCCTATAATTAGCATGAACATAGGAACAGGTGCAGTAGCAGCAACCGTTCCCGTCTTGTAAATAAGATAAATTCCAGCAAGAGGGCCAACAGCATTGGCAACATCGTTTGCTCCGTGGGCAAAGGCAACATAGCAGGCGGTAAAAATCTGAAGCCTTCTAAAGACCTCTTCAGCAGGCTCTTTAATCTTTCTATGGGCAACAATTTTTACTATCCAAAGATAAGTTATGGCTGCTACTACGATAGATACCACTAAAGAAAGGAATACAGCCATGGAGATACGATAGCCCAATTTAGCACCAAAGGTAGTTTCAAGAAAAATGGATAAAGAAACCACCCAAAAAGTTAGAGCACTGAAAAAGGGAGACCACTTCGTAGTTTTTTCCATGGTATCGTAAGTTTCCAGGATAAGCTTTTTTATTGAAGTAAATATAATGAAGGCAAGGAATCCAGCAAAAATCGGAGAAATTATCCAGCTAAGAACTATGAAGAAGAACTTTCCCCATTTTATAGCTCCAAAGCCCCCTTCTATAAGTCCAAAGCCAATAATAGCGCCAACTATTGAGTGGGTGGTGGATACTGGATACTGACTCCAGGTAGAAAAAAATACCCAAAGGGATGCAGCAATAAGAGAGGTTAAAAAGCCAAGCATTACAACCTGGGGATCCTGAGAAACCATATTGATATCTACAATGCCCTTTCTTATGGTTGCGGTTACATGAGACCCCAAAAGAACTGCCCCTACAAAATCTAGAATTGCTCCCACAAGAAGGGCCTGTCTTATAGTTATTGCCTTGGCTCCAACAGGTGAAGCCATACCATTGGCAACATCGTTAGCTCCTATGTTCCAGGCCATATAAGCTCCAGCAATAAAAGACACAACAAGAATCCAAAATTCCATAAGGAAAACCTCCCAGCACTACCTAGGTTTTAAGGCCAAATACTTTCAGGGCATTATTGGTAGTTATTTTGGCAACCTCTTCAATACCTATGGACTTTAATTCAGCTACTTTCTTGGCAGTGTAAAAAACGTAGGAAGGCTCGTTTGGTTTTCCTCTGTGGGGAATAGGTGTGAGAAAAGGAGCATCCGTTTCAAGAAGCAAAAATTCAAGAGGAACCTTTTTGACGACTTCCTGTAAAGTTTCTGCCTTTGGATAGGTAACAACTCCTGGAATAGATATCAAAAACCCAAGCTCTATGCATTTAAAGGCAATGTCAACATCTCCGGAAAAGCAATGAAGCACCGAAGCCTTCAATTTGGAAGAAAAGGGCTTAACAATTGTTAAAAAATCTTCAAAGGCATCCCTTACATGAAAGATAGCTGGCTTCCTTACTTGAATTGCCAGCTCAAGCTGTTGATAGAAACACTTTCTTTGAATGTCTCTGGGTTGTCTGTCTCTATAGTAGTCGAGCCCTATTTCGCCAACTGCTACGACCTTTTCATGACTGAGAAGGTTGGAAAGTATAGCAACTTCTTTTTCCGTTAAAAGACGGGCACCGTGTGGATGGATGCCAGCGGATGAAAAAATATGCTCAAAGGAACTAGCTATCTCAAAAGCCTTGATACTACTTTCTATACTTATGCCAATAGTTATAATGCGAGTTACCGACTGCTCCCTAGCCCTTTTAAAAATCCCTTCTATATCCCCGTAAAGCTCTGGAAAATCTAAATGGGCGTGGGTATCTACAAGTTCCATAGGACCCCCTTTTTGGCAAAGTTGCTAAGTTACTTGAAAACTTACAATCCCTGAGAAATTGCTACGCATCCTTCGGATGCTCTAGTGGATTGCTTCGCCTTCTCAAGAACAAGCTCGCAATGACCACTTTTCAAAATCGCTAAATTTTACAAACATCCCCCCAAAAGGCAATAAATTTATTCCTTGATAATGGCCATGTTTTTATTGTACTAGAGAATAGTTAGGTAAAAGGTCAGGAGGAGGGTCTCTAGAATGGATAAAAAGGAGGAGCTTATCAAAGCCTTTTCGGATCTTCTTGACTATATCGAGAACAACCTTGTTTTTGATAAAATTTCAGACAGTGGCTGTGGTTACATAGATCCCCATAGATCTGACCAATTTCAATACTTTATTGAAAGGGCAAAAAGGGCTATTCAGGAAGTCAAGGGTTAACCTCAACAAAAGGATCTAACCATGAAAATTAAACCTTTCAACTGGGTGCTAGTTGGATTTTTTTTAGTTTTTATGATCTCTCCTGAGTTAGAGGCTACTCTAGGAAGCTCTACTAAGAAAGTATCAAAGACCAATAGTAAAACCTTAGAACAGATATCAAATCCTAAAAATATTCCTAAACCTTCAGTGGAGGAGTTTCAAATCTTTTCGGGCTCCATAGAAGATAATCTATATTCCTCAGGACTTAAAGCGGGATTAGCTCCTTCGATAATCCTTGAGCTCTCCGATATATTCTCATCTCAGATAGACTTTACAACAGACTTAAGAAAGGGGGATACTTTTTCGGTAATTGTCTCTAAAAATCCAGGCTCTTTGCGTAGGATATTAGCAGCTAGGCTGAACGTTAATGGCGAAACTTACGAAGCTTACTATTTTAAGGTGCCTAACTCCCAAGGAGCCTATTATGACGAAAATGGCAATTCCCTTGAAAAATCTTTTTTAAAGGCTCCTCTTCAGTATAGGAGGATCTCGTCCTTTTTCACCAAAAAACGATTCCATCCCATTCTCAAGATATACCGACCCCACTTTGGAATAGACTATGCGGCTCCCATGAAAACGCCAGTAAGCTCCGTAGGTGATGGAAAAGTTATATTTGTTGGCACTAAAGGTGGTTTTGGAAAGATAGTTGAAATAAAACATGATGACACCTACACAAGCTCTTATGGCCACCTTTCAAAGTTTGCACCAAAGCTGAAGGTGGGGAAAATGGTGAAAAAAGGTGAAGTAATAGGATATGTTGGAATGACAGGGCTTGCAACGGGTCCCCATTTGGACTTTAGATTTTACGAAAAGGGGCGCCCTGTAGATTTTACAAAAATAAGTCCAACTCATCGCTTGTCCATACCTCAAAACATGATGGCTCAATACCAGTCCTTAAGAAACAAATACTTAGCAGCAATAGAAAAAGCTGAAAAAAGAAGGCTAGTTAAAAAGCCTTAAAATGGCTTTCCTTTCAGTTCAACTTCTTGATGCTACAGAAATAAGTTTAACTTACAAACTACCAGAAGGATTTTTAAGCAAGCCCCTTATAGGATGTAGAGTTGTTGTTCCTGTAGGCAAACACTCTAGGCTTGGCATAGTCACAGATATCCAGGAAGAAGTAGAGGGGGAAATTGCCTCTAAAATAAAACCTGTTGATTTAATACTAGACCAAGAACCTATTATTACCCAAGAGCTAATAAAATTTTGCCAAAAAGTTTCATCCTACTACCTCTACCCCCTGGGACTCCTTTTGAAGTTTTCCCTCCCAGAGGATTTAAGGAAGATACCTGAAGAAAGTTACCTCCTTCTTTTAGAAGACGAAAAACTCCTAGAAATCTTCGGGAAAGAAAGGGTTGTATCCAGGAAGAAACTTCTTAAACATCTTTCATACTACAAGCTAAAAAAACTAGAAAAAGAAGGTTTTATTAAAAAAATTTATCCGGAGACCTTCCCCACTCACAAGAAAACAGTAAAGCTTGCAGTTTTAAAGGTTCCTCTAGAAAGCATAAAAGAAGAACTTGATACCAAGACCAAGGAACTATTTGAAGCCCACCCTTTAGGCATTGAAACAAAAGCTCTGGACAAAACTTTCCTTAAGAAGGCTCAAAAGAAAGGATGGATATCAATAGAAGAAACGACGATAGAAGACTACGAAATTCAGCACAGTGGTTTCTATCAGGAAATCGATTCTCAAATCCCCACAAGGCTTACTAAGGAGCAAAAAACAATCATAAAGGAACTAGAAAAAGCTGTTGAAGAAGGTGGATTTAAACCTTTTTTGCTTTATGGCGTCACAGGAAGTGGGAAAACGGAGATTTATATAAAAATTGCCGAAAAAGTCCTTAAGATGGGAAGATCCGTGATAATGCTTGCACCGGAGATTTCTCTTATTACGCAACTTTTTGCTGTGCTAAGACATCGTTTCAAGGAGGAGCTTGCGGTATGGCATAGCGGTCTTTCCAAAAGAATAAGGCTAAATCAGTGGTATCTTATTCTAAAAAAGCACAAAAGATTTGTAGTAGGCACAAGATCAGCCATATTTTCACCGGTTTCGGAATGTGGACTGATAATAGTTGATGAAGAACATGATCCTTCCTACAAGCAGGAAGACCGAATGAGATACAACGCAAGGGATGTTGCAGTAATGAGAGCGGAAAAACTTAATATTCCCGTTATACTTGGTTCTGCCACACCTTCCTTGGAATCTTTTTATAATGCTAAAACTGGCAAATACACCATCCTTGCCATGACAACCAGGATTTATCCAGGTCATCATGAGGTTACAGTAGTAGATATGAGGCGAGAAAAACACCCCAGAGTCATTTCAACCAAACTGAAGGAAGCAATAAGGGAGACTATTAAAGAAGGCTTTCAGGCCTTACTTTTCCTCAACCGCCGAGGATACTCCAATTATGCTCTTTGCAGGAGATGTGGATATGTTTGTTACTGCACCCGCTGTAGCATTCCCCTTACTTATCACATAGAGAGGAACAATTTACAGTGCCACTATTGCAACTTCGAGATGTCCTTTCCGGAGGTTTGTCCAAACTGTCAAGGGAGTGTGCTTTTAAAGGTTGGGTTTGGCACAGAAAAGGTTGAAGAAGAAATATTAAAGATTTTTCCCTCAGTAAGGGCATTAAGGATAGATACTGACGCCATTTTGAACACCAAGGACTTAGTAAATAAACTCAATTCCATAAGAAGAAAAGAAGTAGAAATAGTAATTGGCACTCAGATGATAGCAAAAGGGCACAATTTCCCCCTCATTTCTCTGATAGGCATTGTAAATGCCGACTCCACCTTATCTATTCCTGACTTTAGGGCAGGAGAGATTACCGTTCAACAGCTTTTTCAGGTTGGAGGAAGGTCGGGAAGAAGCGAGATAACCTCTGGCAAAATTATTGTTCAAACCTACAACCCGAACCATTATATAATAGAATCCTTCCTTAAAGGAGACTACCAGCTGTTTTGCGAAAGGGAACTTGCATCAAGAAGGGCTCTTGGATATCCTCCTTACTTTAAGATGACCAGGATAGTATGTGAGTCTCCCAACCAAGACTTGGTTCATAAGGTTTCCTTGGAGGTAGGAGAAATCCTTAGAAGTTTTTCTAAGGAAGTTGGAAGCTTTTCCCTGATGGGACCAGCCCCCTCCCCTTTTTTTAGACTTAGAAACCGAAACAGGTGGCACCTTATCTTAAGGACAAAAGATGAAGAAACTATGACGAGGATTTTAAAAAGCTTCAAGAGACATCCAAGGACTAGGTTATTAGAAAGAAAAGTCCACATAATTATAGATCGTGATCCGATTTTTTGTCTATAGGGATTTTCCAAATTTATCCCGGAAAGATTATTTTTTTGTTGATTACTGGAAAATTGTTTGCTATGTATTTTGCGCTGGAAGAGAGCTGGCGTAGCTCAATGGTAGAGCAGCTGATTTGTAATCAGCAGGTTGTGGGTTCGAATCCCTCCGCCAGCTCCAGGGTGGTTATTTGTGTGTAATCTGTGGGTGGCAAGGGAGGGATTTGAATCCTACTTGCTGACTCCATTAAAAAATGCTTGCCATTTGGGGAAAATGGAGCTATAAAATAGTGCTTTTTTGGAAAAGGGGAGAGGTTCCCGAGTGGCCAAAGGGAGCAGACTGTAAATCTGCCGGCGTCCGCCTTCGGAGGTTCGAATCCTCCCCTCTCCACCACTAAAAAGCATGTAGGAGATGATGGCAGCTGGTCGGGCAAGCCATTGTCGTTGAACTACATGGGCAAGGCGGTGCAAAGAAGGCACTGCAATGTTGAGATATTTACATAGATGAAGCCCACGTAGCTCAGGAGGTAGAGCACTTCCTTGGTAAGGAAGAGGTTCACCGGTTCGAGCCCGGTCGTGGGCTCCATTTTTTTTGCCTTGAAATGGTTTCCTGACCTGTTGCTAGTCTCTTCTTGAAGATTAGTTTGTAAATATAAGTAGAAGGAGAGAGTGATGGGTAAGAAGAGGTTTGAGAGGAAGAAGCCGCATGTGAATGTGGGGACTATAGGTCATATAGATCATGGTAAGACGACGCTTACTGCGGCGATAACGAAGCAGTTATCGTTTAAGGGGTTAGCGGAGTATGTGCCGTTTGATCAGATAGACAAGGCGCCTGAGGAGAGGGAGAGGGGGATTACGATAGCTACTGCGCATGTGGAGTATGAGACGGAGAAGAGGCATTATGCGCATGTAGATTGTCCTGGTCATGCTGATTATATTAAGAATATGATAACTGGTGCTGCTCAGATGGATGGTGCCATATTGGTGGTTGCTGCTGATGATGGTCCTATGCCTCAGACGAGGGAGCATATACTTCTTGCTAGGCAGGTAGGAGTTCCTTATATAGTGGTATTTTTGAACAAGGTTGATATGGTGGATGATCCTGAGCTTATAGAGTTAGTGGAGCTTGAGGTTAGGGAGCTTCTTACGAATTATGGATTTCCTGGTGATGAGGTGCCGGTGATAAGGGGTTCAGCGCTTAAGGCGCTTGAGGCGAATGATCCGAATAGTGAGGATGCTAAGTGCATATTTGAGCTTATGGATGCGATAGACAATTATATACCTGAGCCTGTGAGGGATGTGGACAAGCCATTTCTTATGCCTATTGAGGATGTGTTTAGCATAAGTGGTAGGGGGACTGTTGTTACTGGTAGGGTTGAGAGAGGTGTTATTAGGGTAGGAGATGAGGTAGAGATAGTTGGTTTTGGGCCTACTTTGAAGACGGTATGCACGAGTATTGAGATGTTTAGGAAGGTGTTGGATGAGGGTCGAGCTGGGGACAATATAGGAATTCTTTTGAGGGGGATTAAGAAGGAGGAGGTGGAAAGAGGTAAGGTAGTTGCCAAGCCTGGGAGCATTACACCTCATACTAAGTTTAGGGCAGAGGTTTATGTATTGAAGAAGGAAGAAGGTGGAAGGCATACACCCTTTTTCTCTGGCTATAGACCTCAATTTTACTTCAGAACTACCGATGTTACTGGGACAATAAAGCTTCCTGAAGGAGTAGAAATGGTAATGCCAGGTGATAACATCAACCTGGAAGTAGAACTAATCACCCCAGTAGCCCTAGAAAAAGAACTACGCTTCGCAATCCGTGAAGGCGGTAAAACCGTCGGCGCAGGCGTAATAACAGAAATATTAGAATAATACGAAAGGTAACAAACTATGAGAGTGCTCGTAACTCTTGCCTGTTCAGAATGTAAAAGGAGAAATTATACAACAACGAAAAACAAGAAAACTACGCCTGAGAAGTTAGCTTTTAGAAAATATTGCCCCTTTTGCAGAAAGCATACAGAGCATAAGGAAACTAAGTAAAGTTTTATAAGGGGAACAGATTTATGCCTGTTCCCTTAAAAGGAAGGGTGGCCTGAACAAGAGATGGGAACAAAAAAGATTGCTAAAAAGGGCATTTTGGCGGATTGGACTCAATCGGCGGTAAGTTCCTTGAAAAGTCTTCGGTCTTATTTGAAAGAGGTTGTTTATGAACTAAGAAAGGTTGTGTGGCCATCAAAAAAACAAACAGTTGGAACTACCGCTGTAGTAATTATTGTCGTGATGATTTTTGGCATATATTTAGGGATTATTGATTCAATCCTAAGTTGGATAATTCGACATTTAGTAGGATAAAGTTTGGAGAGAGTGTTCCGGTGGTTGGCGATAAAATGAAAAGTATGATGAAATGGTATATAGTTCATACCTACTCTGGCTCTGAACAAAGGGTAAAAACTGCTATTTTAGAAAGGGCAAAAAGTGCAGGACTGGAACGCTTTTTTGGAGAGATCCTTGTTCCAACGGAAAAAATCATTGAGGTAGTAAGGGGCAAGAAAAAGTCCTCATCTCGAAAGTTTTATCCTGGCTATATTATTGTCCAGATGGTTCTTAACGATGAAACCTGGCATCTTGTTCGCACAACCCCGAAGGTTACTGGTCTTATAGGAAGCAAAGACAAACCTGTTCCCATTCCTGAAGAAGAGGTCGAAAAGATAAAAAAGCAGATGGAGGAAGGTTCCCAGAAGCCTAAGCCAAAGTATTGGTTCGAAAAGGGAGACCAGGTAAGGATAGAAGAAGGTCCCTTTATGAATTTCCACGGCGTTGTGGACGAGGTTTTAGTAGAAAAAGGAAAAGTTCGGGTGCTTGTAAGCATTTTTGGTCGCCCCACACCGGTAGAATTAGATTTTACCCATGTAACTCGACTGTAGAAATAGGAGAAGTGCAAGATGGCAAAAAAGGTTATTGCTAATATAAAACTTCAGGTTCCTGCAGGTCAGGCAAATCCATCACCGCCAATAGGACCTGCCCTAGGACAGCACGGCGTAAACATTATGGAGTTTTGCAAAGCCTTCAATGCAAAAACTCAGGGGCAGGAAGGGCTTATTATTCCAGTTGTTATAACGGTTTATTCAGACAAGTCCTTTACCTTCATAACCAAAACTCCGCCAGCTTCAGTGCTTTTAAAGAAGGCAGCTCAGATAGCTAAAGGCTCTAACGAACCTGGTAGAACTAAAGTAGGCACTGTGACGAGAGCCCAGGTTATAGAAATTGCAAAGTTGAAACTTCCCGATTTAAATGCTCGAGACCTTGATGCAGCTATAAGGACAATTGAAGGAACCGCAAAGAGTATGGGATTAGAAATCGTAGATTAACAAGGAAGGAAGGGCGTAAAAGATGGCAAAACGGGGAAAGAAATATTTGGCGGCGCGAGCTAAGGTTGACCCTCTTAAAAAATACTCCTTTGAAGAAGCTGTAAAGCTGGCTTTGGAATGTTCTTACGCCCGCTTTGATGAAACAGTGGATATTGCAGTTAGACTGGGTGTAGATCCAAGGCATTCAGATCAGATGGTTCGAGGAACTGTTGTGCTTCCTAATGGCCTTGGTAAGGAGGTCAGAGTGCTGGTTTTTGCCAAAGGGGAAAAAGTAAAGGAGGCCTTGGAAGCGGGTGCTGACTATGCTGGAGGCGAGGAATACATAGAAAAGATCCAGAAAGAAGGATGGCTTGAATTTGACAAGGCTGTTGCAACTCCTGATATGATGGGTGCTGTAGGAAAAATAGGAAAAATCTTGGGTCCAAGGGGTCTTATGCCTAATGCTAAGCTTGGAACGGTAACCTTTGATGTTGCAAAGGTGGTAAAGGAAATCAAAGCTGGAAAGCTTGACTTCAAAGTTGAAAAGGCAGGGATTGTTCATGCGCCTATGGGCAAAGTCTCTTTTGGAGTTGAAAGGCTTCTTCAAAACATTTCCGCTTTTATGGATACTCTAATAAGGCTTAAACCCCCTGCATCGAAGGGAACATACATTAGGGGCATTGCAATATCAACGACAATGGGTCCAGGTATTAAGGTAGATCCAGCATCGTTGAAGACAATACTTAGCCAGTGACAATGAGTTTTAATACACCGCAGGTTGGTGCTTTCATCCATCAGAGACAGTTGGTACATCCGGTAGGATGTTTAAATCTATGGGATCTGTTACAACCCATAGAGCCCACCGAGATGAATGAAGCTCTGCCGAGGCGGTAGCTTACGCTGCGCCTTGATGATGGAATGGGAAGCACGCTGGCGGTAAAACAGAAAGGAGGGTTGAAGGTTTGAGTCTAAAGCGAAGCGAAAAGGAAAAAATAGTAGCGGATCTTCGGGAGAGACTACTGAGAGCTCAAGCGACTATTCTTACCGATTTTAAGGGTCTTACGGTAGCTGAGATGATGAAACTGAGGGATGCTTTAGCGGAACAGAAGGTTGAATACAAGGTGGTAAAAAATACTCTCATGAGAATAGCTTGTAGAGATACCGCTGCCTCTGTTTTGGAACCTCTTATAAAGGATACTTGCGCTATAGCTATAGGTTACGACGATCCAACTGTTCCTGCAAGGATTCTCAAGAACCTTTCTAAGGAAAATGAGAAGATAAAGATCAAAGGGGGAGCTCTTGGTGGAAAGCTTCTCACGCCTGAAGAAGTGATGGCTCTGGCGGATCTTCCAAGCAAGCAGGAGCTTCTGGCAAGGCTTGTTGGAGTTCTTGCTGCTGTGCCAACAGGGTTGGTAACAGTCTTGAGTGGCATACCAAGAAACTTCCTAGGAGTTCTTTTGGCTATTAAAAACAAAAAACAAGGCGAAGCGTAAGGAGGAAAAAGCAAAATGGCAAACATTACCAAAGAAGATGTAATTCAGTTTATTGAAAACATGACCGTTCTTGAACTCAGCCAGTTTGTGAAAGAGCTGGAAGAAAGGTTTGGCGTAACCGCTGCAGCACCTGTTGCTATGGCAGCCATGCCCGTTGGAGCAGCTCCTACCGCTGCAGCTCCTGCTGCTGAAGAAGAAAAAACTGAATTCACTGTTGTTCTCACTGGTGTTGGTGACAAGAAGATTCAAGTAATCAAAGAAATAAGAGCAATCACCAACCTTGGTTTGAAGGAAGCAAAAGATTTAGTAGAGAATCTGCCTTCTAATGTAAAAGAAGGTATTTCTAAGCAAGAAGCGGAAGAAATTGCAAAGAAGCTGAGAGAAGCTGGTGCAACAGTAGAGATTAAGTAAAAGCACGACATTTTAAAGGAAAAAATATCGGAAATCGGTCTTATCAGGCTGATTTCCGATTTCACTTTATATAAAAAACCCAGTGCAGGAGAAATTATGGCAAAGGTTTTAACGCCAGATTACAACATTCGCAAAAACTTCGGAAAAATAAGAGCGGTAGCGGAGGTTCCCTATTTGCTTGAAATGCAAAAAGAAAGCTACCGCCAGTTTTTACAATACCACCTTCCTTCAGAATCCAGAGAAAATAAAGGCTTACAAGAAGTTTTTGCCTCAGTCTTTCCGATAGAAGATTATGCTCGCACTGCAAGGCTCGAATTTGTCTCCTACTCCTTGGGGGAGGTAAAATACGATGTTCAGGAGTGTCTTGCAAGGGGAACAACTTACGAAGCTCCTCTAAAAATAGTGGTAAGACTCGTGCTCTTTGATGTCGACAAGGAAAAAGGAACGAGAGAAATCAGAGACATAAAAGAACAGGAAATATACTTTGGCACCCTCCCCCTCATGACCGAAAAGGGAACTTTTATAATCAACGGCACAGAAAGGGTAGTAGTAAGCCAGCTTCAAAGATCGCCAGGAATCTTTTTCGACCACGATGAAGGTAAAACCCACCCAAGTGGAAAGGTTCTGTATTCTGCGAGGATAATACCTCTTAGGGGTTCCTGGCTAGACTTTGAATTTGACCATAAAGACATTCTTTATGTCAAGATAGATAGAAGAAAGCGATTCCCTGCAACCATCCTTTTAAAAGCTTTGGGCTACAACACGGAAGAGCTCTTAAATACTTTTTACAAAAGTGAAAAGATAAGAATTTTAGATGAGGAAAGAGCGGAAAGAATTCTGGATCCAGAGATCCAAGCTGGCACCAAGGCTCCAGATGATATAATTAACCCTGAAACAGGAGAAGTAATTGCTAAAAAAGGTAGAAAACTAGGAAAACAGCTGATAAAAAAACTTATTGAAAGTGGCATTAAAACTCTACCCCTATCAACAGCCGAACTTGTCGGTTCGGTGCTTAGCCACGATGTTATAGACTTCTCAACCGGTGAGATAGTTGCGGAATGTAATGATGCACTGACTGAAGAAACCATAAAAGAATTCCTAAGAAGGGGCATTACCGAAATAGAAATCCTTCATATGCAGGGTGTTGACGTAAGCCCCTCCTTTAGAAACACTATTCTTCAGGACAAAAATGTAACATCTAGAGAAGATGCTATCGCTGAGATATACAGAAGGCTTAGACCAGGAACTCCATACACTCCTGAGGCAGCAGAAGAATTTTTCAACAACCTTTTCTTCAATCCAGACACTTACGACCTCTCAGAGGTTGGGAGGCTTAAAATAAATACTAAGTTAAATCTCGATGTTCCTCTGTCCGTTAGAACTCTAAGAAAAGAAGATATCCTAGAAGCGGTAAAGCATCTTATGATGCTCAAAGATACTCAAGGACCTGTTGATGACATAGACGATCTAGGCAACCGAAGGGTCAGGGCTGTGGGAGAGCTTCTTGAAAATCAATACAGAATTGGCCTTGTCCGAATGGAAAGGGCAATTAAAGAAAGAATGATTATCCAAGAAGTTGAAACTCTGATGCCCCATGACCTGGTCAATCCAAAACCGGTTATGGCTGTTGTAAAGGAGTTCTTTGGAACAAGCCAGCTTTCTCAATTTATGGATCAAACCAATCCTCTTTCAGAGATAACCCACAAAAGGCGTTTAAGTGCCTTAGGTCCTGGCGGTCTTACAAGAGAAAGAGCAGGTTTTGAGGTTCGAGATGTTCATCCAACTCATTACGGAAGAATTTGCCCTATTGAGACACCAGAAGGTCCAAATATTGGGCTTATTGTATCCCTTTCAACCTACGCAAGAGTGAACAAATATGGGTTTATAGAAACACCCTACAGGATAGTTGAAAATGGGGTTGTAAAAAACGATATAGTTTACCTTAGTGCTATGGAGGAAAAAGATTATCCCATAGCTCAGGCAAATGCTCCCCTTGATGAAAACAACAGACTAAAAGATGAACAGGTTACAGCAAGAAAAGGAGGCGAATACATCCTCGCTCCCAGAGACGAGGTTAGATATATGGACGTTTCGCCAAACCAGATTGTAAGTGTTTCTTCTTCTCTTATACCCTTTCTTGAGCACGATGATGCAAACAGAGCTCTTATGGGTTCAAACATGCAAAGGCAGGCGGTTCCCCTTATCCGGACTGAGTCTCCCCTTGTTGGAACTGGCATGGAAAGGATTGTTGCAAGAGACAGTGGAATAACCGTTATAGCCAAAAGAGATGGCGTTGTGGAATATGTTGATGCCACAAGGATTGTTATTCGATCTACAGAGGAAAATATTGGCGATGAAAGCTTTGTAGATATTTACAATCTTTTAAAATTTCAAAGGTCGAATCAAAACACCTGTTTCAATCAAAAGCCCCTTGTAAAGCCTGGCGATTTTGTAAGAAAGGGGCAGATAATTGCAGATGGTCCATCAACTTCCCGTGGAGAGCTAGCCCTTGGAAAGAATGTGCTTGTTGCCTTCATGAGTTGGGGAGGATACAATTTTGAAGATTCCATCTTGGTAAGCGAGCGCATAGTAAGAGACGATGTCTTTACCTCCATCCACATAGAAGAGTTTGAAGTGCTGGCAAGGGATACAAAGCTTGGAAAGGAAGAAATCACAAGAGATATACCCAATGTAAGTGAGGAACTTCTAAAAAACCTTGATGAAAGCGGTATTGTAAAGATAGGCGCTTACGTGAAACCTAATGACATCCTTGTAGGAAAGGTCACGCCCAAGGGAGAAACTCAGCTTACACCAGAAGAAAGACTTCTTAAGGCAATCTTTGGAGAAAAGGCAAGCGATGTAAAGGATACATCTCTTAGGGTTCCTCCAGGGGTTGAAGGTATCGTAATAGATGTAAAAGTCTTCTCGAGAAGAGGCATAGAAAAAGATCAGCGTATGCAAAAGATTGAGGAAGCTCAAATTGCAAAACTCCAGAAAGATATGAAGGATGAGGTAGAAATCATAAGACGGATGGCTGCTAAGAAAATAGCAAAACTGCTAGAAGGCAAAACCTGCGGTTCTACCGTAAAGGATGGTAAAAATATCTATATCAAGAAAGGTGATCCTGTTACGGAGGATCTTCTTCTTGAGATGCCCCCATTCATGTGGACAAAGATAGTTCCCTCTGAAGACCCAGAGCTTTCCATGGAGATAGAGAAGATATACAAACAATATAATGAACACGTAGAAATGGTAAGAACCCTTTTTGACAAAAAATGCGACAAAATAAGAAGTGGCGATGACCTTCCTCCAGGTGTTCTCAAAATGGTCAAGGTCTATGTAGCCACTAAGAGAAAGCTTCAGGTTGGCGATAAAATGGCAGGAAGACATGGAAACAAGGGGGTTGTTTCCAAGATTTTGCCCATTGAAGATATGCCCTACTTTGAAGATGGCACACCCGTTGACATAGTCCTTAATCCTCTTGGAGTTCCCTCAAGAATGAACGTTGGTCAGATCTTAGAAACTCACCTTGGTTGGGCTGCGAAAGGTATAGGAGAACAGCTTGCTAAGCTTTTAGAAAGTTTTAAGGAAAGAGAAACAATTGAACAGAAACTAAGAAGAATCTATAACGAGCTAGAGCTAGACAAATTTAACGCCCTGGACGATGAAGAGCTTCGTCTTTTGGCTGAAAGATTCAAGGAAGGGCTTCCCGTTGCTTCCCCCGTCTTTGATGGAGCCAAAGAAGAGGAAATAAAAACTTTCTTAAGGGAGACAGGACTTCCAGAATCAGGGCAAGCTATACTTTATGACGGAAGAACTGGAGAACCCTTTGAAAACCCTGTAACAGTAGGTGTAATGTATATGCTCAAACTTCATCATCTTGTCGATGATAAGATCCATGCAAGATCTATTGGACCTTACTCACTTGTTACTCAACAACCTCTTGGTGGTAAGGCTCAGTTTGGCGGTCAGAGGCTTGGTGAGATGGAAGTTTGGACAATGGAAGCCTATGGTGCTGCCTATGCGCTTCAGGAATTCCTCACTGTAAAATCCGATGATGTTCCAGGAAGAACTAGGATGTATGAAAAGATAGTTAAAGGGGATAACACCCTTGAGGCAGGTATTCCTGAATCCTTTAAAGTAATGGTGCAGGAACTCAAAGCTCTAGCTTTAGACTTTAGACTTCTCGAAGAAATAGAAGACGAAGAATAAAGTTTTTAATATTTTTTGCAAGGAGGCTTAGCCTTGAAAGATTTTTATAGCTTTTCTTCAAGAAAAGATCCCTTTGGTTTTAAGGCAGTAAAAATTATGATTGCTTCACCAGAGATCATAAGAGAATGGTCTTTTGGTGAAGTAAAAAAGCCAGAAACAATAAATTACAGAACCTTCAAACCAGAAAAGGATGGTCTTTTCTGCTCTCGTATATTTGGACCTGTCAAGGACTGGGAATGCAACTGTGGAAAATACAAAAGAATGAAACATCGGGGAGTAGTATGCGAAAAGTGCGGAGTAGAGGTAATTCAATCCAAAGTTAGAAGAGAAAGAATGGGGCATATCGAACTGGCATCGCCAGTTGCTCATATTTGGTTTTTAAGAAGTCTTCCCAGTAAAATTGGCAATCTTCTTGACCTCACCCTGAGAGAGTTAGAAAGGGTTCTTTACTTTGACTCCTATATTGTTATTGAGCCCCCTCCTGGGGTTGACAAAATAAGGGCTGGTGAACTTATAAGCGAAGAAAAGTACCATCACTTTCTCCAAGAATTTGGTTCAAGTTTTAAAGCAGGAATAGGTGCAGAAGCAATAAAAGAACTCCTTTCAAGACTAGATCTTGATGCTTTGGTGGAGGAATTAAGGGTAGAGGTTCAGAATACCTCTTCCGATGCTAAGAAGAAAAAGCTTGGGAAAAGACTAAGAATTGTTGATGCCTTTAGAGGCTCCGGTAACAGGCCAGAATGGATGATCCTGGAAGTCATACCTGTCCTTCCTCCAGATCTTAGACCTCTTGTGCCTCTAGACGGTGGTAGATTCGCAACAAGTGACTTAAATGATCTCTACAGAAGGCTTATCAATAGAAACAACCGTCTAAAAAGGCTTCAGGAGCTTGGAGCTCCAGAGATTATCATAAGAAACGAAAAAAGAATGCTTCAAGAAGCAGCTGATGTCCTTTTTGACAACGGAAGGAGGGGAAGAGTTGTTCTTGGAAGCAACAAAAGGCCATTGAAGTCCCTAAGCGATATGCTCAAAGGGAAGCAGGGAAGATTTAGGCAGAATCTCCTTGGGAAGAGAGTAGACTACTCTGGGCGAACGGTTATTGTTATAGGTCCTAACCTAAGACTCCATCAATGTGGTCTTCCAAAGAAAATGGCTCTTGAGCTATTTAAACCCTTTATCATAGGAAAACTTGAAGAAAAGGGCGTTGTATCAACCATCAAGGCAGCAAGAAAGCTTATTGAGAAGGAAGCGCCAGAGGTTTGGGATGCTTTAGAGGAGGTAGTAAAAGAATTTCCTGTGCTTCTTAACAGAGCCCCTACCCTTCACCGACTTGGCATCCAGGCCTTTGAGCCGGTGCTTATTGAGGGCAAGGCTATCCAACTTCATCCACTGGTTTGCACAGCCTTTAATGCTGACTTTGACGGAGACCAGATGGCTGTTCATATTCCGCTTTCTCTCGAAGCACAAGCTGAAGCTAGAATTCTTATGCTATCTAGTAACAATATCTTGAGCCCTGCCCACGGAGATCCGATCATAGTTCCAACTCAGGATATCGTTTTAGGACTTTATTACATGACTCGTGAAAAACCCTTTGCAAAGGGAGAAGGAAAAATCTTTTCTGGACCACTAGAAGTAAGACAGGCTTATGATGGAGGAGCGGTAGAGCTTCACGCTAGGATCCAGGTCCGTTTAAATGGAAAGCTTGTCCAGACAACTGTTGGTAGAGTGCTTTTTTCCGAAATACTTCCTCCAGAACTCGATTTCGAACTCATCAACAAAGTTATGAATAAGAAGGCTTTAGCAAAGCTAATAGATGAATGTTACAGAAAAGCTGGCATGAAAGCTACTGTTATTCTTGCAGACAGATTAAAAGATCTAGGTTATCAGATGGCCACAAAAAGTGGCATCTCTATATCCATTAAAGATATGAAAATCCCAAGCAAGAAACAGGAAATAATAGAAAAGGCCTTCAAAGAAGTAAGCGAAATAGAAAGGCAATACAATGATGGTCTCATAACGGAGGGCGAAAAATACAACAAAGTGGTCGATACCTGGGCAAAAGCTACTGAAGATGTCACCGCCGAAATGATGAAAGAAATCTCCTCTGAAGTTGTGGAAGGTCCCGAGGGACAAAAGGAAGAAATGCAATCTTTTAATCCTATCTACATGATGGCTGACTCTGGTGCTAGAGGCAGTAAGGATCAAATGAGACAGCTTGCTGGTATGAGAGGTCTCATGTCAAAGCCCTCTGGAGAGATCATCGAAACCCCTATAACTGCTAACTTTAGAGAGGGTCTTACAGTCCTTCAATACTTCATATCAACCCATGGAGCAAGAAAGGGTCTTGCGGATACCGCTTTAAAAACAGCAAACTCTGGATACTTAACAAGAAGGCTTGTAGATGTGGCTCAAGACGTAGTTATATCAGAAGAAGACTGTGGAACTCTCGATGGCATAGAAGTTTCAGCTCTTTTTGAGGCAGGAGAAATTATTCAACAGCTTAGTGAAAGGATAATCGGAAGGATAGCCCATGAGGACGTTGTGGATCCTGTGACAGGCGAAATAATAGTAAGGGCTGGCGATGAGATCGATGAAGAAGCGGTTAAAAAGATAGAAGAAGCGGGAATAGAAAAGGTATCCATAAGATCTCCTCTTACTTGTAAAAGTGTAAGGGGTATTTGTGTCCGTTGTTATGGTCGAGATCTTGCCCAAGGAAAACTCATAGAAATAGGAGAAGCAGTTGGTATAATTGCTGCTCAATCTATAGGAGAACCTGGCACCCAGCTTACCATGAGAACCTTCCATATAGGTGGAGCTGTAGGAAAAAGGATCGAACAGACCTCCATATCCAACAAGTATCCGGGCATAGTAAAGTTCATAAATCTTCATACAGTGGTTAGCAAAACGGGAGAACTTATCGTAATGAATAGAAACGGTGAGCTGGCGATAGTAAGTGAAACTACCAACAGAGAGCGAGAAAGGTATCGAATTGTTTACGGTGCAAAGCTAAAAGTAAGAGATGGAGAGTTGGTGCAACCTGAAACGCTTATTGCGGAATGGGATCCCTTTAATGTTCCGATCCTTACAGAAGTTGAAGGCACTGTGAAGTTTGGAGACCTTATCGAAGGTGTAACGATCCAGGAAAAGATAGATAGTGTCACGGGAAAATCTAGCAAGTTTGTTATTGAATACAGAGATATTGATGCCAGACCGAGAATTTCTATAAAAGATGCAAAAGGCAGAACCGCCAAAGTTGGCGAAACAGGCTATGCTAGATATTATCTCCCGGTGGGTGCAATTCTTATGGTAAATGAAGGAGACTATGTCTACCCTGGCGATATTTTAGCAAAGATTCCTAGGGAAACCACAAAAACCAAGGATATCACCGGAGGTCTTCCTAGAGTTGCAGAGCTTTTTGAAGTTAGAAGACCAAAGGAGCATGCGATAATTGCCGAAATAGATGGCACTGTTCACTTCGGAAAAGACGTCAAAGGTAAAAGAAAAATCATTGTAGAGCCAGAGATTGGCGAACCCAGAGAATATTTGATACCCAAAGGAAAGCACATCACTGTGCATGAAGGAGACTATGTGCGAGCAGGAGAACCTCTTATGGACGGTTCACCCGATCCCCATGATATCCTGAGAGTTAGAGGTGAAAAAGAACTTGCCAAGTATCTTGTTGATGAAATTCAAAGAGTTTATAGGCTTCAAGGTGTTCGTATAAACGACAGGCACATTGAAGTTATAGTAAGACAGATGACAAGGAAGGTGAAGATAACAAATCCTGGTGATTCCGAATTCTTGCCAGGTGAGGAAATAGAAAAACACATCTTTGAAAAGACCAATAAAGCACTTATAGAGGCGGGTAAACAGCCTGCAGAGGCAGAACCACTTCTTCTTGGCATTACAAAGGCTTCTCTTACAACCCATAGCTTCATCTCGGCTGCTTCTTTCCAGGAAACAACAAAAGTATTGACAGATGCAGCATCTGCAGGCAAGGTAGATAGATTACGGGGATTGAAAGAAAATGTTATTATAGGAAGACTTATTCCTGCAGGAACAGGGCTTCCGAAGTATAAGGCGATAAGGGATAGAGCTCAGGTTGAGTTATAAAAAGCTATTGACAACGTTGAAATAAATTTGTATGCATGCAAGGCTTCAGGATTTGAATTTTTACAGTTAAAAGGGGAGGAAGTGGGAAGTGCCAACCATAAATCAGTTGGTAAGAAAAGGAAGGGAAAAGGTAAAGCGCAAATCGAAGTCGCCTGCATTACAGGGTTCACCTCAAAAGAGAGGGGTCTGTGTAAGGGTTTATACCACAACCCCTAAAAAGCCGAACTCAGCCCTTAGAAAAGTAGCCAGAGTAAGACTTACAAATGGATATGAGGTGACCGCCTACATTCCCGGCATAGGCCATAACCTTCAAGAACACTCTGTTGTTCTAATAAGGGGTGGAAGAGTAAAGGATTTGCCAGGCGTCAGATATCACATTATAAGAGGTGCTCTGGACGCAAGTGGTGTAGCAAACAGAAAGCAAGGGCGTTCCAAATACGGAACGAAGAAACCCAAATAATAATGGTTTGGAAAGGCGTCGGGTTTTTTTAGTTAAACTAAATAGGGGATTCGAGGAAAGGTAGATGCCAAGAAGAAGAGAAGTTAAAAAGAGAGAAATTTTACCTGACCCAAAATATAACAGTAAGCTTGTTGCAAAGCTCATAAACTATGTTATGAAGCAGGGTAAAAAAACTGTAGCGGAGCGTATTGTTTACGGTGCCTTTGAACTTATTTCTCAGCGCTTGAATAAGGATCCTCTGGAGGTTTTCAATCAGGCATTAGAAAATGTTCGTCCGCTAATTGAAGTCAAATCCAGAAGGGTTGGTGGTGCTACCTATCAAGTTCCTGTGGAGGTTCGCCCTGAAAGACAGGATTCTCTTGCGATGAAATGGCTTGTGACCTATGCAAGGTTAAGATCGGAAAAGACCATGATTAACAAACTGGCTGGTGAGATTATTGATGCCTCTCAAGGACGTGGCGGAGCAGTTAAAAAACGTGAAGATACTCATCGAATGGCTGAAGCTAACAAGGCTTTCGCTCATTATAGATGGTAGGCAAATTTAACTTTTAGCCAGAAGGAGAGAGTGATGGGTAAGAAGAGGTTTGAGAGGAAGAAGCCGCATGTGAATGTGGGGACTATAGGTCATATAGATCATGGTAAGACGACGCTTACTGCGGCGATAACGAAGCAGTTATCGTTTAAGGGGTTAGCGGAGTATGTGCCGTTTGATCAGATAGACAAGGCGCCTGAGGAGAGGGAGAGGGGGATTACGATAGCTACTGCGCATGTGGAGTATGAGACGGAGAAGAGGCATTATGCGCATGTAGATTGTCCTGGTCATGCTGATTATATTAAGAATATGATAACTGGTGCTGCTCAGATGGATGGTGCCATATTGGTGGTTGCTGCTGATGATGGTCCTATGCCTCAGACGAGGGAGCATATACTTCTTGCTAGGCAGGTAGGAGTTCCTTATATAGTGGTATTTTTGAACAAGGTTGATATGGTGGATGATCCTGAGCTTATAGAGTTAGTGGAGCTTGAGGTTAGGGAGCTTCTTACGAATTATGGATTTCCTGGTGATGAGGTGCCGGTGATAAGGGGTTCAGCGCTTAAGGCGCTTGAGGCGAATGATCCGAATAGTGAGGATGCTAAGTGCATATTTGAGCTTATGGATGCGATAGACAATTATATACCTGAGCCTGTGAGGGATGTGGACAAGCCATTTCTTATGCCTATTGAGGATGTGTTTAGCATAAGTGGTAGGGGGACTGTTGTTACTGGTAGGGTTGAGAGAGGTGTTATTAGGGTAGGAGATGAGGTAGAGATAGTTGGTTTTGGGCCTACTTTGAAGACGGTATGCACGAGTATTGAGATGTTTAGGAAGGTGTTGGATGAGGGTCGAGCTGGGGACAATATAGGAATTCTTTTGAGGGGGATTAAGAAGGAGGAGGTGGAAAGAGGTAAGGTAGTTGCCAAGCCTGGGAGCATTACACCTCATACTAAGTTTAGGGCAGAGGTTTATGTATTGAAGAAGGAAGAAGGTGGAAGGCATACACCCTTTTTCTCTGGCTATAGACCTCAATTTTACTTCAGAACTACCGATGTTACTGGGACAATAAAGCTTCCTGAAGGAGTAGAAATGGTAATGCCAGGTGATAACATCAACCTGGAAGTAGAACTAATCACCCCAGTAGCCCTAGAAAAAGAACTACGCTTCGCAATCCGTGAAGGCGGTAAAACCGTCGGCGCAGGCGTAATAACAGAAATATTAGAATAACAAAGCGGGGAATAAAAAGATGGTAACGAGCGAGAGAATACGAATTCGGTTGAAAGCTTATGACCACAGGTTGTTAGATCAGGCTGCTAAGGAAATAGTAGAAACAGCACACAAAACAGGAGCTCGAGTATCCGGTCCTATTCCACTTCCAACGAAGATTCACAGATATACTGTTTTAAGATCGCCCCATATAGATAAAAAATCAAGAGAGCAATTTGAAATCAGAGTCCATAAGAGGCTTATAGATATTTTGGAACCAACCCAGCAGACGATAGATGCTTTGATGAAGTTAGAGCTTTCTGCTGGGATTGATGTAGAAATCAAATAAGAGAGAACGGAGCCATGATCAAGGGACTAATTGGTCGTAAAATTGGAATGATGCAGGTGTTTGCAGAAGACGGCACCGTTATTCCTGTGACGGTTATCCAGGCGGGACCCTGTGTTGTAACCCAGATAAAAACTGAAGAAAAGGATGGCTACAAGGCAGTTCAATTGGGTTTTGGGGTAGCGAAGGCAAAGAATGTGAATCGCCCCATGAAAGGTCACCTTGACAAGGTGTTGGCCATCACCGGGGGAAAAAACTACTTCGAAGTGCTTAGAGAAATAAGGGTAGAAGATCCCTCTTCTTTTACTTTGGGTCAGAAGATTACAGTTGATAATGTTTTCAATATAGGTGATCGTGTTGATGTAACTGGAACCAGTAAAGGTCGAGGTTTTTCAGGCACGATAAAACGCTGGGGATTCCACAGAGGTCCCATGACTCATGGATGTAAGAACATAAGAGAGCCTGGATCAACAGGATGTGCCACCTTCCCTGCTCGAGTTATAAAGGGCAAAAGGATGCCTGGCCATTACGGCAATGAAAGGGTAACGGTTTTGAACTTGAAAGTGGTGGACATCCGGCCTGAAAGCAATCTAATCCTTGTAAAGGGTGCTGTGCCAGGTGCTCGGAATGGGATTGTTTTAATCCGTAAAACTAATCGATTAAACAAGTAACCAGATAGGGAGTATTGAGGATCACCATGCCTATAGTGGATGTATATAATATCCAAAAAGAAATAGTAGGGCAGATAGCCTTAAGGGACGATATTTTTGACGTGCCTGTAAAAATCCCCGTTCTTCATCAGGTTGTCCTTTATCAGCTTGCTAAGAGAAGAGCTGGAACTGCTAAGACTAAAACCAGAGCGGAAGTTTCAGGTGGAGGTCGCAAACCTTGGCGACAGAAAGGGACAGGGCGTGCCCGTGCTGGTAGTATAAGATCTCCTCTTTGGCGAGGTGGTGGTATTATTCATGGTCCCAGGCCAAGATCTTATGAAATGAAAGTTCCAAAAAAGGTGCGAAGGTTGGCCTTGAAAATGGCTCTAAGCCAGAAGCTCCGTGATGCTGGGCTTACGGTTCTTGATAGCCTGAAGCTGGAAAGGATAAGCACAAAGAATTTTGCCAACATTATGAAGCTCTTTGAATGGAAGAAGACTCTTTTTGTGATTCCTGAACCTGATGAAGTAGTGGTGAAGTCTGCACGGAATATTCCTGATGTTAAAGTTTTAAGGTGGGAAGGTATTAACGTCTATGATGTTTTAAACTATCACCACCTTGTGCTTACACAAGAAAGCGTTCGAAGGATAGAGGAGTTTCTGGGACAATGAAAGAAGAGTTTAAGGCATACGACATAATAAAGAGGCCGATCATTACAGAAAAAAGCATGAGGGATAAAAACCTTTACAATAAACTTCATTTTGAGGTTGATCCCAGAGCCAACAAGATAGAGATAAAGAAAGCGGTGGAGCAGATTTTTAAGGTTGATGTGATTGCTGTTAACACAATCAACATGAAAGGCAAAAGGAAAAGGGTTGGTCGTTACTGGACGAAAGAGCCTGACTGGAAAAAAGCTATAGTAACCATAAAACCAGGTCAGAAGGTAGAATTTTTTGAGGGAGTTTAATCCAAAATGGGTATAAAAAAGGTAAAGCCAACATCTGCAGGGCGAAGGTTTCAGACTTACCTTACTTTTGAAGAAATAACCAAGGTTGAGCCTGAAAAGAGCTTGGTAGAGCCTCTCAAGAAGAAAGGTGGAAGAAATAATCAGGGAAGGATTACCGCATGGCACCGTGGCGGTGGCCATAAGAGGCTCTATAGGATTATAGACTTCAAAAGGGATAAAGAGGGAATACCAGCAAAGGTTGCAAGCATTGAGTATGATCCAAATAGATCAGCCAATATAGCTCTTCTTCACTATGCTGATGGAGAGAAGAGGTATATTATAGCTCCTCTTGGTTTGAAGGTTGGGGATCAGGTAATTACAAGTGACGAGGCTGATATAAAGCCTGGGAATTGTCTTAGGCTAAAGGCGATTCCTGTAGGAACGATAGTGCATAATGTGGAGCTTCAACCTGGCAAGGGTGGTCAGCTTGGAAGGGCTGCTGGCGCTGCTATCCAGCTCATGGCAAAGGAAGGACGATATGCTGTTTTGAAGCTTCCTTCTGGAGAGATGAGGATGGTGCTTCTTGAGTGCAAGGCTACAATAGGTCAAGTTGGTAACATTGATCACATTAATGTCTCCATAGGAAAGGCTGGCAGAAACAGATGGCTAGGGTGGCGTCCCCATGTTAGAGGTGTTGCTATGAATCCAATAGACCATCCTATGGGCGGCGGGGAAGGTAAAACCTCCGGTGGAAGACATCCTTGCACACCTTGGGGAGTTCCAACGAAAGGATACAAAACAAGAAAACCCAATAAACCAAGTGATCGCTTTATAATCAGGCGAAGAAAATAAGTGTATTTAAGGAGGTAGAAAGTGCCTCGTTCCTTGAAAAAAGGTCCTTTTGTGGACAAACATTTGATGGAGAAAGTTTTAAAGGCAAAGCAAACGGGAGATCGCAAAGTCATTAAGACCTGGTCTAGAAGATCGACGATTGTTCCTGAATTTGTTGGGCTTACTATAGCGGTTCATAATGGCAGAAAGTTTATTCCTGTCTATATAACGGAAAACATGATTGGCCATAAGCTTGGTGAGTTTGCACCTACAAGAACCTTTTATGGACATGCAGGTGACAAAAAAACTAAAGTCAAAGGGAAGAAGTAAATGAAGGCGAGAGCGGTATCAAAGTACATTCGTGTTTCTCCGCAAAAAGCCCGTTTGGTTGCGGATATGATACGGGGGAAAAGGGTAAGCGAGGCTTATCACATTCTTCGCTATACGCCTAGGAAGGCAGCTAGACTTATTTACAAAACCCTCGCTTCAGCTGTTGCTAATGCGGAGAACACCAAGATGATGGATGTTGATAGTCTCTACGTTAGCGAAATCTATGTCGATGAAGGCCCACGGCTGAAAAGGTGGAGAGCTAGGGCTATGGGAAGAGTAAGACCCATAGTGAGAAGGCTTAGCCATATTACAGTGGTAGTGGAAGAAAAGTAAAACTTAAGGGTGGGAGGTGAAAGCTTGGGTCAAAAGGTTCATCCAAAAGGATTTCGGCTTGGAATTATAAAGAGCTGGGATTCAAAATGGTTTTCTGAAAGAGAGTATGCAAAGCTTGCGGTAGAAGACCGTCTTATAAGAAATAAAATCAAGGAAAGGTTTTATCATGCAGGTATTTCTCGTATAGAAATAGAAAGGGCTAGAAACAAAGCAAAAATTATCATTCACACCGCAAGGCCAGGTATTGTTATTGGTAAGAAAGGTGCGGAGATTGAAGCTCTTAGGAAAGAGCTGGAACAGCAATTTCAAAGGGAATTCTCCATTGACACCAAAGAGGTTCGAAGGCCTGAGTTGGATGCTGTTTTAGTTGCTGAGAATATAGCTTTACAGCTTGTAAGAAGAGTAGCCTTCAGAAGGGCAATGAAAAGGGCTGTATCAGCAGCCATGAAAGCTGGTGCAAAGGGAATTAAGGTAGCCTGTTCAGGTCGCCTTGGCGGTGCCGAAATGGCAAGATATGAGTGGTATAGGGAAGGAAGGGTTCCCCTTCAAACGATTCGAGCGGATATTGACTATGGAATCGCCGTAGCCAAAACCACGTATGGAGTTATTGGAGTAAAAGTATGGATATTCAAGGGAGAAGTTCTTCCCTAGGTTAAGGAGATGTTCTTATGCTAGCGCCAAAAAGAGTAAAATATCGTAAAGTCCAAAAAGGACGAATGAAGGGAATAGCTACCAGAGGTAATACTTTAGCCTTTGGTGACTACGGTTTAAAGGCTACAGAATGTGGCTGGCTCACAGCCAAGCAGATAGAAGCTGCTCGTATAGCCATAACCAGGTATGCTAAGCGTGGCGGGAAAGTGTGGATTCGCATCTTTCCCGACAAACCAATCACCAAGAAACCAGCAGAAACCAGGATGGGAAAAGGAAAGGGTTCACCTGAAGGATGGGTAGCTGTTGTAAAACCTGGAAAGATTCTTTACGAGATTAAAGGAGTTTCTGAAGAAGACGCTAGGGAAGCCTTCAGATTAGCTTCTCATAAACTTCCAATAGCAACAAGATTTGTTTCCAGGAAGGAGCTATTATGAAGGCTAGTGAGCTTAGGAATCTCACAATTAGCGAACTCCATGCAAAGCTTAAAGAGCTTAAGGAAGCTCTCTTTAATTTGAAGATCCAGCATTCTACAGGGCAACTTCAGAATACAGCCCAGCTTAGGAAAACGCGAAGGGACATTGCAAGGGTTTTAACAATCCTTCGCGAAAAGGAACTTCAAGCTGAGTCAGGGCGAGGGTAATTATATATGGAAAATACAGTAAAAAAAGTTTCAAACAAGAAAAGATTCGTTGGAATAGTTATAAGCGACAAGATGGATAAAACTGTTGTAGTAAGGGTGGATAGATTAATAAAACATCCCAAATATCACAAATACGTTAAAGACTCGAGAAAGTTCAAGGCTCATGATGAAAAGAATCTTTGTAGGGAGGGAGATCGGGTTCTCATAGAGGAGAGCAGACCATATAGCAAAACCAAGAAGTGGCGAGTTGTCAAAATATTAGAAAAAGCTCAAAAATTAGTTAGTTCATACAACGACGGGGGAGTAGAAAATGATTCAACAGGAAACTCAGCTTAACGTTGCTGACAACTCGGGAGCCAAAAGAATATATTGTATCAGGGTGCTCGGAGGTAGCAAGAAAAGATACGCTACCGTGGGAGATGTTATAGTTGTCTCCGTAAAAGAAGCTCTTCCTAACTCAAAGGTTAAAAAGGGCGATGTAATGAGGGCGGTGGTGGTAAGGACAACAAAAGAGGTAAGAAGACCGGATGGTTCCTATATAAAATTTGACGACAACTCAGCTGTTTTGATAAACGCTTCTGGCGATCCCATAGGAACCCGTATATTTGGCCCTGTTGCTAGGGAACTCCGAGCCAAGAACTTTATGAAGATAATCTCTTTGGCTCCCGAAGTCCTGTAGAAAGGGAGATTTCTTATGAAGGCAGAAGCTGTCTCTAAATACAAAAAGAAATTTCGTATCAAGAAAAATGATACGGTAATGGTTATAGCTGGTAAGGAAAAAGGGAAGACTGGTAAAGTTCTTAAAGTAATTAAGAAAAAAGACAAGGTCATTGTAGAAAAGCTTAACATGGTAAAACGCCATTTAAGGCCTGGTAGATATAGCCAGGAAGGCGGGATACTTGAAAGGGAAGCTCCCATACACATTTCTAATGTTATGTTAGTTTGCCCTAAGTGCACAAAACCAACAAGAGTGGGCTATAGAATCCTCGATGACGGTCGTAAAGTAAGATATTGTAAAAAATGTAATGAGGTCATCGACGGATAGTCGTCCGCTCAGTGGAGGAAATGGATGGCAAGGCTTAGAGAACTTTATGAAAAAGAAATTCGCCCTCTACTTATGGAGAAATTTTCTTACAAAAGCCCCATGGAAGTTCCTAAAATTGAAAAGATAGTTTTAAACATGGGCTTAGGTGAGGCTATACAGAATGTAAAGATACTTGACTCAGCCTCAGAGGACTTAAAACTTATCAGTGGTCAAAAACCTATTATTACTCGCGCCAGGAAAAGCATTGCCGCCTTTAAGCTAAGAAAGGGCATGCCCATAGGATGCATGGTCACCCTAAGGCGGGATAGGATGTATGAGTTCTTAGACAAGCTGATAAATGTTGCTCTTCCAAGGATTAGGGATTTTAGGGGTGTATCTCCTAAATCTTTTGACGGAAGAGGCAATTATACAATAGGGATAAAGGAACACATTATTTTTCCTGAGATAGACTATGACAAAGTTGATAAGATAAAGGGCTTGAATGTTACAATAGTTACAACTGCCAAAACCGACGAAGAAGCAAGGGTGCTTCTTGAAGCTTTTGGCATGCCCTTTAGGAGGTAAAGGAGGCAAAATGGCTAGGAAGGCTTTAATGGTAAAAGCAAGTAGAGAATCTAAGTTCAAGGTCAGAAAATATAATAGATGTCCTCTTTGTGGTCGTGCAAGGGCCTTTTTAAGAAGATTTGGAATGTGCAGAATTTGTTTTAGAACCTTGGCATTAAATGGGGAACTTCCTGGAGTAAGAAAGGCAAGTTGGTAAAAAGGAGCGGATTTCTATGGTAATGACAGACCCAATATCTGATTTTCTGAATAGAATTATGAATGCCCAGCGTGCACGCCTGGATAAGGTGGACATTCCTGCTTCTAAGATGAAGCTTAGCATAGCCAAGATTCTTAAGGATGAGGGCTATATAAAACATTACAAATTTATCACTGACAATAGGCAAAATATTATTCGAATCCAGCTTAAATATGACGACAAAAGACAGGCGGTCATAAGAGGAATGAAAAGAATAAGCAAGCCAGGCAGGCGGGTGTATGTTGGTTATAGGGAAATTCCAAGAATTTTAAATGGACTTGGAATAGCTATCCTTTCCACATCCAAGGGCATCCTGACTGATAAACAGGCAAGAGAAGAAAAAATTGGTGGCGAGATTATCTGCGCTGTCTGGTAATTTTAATTTAGAAAGGAGACAGGTCCATGTCTCGAATTGGCAAGCGTCCTGTACAGATACCTAAAGATGTGACGGTGGAAATTGAAAACAACAAAGTAACGGTAAAAGGACCGAAGGGGATTCTTAGCCGTCAGTTTCCAGATAAGGTTGAAATAGCCATGAAAGATGGTTTAGTTTATGTAACGCCTAAGGATAATTCCAGGCAGGCTAGATCGTTCCATGGGCTGGTAAGGACCCTTATAAATAATATGGTTATAGGGGTTCATAAGGGTTTCCAGAAGGAGCTTCAAATATTTGGAACAGGCTACAAGGCTGATGTTAAGGGAAATGTTCTTGTGTTGAATGTAGGTTACTCCAATCCCGTTGAGTTTCCCCTTCCAGAGGGAGTGAAAGCTACCGTTGATAAGCAAGTAACCATTAAGCTTGAAAGTATTGACAAGGAACTTTTAGGAAACACTGCTGCCAGGATAAGAGCTATAAGGCCGGTTGAACCTTACAAGGGTAAAGGTATCCGTTATAGCGATGAAGAAGTGAGAAGAAAAGCTGGCAAATCTGGCGGCAAATAGTGGCTAGTAGGAGGATTACTTAGATGAAGTCCCGGTTGAATCCGCGAGTTGTAGCAAGGTTAAGAAGGAAAAAGCGAATACGTAAAAAAATAAGAGGGACACCAGAGCGTCCAAGGCTTTGTGTTTACAGAAGTCTTAAGCATATATACGCTCAGGTGATAGATGATGAACAGGGAATAACTATAGTAGCTGCTTCAACCCTTTCTCCGGAGATTCGTTCTGAGGTTTCGTCTCTCAAAAAAACGGAGGCAGCAAAGATTGTTGGAAAACTAATCGGTCAAAAAGCTTTGGAAAAGGGTATAAAAAAGGTAGCCTTTGACAGGAATGGATATCTTTACCATGGCCGAGTCAAAGCTTTGGCAGATGGAGCAAGGGAAGCAGGATTAGACTTTTAAAAGGGAGGCAATGTCTTGGTGAGGCAAGCAACAACCGACGTCAGCGAACTTCAGTTAATAGACAAAGTTGTTTACATAAGCAGAGTGGCTAAAGTTGTTAAGGGTGGAAGAAGATTTTCCTTTAGTGCTCTTGTAATTGTTGGGGATGGGAAAGGAAGGGTTGGTTATGCCCTTGGCAAAGCAAGGGAAGTCCCAGATGCTATAAGGAAAGGAATGGAAGCTGCACAGAAGAATATGGTTTCCGTTCCCATTATTAACGGCACGATACCGCACTACGTGGAGGGGAAATTCGGTGCATCAAAGGTTATCCTGAGGCCAGCAGCACCTGGAACGGGCGTTATTGCTGGGGGTGTTGTAAGAGCTATAATGGAGGCAGTTGGTGTTACTGATATTCTTACCAAATGCATAGGCTCCAGAAATCCCCATAATGTTGTTAAGGCCACTATGGTTGGATTAAAAAGTCTTCGAAGTCCTGAGGAAGTTTTTCAACTTAGAAAAGGAAAGACAAAGGAGGCTCTGCCTAGCGAATAAGATTGGGAGGCTTAGATGGCTAGCAAGATAAAGGTAAAACTTGTAAGAAGTCCCATAGGGCATCCTGAAAAACACAGGCGAATCCTTAAGGCCTTGGGACTTACAAAGCTTCACAAAGTTAAGATATTTTATGCCACCCCCCCGATTATTGGGGCGCTTAGGAAAGTTGTTCATTTTGTTGAATTAGAAGAAATTGATAACTAGGAAGAGGTGTATCTGATATGGGACTTAGACTAGGAGATTTAGCACCAGCTGAGGGTTCCAGACATAAGAAGAAAAGAGTAGGAAGAGGTTCTGGTTCAGGACATGGTAAAACAGCCTGCAGAGGGCATAAAGGCCAGAAGGCAAGGACTGGCGTGGATTTACCTCCACGGTTCGAAGGTGGCCAGATGCCTCTTGTAAGAAGAGTTCCAAAGAGAGGCTTTAACAACAGATTCAAAAAAGAATATTCAATAGTAAATCTAAAGGATCTAAATAGATTTGAACCAAATAGCGAGGTAACACCAGAAGATATCATAAAAGCTGGAATCGTCAAAAAGCTTAAGGCTGGCATAAAACTTCTGGCAAAGGGAGAACTTCAGCATCCCTTAAAGATAAGGGTTCATAAAGCCAGCAAATCAGCTATTGAAAAGCTTCAATCTCTTGGGGGTGAAGTTATCTTAATAGGTGAGGCATAATTAAATGTTCAGTTTGGCGGGTTTTCAAAACATAGGGAAAATTCCGGAATTAAAAAAGCGTATAGCTATTACCCTTTTATTTTTGGCTGTATACAGGATAGGAGCCCATGTTCCTATCCCTGGTATTAATGGTGATGCCCTCGCGGCATTTTTCAATGCAGCCCAGGGGACATTGCTTGGTTTTTTTGATATGTTCTCCGGTGGAGCCATGAGACGGCTTTCGGTTTTCGCCCTTGGCATAATGCCCTATATCAGTGCATCTATTATACTCCAGCTTCTCACAGTAGTTATTCCCTATCTAGAACAGCTCAAAAAAGAAGGGGAAGCGGGAAGGAAAAAGATTGTTCAATATACCCGCTATGGCACGGTAATTCTTAGCTGTATCCAAGGACTTGGTATTGCCTTTGGTCTAGAGGGTATGACAGGTCCCGGAGGAGAGCCCGTTGTTTTAGAGCCAGGTTGGGGATTTAGGCTTCTTACGGTCATCACTCTCACTGCAGGAACAGCCTTTATCATGTGGCTCGGAGAACAGATTACTGAAAGGGGTATAGGAAACGGAATCTCTCTTATAATCTTTGCAGGTATAGTGGCGGGAATGCCAGCAGCAGTTGGTAATACCCTTAGACTGGTTGAAACCGGTGAGATGAGCATCTTTAAGGTGCTCATTCTTATAATACTTATGGTGTCTGTTGTTGGATTTATTATTTTTGTTGAAAGAGGGCAAAGAAGAATCCCTGTTCAATATGCAAGAAGAGTTGTAGGAAGGAAAGTTTACGGTGGGCAAAGCACCCATATTCCTTTAAAGATCAACACTTCTGGAGTAATTCCCCCTATCTTTGCCTCTTCCCTTATTATGTTTCCTGCAACTATAGCCAATTTCGTTCCCAATGAATACATAAAGGCTGTCTCAACTGCCCTTTCACCGGGACACTGGCTTCATACCATTCTTTATATAGGTTTTATTATATTCTTTTGCTATTTTTACACTGCCATTGTTTTTAACACAAATGATGTAGCAGAAAACATGAAAAAATACGGCGGTTTTATTCCAGGTATCAGACCTGGGAAGGCAACAGCTGAGTATATAGACAAGGTGCTCAGCAGAATAACTCTGGGCGGGGCTATTTATGTTTCAGCAGTGTGCATCCTTCCGGAGATTCTCATAACAAAATTTAATGTTCCCTTTTATTTTGGCGGAACAGCTCTTTTGATAGTTGTTGGAGTTGCCCTTGATACGGTTGCCCAGATCGAAGCCCACATGCTTACAAGGCATTATGAAGGCTTTTTAAAGCAGGGAAGGATTGTTGGGCGAAGGTAATATTAAACATTGATACTAGACGGGAGGACTTACGATGAACATTATTTTACTTGGACCTCCGGGAGCTGGTAAGGGAACTCAGGCTAAAAGGCTCATAGATAGATATGGCATTCCTCAGATTTCTACGGGGGATATGTTAAGGGCGGCGGTAGCAAATCAAACACCTTTAGGACTTGAAGCAAAAAAATATATGGACGCTGGTCAGTTGGTTCCAGATAGCGTTGTGATTGGCCTTGTAAAGGAGCGTATTCAGCAGCCTGATTGCAAAAACGGATATATGCTAGATGGCTTTCCAAGAAATGTGAGTCAGGCTGAAGCGCTAGATAAAATGCTTGGAGAGCTTAACCAAAAGATTGATCACGTAATATGTATTGAAGTTCCAGAGGATGAGCTTATTCAAAGGCTTACGGGAAGAAGAACCTGCAGACAGTGTGGAGCTGGTTTTCATGTTATTTTTGATCCTCCTAAGAAAGAAGGTGTTTGTGACAAATGTGAAGGGGAACTTTATCAAAGAGATGACGACAATGTAGCAACTGTTACTTCAAGGCTTAAGGTTTATAAAGAACAGACAGAGCCCCTTATTGTCTACTACGAAAAACAGGGAAAGCTAAGAAAAATAAATGGTCTTGGCTCAATAGATGAAATATTTGCCCGTATTACAGCGGTTCTTGGCTAGATGATAATATTGAAAACTAGGGAAGAGATAGAGAAAATAAGAAGATCCTGTTTAGTGGTAGCTGAAATCCTCGAGAGGCTGAAGGAAGAGGTCAGACCTGGCATCTCTACGTGGGATTTAAATGAATTAAGTGAAGAGCTTTGCAAAATAAAAAAGGCAAAACCAGCTTTTAAGGGCTATAGGGGTTATCCCTATGCCCTTTGTGCTTCTGTAAACGAAGAGATAGTTCATGGCATTCCATCAAAAAAGAAGATTCTAAGAGAGGGTGACATTATCAGTTTGGATTTTGGTGTTGTTATTGATGGATACTATGGAGATGCTGCTATTACCTTAGGAGTTGGAAAAATCAGTAGCAAAGCGGAAAAACTTTGCGCCGTTACCAGAGAAGCCCTTTATAAGGGCATAGAAAAAGCTAGGGTTGGTAACAGAGTGTCAGATATATCCCATGCTATTCAAACCCATGTAGAAGCGGCTGGTTTTTCAGTGGTGAGGGAATTTGTAGGACACGGTATTGGGAGGCATCTTCATGAAAGTCCCCAAATCCCTAATTATGGTCCACCAGGTAGAGGAACGAGGTTAAAAGCTGGGATGGTTCTTGCTATTGAGCCTATGATTAATGAAGGGAGCTGTGAGATAGAAATTCTTGCTGACAAATGGACTGCTGTTACAAAGGATAGAAAGCTTTCCGCCCATTTTGAACACACAATTGCAATTCTTCCGGAAGGTCCAAGGATATTGTCCTCTCTTGATGGTGATGAAAAAAAAATTTTTGACATTGCTTAAGTTAGAAAGTATTATATATTGTTTGCAGGTTATTAGATTTTAACAATAAAGGAGAGGGGCATGCCAAAAGAGGATGCCATAGAAGTAGAAGGAACTGTAGTAGAGACTCTTCCTAATGCTATGTTTAGAGTTGAGTTACCAAACGGTCACAGAGTGCTTGCTCATATTTCTGGCAAGATGAGAATGCATTTTATAAGAATTCTTCCAGGTGATAAGGTAACGGTAGAGCTTTCGCCTTATGATCTTACAAGAGGGCGAATTGTATATAGAGCAAAATCGTAGTCGTAAGGGAAAAGGAGATTTTGCCAATGAAGGTTAGATCATCTGTAAAAAAGATTTGCAACAAATGTAAGGTAATAAAAAGGCATGGTTCTATAAGGATAATTTGCGAAAATCCAAAGCACAAACAACGTCAAGGCTAGTAGAAATATAGGAGGAAGGGACTTTGGCTCGTATCGCAGGAGTTGATTTGCCAAAAAATAAGAGGATAGAGATTGCCCTGACCTACATCTACGGGATTGGGCGCTCAACTGCTAAGAAAATCTTGGAAGAGGCTGGGATAGACCCAAATATTAAAACAGACAATCTTACTGATGAGCAAATTGCTACTATAAGAAGGATTATTGACCAAAACTACAAAGTCGAAGGTGACCTTCGTACTCAGGTGGCAATGAATATCAAAAGGCTTATGGATATGGGTTGCTACCGAGGGCTCAGGCATCGTAGGGGCTTGCCTGTAAGGGGTCAGAGAACTCACTCCAACGCAAGAACCAGGAAAGGTCCAAGAGGTTCTCTAATAGGTAAGAAAAAGAAGAAATAAGCTCTGGGAGGGATCATGGGAAAGCCACGAGGCGTAAGAAAAAAGAAAGAAAAGAAGAATGTTCAAAATGGTATTGTTCATATCCAGTCCACCTTCAACAACACTATTGTCACAATAACGGATATGAGTGGCAATACAATTGCCTGGGCTAGCGCTGGAACCCAGAATTTCAAAGGATCAAGAAAGAGCACTCCTTTCGCTGCTCAGATGGCTGCAGAGGCTGCTGCAAAAAAGGCCATGGAACATGGGCTTCAGAACGTGGAAGTTTGCATAAAAGGACCCGGCGCTGGAAGGGAAGCAGCTCTAAGGGCTATTCAGGCAGTGGGGTTGAATATTACCGCTATTAAAGACGTTACCCCTATCCCCCACAATGGCTGTCGTCCTCCCAAAAGGCGAAGGGTATGAGAAAAATCAACTAAGGAGGATAAACCTTGGCTCGATATACTGGACCTGTTTGTAGGCTTTGCCGACGGGAAAATATGAAATTGTATCTTAAAGGCGAACGATGTTATTCTGACAAGTGCGCCTATGAAAGAAGAAATTACGCCCCAGGTCAGCACGGTAAAAATCGTCCAAAACTATCGGATTATGGAATTCGTTTGAGAGAAAAACAGAAGCTGAAAAGAATTTATGGGCTTACAGAGAAGCAGTTCAAAAGATATTTTAAAGAAGCAGATAGACAAAAGGGTATAACAGGTGAAAATTTCTTAATTCTTCTGGAAAGACGCCTTGACAATGTGGTTTATAGGCTTGGTTTCGCCCAATCAAGAGCTCAGGCCAGACAGCTTGTAAGACATGGCCATTTCACTGTAAATGGCAAAAAGGTAGATATTCCTTCTTACCTCTTAAAACCAGGTGATGTGGTTGCTGTCCGGGAAAAGAGTCGCAATCTAACAGTAATAAAGGAGGCTCTTGAAGCTTTGCCAAGAAGAGGACTTGCTCCATGGCTAGAGCTGAGAAAAGAAAACTTTGAGGGTGTCTTTAAGACACTCCCAACAAGGGATGAAATTGATATCCCCGTTAATGAACAACTGATAGTAGAGTTCTACTCAAGATAATATTAAACCTTAAGAAATTATCACAAACCGGTTTGCAACATTTGCGGGCCGGTTTTTGTCATCTAAGGTAATAAAAACTGGTGAGGAACCACCATGGAAATAGAAAAGAACTGGAAAGATCTAATCAAACCAAAAGGCTTGAAGATTGAGAAACTGGAAGATTCAAATAACTACGCCAAATTTATATGTGAACCTTTGGAAAGAGGCTTTGGCATAACCCTTGGCAATGCCTTAAGAAGGATTTTGCTTTCTTCTTTAAGGGGAATGGCGATAACCAGTGTCAAAATAGATGGGGTAGCCCATGAGTTTTCAAGTATTCCAGGGGTTATCGAAGATGTAACCGATATAATCCTTAACTTAAAAGGGGTAAGATTTAAATCAAAAACTGAAGGTCCCGTTACACTTTACATAGAAAAGTATGGAGAGAACATAGTAAGAGCTGGTGATATTCACGGAAGTGATTTGATAACTGTCCTAAACCCAGACCATTACATATGCACCATGTCAAAAGACGCTGTTCTTAAAATGGAGCTAAAGGTAAAGGCTGGTAAAGGCTATGTGCCCGCTGAAAGAAACATTGAACTGGATATGCCTATAGGCACAATTCCTATTGATGCTATCTTTTCCCCCATCCAGAAAGTAAGCTACAATGTGACTCAGGCCAGGGTCGGACAAATGACCGACTATGATCGCCTGACCATGGAGGTTTGGACTGATGGTAGTATATCACCAGAAGACGCTGTTGCTTACGCAGCAAAAATTCTTAAAGATCAGCTTAGTTTGTTCATTAACTTTACAGAGGAAGAACCTGTAAAAGAAGAAGTTAAGGTTGAAGAAAAACCTATATGGAATGAAAACCTCTTTAAAAGAGTTGATGAACTGGAACTCTCAGTAAGATCAGCAAACTGCTTGAAAAATGCTGACATAAAATATATAGGAGAACTTGTCCAAAAGACAGAAGCAGAAATGCTCAAAACAAAAAATTTTGGTAGAAAGTCTCTTAACGAAATTAAAGAGATTTTGGCCGAAATGGGTCTTTCTTTGGGCATGAAGCTTGAAAACTTTCCGAGTAGAGAAGAACTAGAAAGAAGAGAAAGGGAAAAGGAAAGCTATGCGTCATAGAGTAGCGGGAAGGAAACTAGGAAGAAAAACGGAACATCGCATTGCCATGTTTCGAAACATGGTTACTTCTTTGTTGGAGCATGAGCGAATTATTACTACCGTTGCCAAGGCTAAGGAGATCAGAAAATTCGTGGACAAAATGATAACTCTTGGGAAAAGGCAGGATCTCCATGCAAGGCGCCAGGCTTTGGCATTCATCAGAAGCAAAAAGGTTGTTCACAAGCTTTTTGCTGAGATTGCTCCTCGCTATGCAAACAGAAATGGCGGATACACTCAAATGGTGAAGATGGGTTTTAGAAAAGGTGACGGTGCTCCAATGTGCCTTATAGAGCTTGTAAAGTAATTACTTCTCTGGAAATGCCCAATGTATTTTGGGCATTTCTTTTGATCCATGAATGAAAAAGTCTTCTTAATAAGTCTTGGCTGTGATAAAAATCTTGTAGACAGCGAGCGAATGCTCGGAAGTCTTGAAGCTCATGATATAACTCCAACTGACAGTCCTGAAGAGGCCGATTTTATCATAGTAAATACCTGTGGATTCATAAAAAAGGCTGTAGAGGAAGCTATAGAAGAAATTCTTGCTCTTTCTCTATGGAAAACCAAAGGAAGATGCAAAAAATTGGTTGTTACTGGCTGTATGGTTCAAAGATACGGCAAGAAACTTCCGGATCTTCTCCCGGAAGTTGATTTTTTTCTAGGAACCAGCCACTATTGTGATATTGCAAAGGTCTTAAAAGATTCAGTCCGAGGCAAAATACTTATCTCCCCTCCAGAAGTTTTAGAACCTCCCCTTCCCCGCTTAATCTCAACGCCTCCTTCCTACGCCTATTTAAAAATAGCTGAGGGATGTAGTAACCGATGCTCTTATTGCATGATTCCCAAAATAAGAGGCTCCTTTAGAAGTAGACCCCTAGATGAGCTTTTAAAGGAGGTTCGGCTTATAAATGACCACTCTATTCCGGAGCTAATAATTATAGCCCAAGATATAACCTCCTACGGCATTGACAGAAATAGTCCGGGAGAACTCCTTAAGCTTATAGAAAAAATTGAAAAGTTCCCGAATATAAAGAGAATAAGGCTCCTTTATGCCTATCCCGCCAGAATCCAGGATGACCTTTTAAAACTTATGAGGGATTCAGAAAAGGTGGTTCCCTATTTAGATGTTCCCTTTCAGCATGTTTCTCCCAAGATCTTAAAACTTATGGGTAGAAATCTGTCCCCAGGAAGCCATCCAAAGGAAGTGGTAGAAAAATTAAGAAGCTTTATACCAAACATAACTATAAGAACCACCTTCATTGTGGGCTTTCCAGGCGAGGGAGATAAAGAGTTTGAAGAGCTTCTTTCGTTTGTAAAAGACATGGAGCTTGAACATGTAGGAGCCTTTGCTTTTTCCCCGGAAGAAGGCACTAAGGCAAAGAAGTTTCCAGAACAGGTGCCTGAAAATATCAAAAGAAAAAGGCTAAAAGCCCTTTATGACCTCCAGAAAAGAATATCTAGAAAAAAGCTTGCTAAGCTTAAAAATACAGTTCAATCGGTAATTATAGATGGCTTTGTTGAAGAATTCCCTTTTATTCTTAGAGGACGACTGCCATCTCAAGCCCCAGACGTTGATGGCACGGTAATAATAACCTCAGGAACAGCCCCTGTAGGTTCTATTGTTCCTGCAAAAATTACCAAAACCCGCTCCTACGACCTTGAGGCAGAAATCATTGACTCTTCCAACTAATTTGACGATTGCTACTATTTCTGATAGCATAAAAAAGATTGAGAAAAACTACACAATAACCCAAAGTAAAAGATGATGAATAGTAATTTAGTCCTTTCAAACAATGAAATCCAATCAAGGGAAATAGAAGAAAAACTAAAGAAGCGTATTCTCAACTATGTTTATCCCGACCTTATGCGTATAGAAAATGAGCTGAAAAAGCAGATGTTTGGCTCTGTTCTCCTTACAAACACCATAAGCAAGTATATTATTAACAGTGGAGGCAAAAGGCTTAGGCCTCTTCTTATGATTCTAAGCGCCAGACTGTGTGGTTATAACGGCAAAAAGGATGTGACTCTTGCTCTTGCCTTTGAATTTCTTCATGTGGCAACCCTTCTTCACGATGATGTTATCGATGGAGCAGAGTTAAGAAGAAATAGACCAGCAGCTAATAAACTATGGGGAAACCAGGCAGTTGTTCTTGTTGGAGATTTCCTTTATTCGAAAGCCCTAATGATTGCTATCGAGTATGACAACATGCAAATCATGGAAGCTCTGGCAAAGGCTGCAAATCTCATGGCTGAAGGTGAGATACTTCAACTTATAAATACCGGGAAAATCGATATCACCGAGAAGGATTATTTTGAAATAATAAGCCTAAAAACCGCAGCTCTTATGAGTGCTGCCTGTAAAGTTGGAGCAATCCTTGGTGGTGCTAAAGAAGAATTGGTGGAGAATTTAAGTTATTATGGCTACCACCTAGGTCTTGCCTTTCAGTTAGTAGATGACCTTCTAGATTATAAAGGAACTACCGAAGAACTTGGAAAAAGGGTGGGAAAAGATTTTGGAGAAGGTAAAGTTACCCTTCCCCTCATATTTGCCCTGAAAAATGCCAAAGAGGAAGAAAGGGAATTCCTAATTGATGCTTTTGAAAACCGTGAGAAAAACCCGAGTATGTTTGAGAAGGTGAAATCTTTAGTTCAAAAACTTGGAGGTGTTGAATACACTCAAAAAGTGGCAAGGGAACATATAAAAAAGGCGCAAGAAACCTTGAAGGTATTTCCCGATAGTGAGTTAAAAAACATATTTATAGACATCTCTGACTATGTCTTATACAGGCGATTCTAGTGAAAAAGCATCTAACCAAGACTTTTACCCTTTGTTCTTAAAAATCAAAGATTTCCGATGCCTGATAGTGGGCGGTGGAAAGGTTGGAGAAAGGAAAGCAAAAAGCCTCTTAAGGTGTGGTGCTACAGTTTATCTTATATCGGAAGAAATTACTCCATGGTTTAAAGAATACATTTCCAAAGGAAGGGTAAAATTTCTTGGTAAAGAATACAGCCAAAGTTTTCTGGATAACATTCAGATTGTATTTGCCACAACAAGCAGTAAAGATCTTAACAGTAGAATTGTAAAAGACGCCCTTGAAAGAGGACTTCTCTGCAATAGTGCTACCAATCCCGAAGAAGGTAACTTTATCTTACCTGCTTCCCTAAGAAGAGGGCACCTCGTTATAGCTGTAAGCACTTCAGGCGCAAGTCCCGCTATGGCATCACTAATTCGAGATGATTTGGCAAGCACATATGATGAAATATGGGAAGTAGCCCTGAAACATCTAGAGAAAATAAGAAAAACCATACAAGACAAGAACTTTTTGGAAGATGAAAAGAAACAGGAATTCTTTAGGGATGTTGCAAAGTTTTTGTTTGAAACCATAAAAAGTGGAGTAAAGGAAGAAGAGCTTGGCAAAAAGCTTGCAGATTACCTGGAGCGTTCTTTAAAAGGTTAGACTATGAAATTTTTCATCTTTTGTTGCTATCTCGTTGGAAGTATTGGATATTTTATATTTGCTTACAGGGGAAAGGCAGTAGCCTATAAGGGTTCATCCTTTTTTATTGTAGTGGGACTAATAGCCCACTGCATGGACTTGATATTTGAGTTTCTGTCGAATGGTAGTGCCTTTTTTGTCTCAAAGGGAAACTCCCTTTCTATTGTAGCTTTTCTTTCCGCATTGCTCTTTATAATCTTGGCTAGTTTTACAAAGCTAAGAATTATGGGCACAATCGTAATGCCCCTTATATCAGCTATGATGTTTACTTCTTTACTTCTTCCCTCAACTACAGCCCAGTCATCCAAGATTCTAAAAAACAGCTTGATAACATTTCACATTGCAACCATTTTCGTTGCCTATTCCTTTTTCACTATTGCTTTTTCGCTAAGTGTAATATATCTTCTCCAAGAGCGAATCTTAAAGAAAAAGGCTCTTAAGACTGCTATAGGTAAGGATTTTAACACTTTTCCATCTCTCGAAAGCCTGGACAGGCTTTCCCATAGATGCATAATGATAGGTTTTCCCCTTATGACAGCTGGCTTAATTTCAGGTTTTGGCTCGGCTTCTCTTTTTTGGAAATCTGCCTGGAGTGGAGATCCTAAAGAAATATTTTCGTTAATCACATGGACAATATATGCTATTTTGTTTCATGAAAGGCTTGCTGTGGGATGGAGAGGTAAAAAGGCATCATGGCTTGCTATTCTTGGTTTCATAGGGGTTTTGATAACTTTTATAGGCATTCATTTTATATTTAGATCGCACCACCATTCTACGGTGTTTTTTAAGTGATGGGCGGAGAGACCATGAAAGAAGAGATATTTCTTGTAGGTATGAACCACAGGACAGCCCCTGTTGAAATAAGAGAAAGGATTTCCAAAAAGGTTACCGAAAACTCCTTTTTTGAATTCGTAAACCAAAAAAACAAAGAAAATATCATAAAAGAACATGCTGTTATCTCTACCTGCAATAGGATTGAGTTTATCACGGTAACTTCTGATTGTGAGTTTGTTTCTAGCCTTTTTACGGACTTTGCCACTAAAGAGACGGAAAAAGAGATTTCTTCAATGTTATATGAATTTAAGAGCCAAGAAGCGGTGAGACATCTTTTTAGAGTAGCAGTAGGTCTTGATTCCATGGTTGTTGGTGAACCTCAGATACTAGGACAAATCAAGGATGCCTATAGAAAAGCTCTGCAGATAAAAACTGTTGGCGTAATCCTCAATAGACTCTTTCACAAAACTTTCTCCGTTGCCAAAAAGGTGAGAACTGAAACTGGTATAGGCTGTCATGCAGTTTCTGTAAGTTATGCTGCGGTAGAACTGGCAAAAAAGATTTTTGGCAATATTAGAGAAAAAAAGGTGCTTCTTATAGGCGCTGGAGAAATGGCGGAACTTGCAGCGGAACACTTTATAAGAAGTGGAGTATCGAAAATCTATATAGCTAACAGAACCCTTGAGAAAGCTCTGGAACTTGCAAGGCAATTCAAAGCTGAAACGGTTCCTTTCGAAAATTTTACCGACACCATGAAAGATGTTGACATTGTTCTCTCTTCCACAGGAGCTCCAGGCTTTATTCTCTACAAAGATGACATAAAGGCCTGCATGAAAAAACGAAAAAACAAACCTCTTTTCATAATAGACATTGCAGTTCCAAGAGATATTGACCCAGAAGTGCACACTTTAGACAATGTTTTTCTTTATGACATAGATGATCTTAAAGGTGTTGTGGAATGGAACAAAGCAGAAAGAAGGAAAGAGGCTGAAAAGGCGGAACACATCATAAAGGAAGAAACTCTTAAGTTTCAGCAATGGCTTCACACTCTGGATGTAGCTCCAACTATTATTGCCATGAGATATAAAGCTGAACAGATAAGAAAGGTAGAGCTTGAAAAAACCCTTTCTAAACTTGCCAACCTTTCAGAAAAAGAAATAGAAGCTATTTATGCCCTGACTGAAGCAATTATCAAAAAAATGCTCCACGATCCCATTGACTTCATTAAGAAAAAAGCCCTAAGACCCTCTAAAGAGTTTTATCTTGATATAATCCAGCAAATCTTTAATCTTCCTATAGGTGATAGAGATCTCATGAGCTCAAAACAAAAAAAGACTTAGAAAACAAGAGGAAAAACCGAAAATGGCAGAAGTAATAGATTTTAAAGAAAAAAGCCAAAAATTACAGGAAGAAGAGCTCCTCAGGCTAAACCAATTAAAGGTAGACTCTTTAAGGAAATACTTTCAGTGCATGAGATGTGCTTTTAGATGTGCAAGGTGTGGCACTACTATAACCGAGGAAGATTACACATCCACGGAGCCCTACAATGCCCCCTACCCTTTTTGTAAGGTTTGCTACAACGAATATGCAGAATACCAGAAAAGGATCAAGAACACTGAGGTGGACAAAAGGTATTACTGGTATAATGACGAATGGGTAAATATGTGGAGGTGCTGGCTTGAATATCAAAAGTCGCTAGAATCCTACAGGGAATCACCGGAATTTATTAAGCTACTCGATGAAGTAGAGAAAATCCTAAAATAAGGAGAAAGGTTTTATGCTTGGCGGAATGGGAATGTCGGAGCTTCTTATAATCCTTTTGATTGTGGTTGTAATCTTTGGAGCGAATAGGCTTCCAGAGATAGGAGCATCCCTTGGAAAATCTATAAAGAGCTTTAAAAAAGCTGTAACCGAAGAAGAAAAACCACTTCAAGATTCTAAAGAAACTCCAAAGGATGAGAAATAGCCATGTTGGATATAAGTGCAATTGGAGATGGTTTTATTATTGCCAAAGGGGTTGCTGGTTATCCAGGTCTTAGACTGAACGTATTTTTATATCATGTTGACGGAATTCTTATAGACACAGGTCCATCAAAACTTTCTAAAAAAATAAAGCCCTTTATACTAAGATATCCTCCCAAAGAGGTTGTAATAACCCACATCCATGAAGATCACTGCGGTATGGCCTATTGGATTAACGAGACAATTCCAGAGATTCCAATATATGTGCACCCAGAGTCAATGGAAAAAACTCCAAAACCCGCAAAACTTCCTCTTTACAGACATCTTTTCTGGGGTCCAAGAAAACCCTTCAAGGCAAAACCCTACCCTGAAAATATAGAAACCGACCACTATAATTTCAAAGTTATCTACACCAACGGCCACAGTAGCGACCATGTGGTTCTTTACGAAAAAGAAAGAGGATGGCTCTTTACGGGCGATCTCTTTATAACACCTAAGCCAAAAGTGCTTTTCTGTGAAGAAGACGCCAAAAAAACTCTTACGGCCTTGAGCAAAATATTAAAACTTGATATCTCTGAACTATTCTGCGCCCATTCAGGACATCATAAAAAGGGATACGAAATGCTTAAGAAAAAGAAAGACTACCTTGAATCCCTTTATCAAGAGATCTCAGATCTCAAGCTTCAAGGTTATTCTCTTGAGGAGGTGCACAGGAGACTATTTCCAAAATCTAGTCTAATAACCTATATATCCAGAGGTGAATGGTCTTCTTTTAACCTCGTAAAATCCCTTTACTAACTCCCCACCCAGAAACCTCACCCCTTCTAAGGGGCAGGGTCTTGAGAGGAAGGCAACTATCTAGCGAGGCCACTAAAAGGGAATGTCATCTTCGTCGGAGCTAATGTCTGCTGGTAAATCCTCCGGCATCGTTGAAATAGCCTCAGGTTTAGTAACATCCCTTGCGGTATCAAGAAATTGAACTTCCCGTGCCACAACCTCTGTCGTAAAACGCTTAACACCCTGGCTATCTTCCCACTGCTGGGTTCTTAGCTTACCTTCTATATAAACAAGCCTTCCCTTGGTAAGATAACTTCCACAGGTCTCGGCAAGCTTTCCAAAAACTACCACTCTGTGCCATTCTGTCCTATCTTCCCAGTTTCCATCTGCTGTTGGCACCCTTTCAGTGGTAGCTACATTAAACTTTGCCACTGCTGAACCATTAGGGGTATAGCGAAGGTCGGGATTAGAACCTAATCTTCCTATTAAAATGACTTTATTGATACCTCTTGTCATCTCTATAATCCCTTTCTACTTTCCAAAATCGTATCGCCAAAAAATATCTACACCACTTTGCCTGCTATTACCAATTTGACTTTGAATTGAAATGTTTGGGGTTAAGCGATATTCAATATTAAAGGAACCTCCAGCTCTCAGGTTTTTTTCGTAGGTTATATAAAAGTCAGGAGAAATATACTTTCCTATCTCAATAACACTATCACCATAAGAACCTTCCTTGATCTGCAAAACGTCAGGAGTAAAGGGAGTTTCGCCTATGGCCTTCTTCAAAACCTCAGAAGCCTTAGATCCAAGAAAAACAGCTGCTCGCTCTTGCAGAGCAATACTTTCACTCCCCTTTAGATTGCTAGCAGGCCTATTGAATAAAAGATAAGAAACCATATCCGTATCACTCATAGGTGGAGAACTAAGAAGTTTTATCTGGAAATCGTCGGCAGGACCCGTAACATACACAGAAATGACCTTATCCTGGATAACCTTCTGAGCTACAAAATAAAGCTCAGGCACGGTAGAGCCCTTAAACTTTATGTAACCTTCAGAAACATTTATTTTGACGCTTTGAAACTCATACCAGCCTTTAACATGTTCAATAAGTCCTTCAAGTCTCAAATTTTTCCCTACCTCTTTTTTCAACCAGAGTTTGCCGGTTACCTCTTCATATATTCCTTTGCCCCTTATACGAGCCCTTTTAGACTCAGAAAGATCTAAAACTAGATTTAAAGCAAAATCCATCCCTGAAAGTTTCCTAGAAAGAGTAGGCTTTATGATAGTCTCCGATTCTTTATAATCTCCTTTGTAAACTTCAACCACATCAATACTTCTTTTGATGCTACCAATAAGCCTTTCAATGTCAAGTTCTGCTTCTTTGACCTTGAAAAAACCATCAATCAAAGGATAACCTTTTGAGTAAACAATATCTACCTCCCCAGATCCACTGGTTTCTATTCCATAAAAACCTGGCACTGTAACATCCCTGAGCCTAACCTTTACATTAAACCTTTCATCGAAATCACCGTAAGGCGCAAAGCCTTCAAGGCTAGCCTCACCCTTAAAGGTCTTCGCACTGAAATCCCTAAGGTAGATACCTTCAGGCCTGAAAACAAAACTTCCCTTTAATTCTGATACAACATATCCACTGGGCTTAAGTACTATAAAACCATCACTTAAGTAACCTTCCCCACTGGCAGACGGTTTTTCAAGGCTTCCAGAAATATTCAAATCAAGCTTTAAATAGCCCTTTGCTTCCCTTACGGGAAGAAGCCAGAAGGCAAAATTTGAAACCTCTAAATTATCCACAAAAACTTTACCTCCTAGCGATCCATCCTTCTTCACTTCAAAAGTAAAAGGTGACAGGCTAAAATCTACCGGCAAGTCAATATTAAAACCTAAAGGAGCTTTGGCATTTTTGGAATTTACTAAAGTATTAACAACTAGCCTGCCTTTCTTAAGACTAAACTCAACCAAAGCCCTATCCCAAATAAAACCAGCTCCTTCCCTTGTGCTCCATAAAAGCTTACCCTCTGAAAGTCCCAATTGACCATAAAGGTTGGGCTCTTTGAAGGATCCTCTCAAAACAACATCACCCGAAATAAGGCCACCGGAAACCTTTAATTCCCTAGGTTTCAAGATCCTTGAAATAAGATTTAATTTTTCTAACTTTACTGTTCCCTCAAGGTTACCGGATTGCCCAATTAGAAGTTTTCCGGTAATGCCTTCATCAGCCAATCGGGCTTTAAAATTGTTTATATCGATCGCCCTTTTGTAAGATAAATATCTACCACCAAGACTTACATAGATATTTTCTGAACCAAACAAGGATATAATAGCTCTTTCTAAAGCAAAGAACGGATCCTTTTTAAGATTTTTCACAAAACCCCTAAAAGCTACCGTATTAAAACCGTGGCCTCCCCGGAAGTTACCAGAAAACCTAAGATCACTCCTTTCTTGATCAACAAGAATGCTTCCCATCCTGGCAAGAGCTTTATCCTTATGTTTTAAATCCGAAAAGGTAATATCTATCACTTGATTTGTAACTGCCCAGTCATCTAGATCAACTATCTTTAACGTCCCCTTCCCTTTCACTTTAAGATTTTCAAGGAAAAAATCACCATAGCTTCCGCTATCCAAAGTAAAAATTGCATTAAAAGACAAACTGCTCGGAAAACCTTTAAGAGCTGACTCGAAACTAATTCTTCCATTAACTCCAGGGTTCTTTCCGATGGAGTAAAGCCAATCGGAAACTTTCTCAATCTTTGCTAAGGATGAGATATCTACAAAACCATTCTTGATAGACCCCTTTAAAGAAAGCCGAAAGTTATAAGATTCAAAGGTCACTGTCCCGTTAAAATCAGCTTTTTTAAGGTCACAAGGTATCTGTTGGCAGTAAAAATCAAGGTTTCCAATACTATTTGGGGAAAATGAACCTTTAAGATTCCCCTGAAAGTTCCATATTATAAACGCCTTTATGCCGTCTTTTAAAGCCAAAACACCTTTACTTTTTAAGTCCCCCAGGGAACTGACAAGATGTAGCCTTTCCACTTCTAGTTTTTTGTCTTCAAAACTAGCAGAAAAGACAAAATCTTTGATGAAAACCTTTTTCTTCTCCTTTAGTTCAACCTCGGAATCCTTTAGATGAAGGAAGGTCTTCAATCTAACATCTTTCTCTTTTAATTTTAGTCGATTTTCAAAAATTCCTTTAAGATTAAAGTTAATCTCCCCATACCGGTAGAGAACATTATGAAAACCTCTCTGTCTAAACGAAAGAACTCCCTCTGAATCCCTTTTAACCCAAAAATCCCCATTACCCTGACCCCAGGGGCAATCTGTAATGCTATACCTTCCATCAATTTCTTCCGAGTTAACATTAAATTCCAGTTTCAGGGAAAGGGACCCAACATTCCTGCTAAAGGGCATCGTAAAAGGAATTCTAGAAAAATCAACATCTTCTACGGATACTGAAAAAAATCCTCTTCTTCCTTTAATGTCCCAAAAACCAGATCCCTGAAGAAGACCCCAGCCAGGGGAAAGAGAAGAGAAATTTCTTAACGTTATTCCATCATTGGAAAAGGTTGCTAAGAGGTTAAAATCTACAAGTCCTACAGCTGGATTTTCAGCAACAAAAGAACCGTAAGACCTTAGATTTTCGCCTAAGAATTTAGCTTCAAGTGAAATATCCCTAAGGGAAAGGGTAATCTCTCCTTCTCTTAAGACTACAAAACGCCCCTTTTTTATCTCGATCCTTTGGAAAGGGATGTAACTTTTCCTTGAAGAATCGTTACCAGGAAGTTCTTTTAATTTTTTCTCTTCAAATACAAAAATAGGTCTTTCTAAATGAATGTTTTTTAGGTAGAAAAAGGGCTTTTTTAAGCTGAAGGCATAATCAATAAAGACCTCCTCAGCCCCGGCAACAGGCTTTTCTCCATCGCATATATTAATGTGGTAAACATGAAATCCCTCAAATAGCTTCCATCTAAAACTCTTAAATACTACCTGGAAGGAAGTTTTATCGTGAATTCTTTTAGCCACAAATTTAGCAAAGTAATATTGGAAAGGTTCGTAAGTAAAAAAGGCAAAAACAACCACCACCATCAGAATTAGAAAAATAGAAATTGTTTTTTTCATCTCTTAACCTTTTCTGATATAACTATAATTACCGTGATAAGCCATTATAACGGAGTTTGCTATGAAAGCAATGGTATTAAGGAAATGCGCCCCTATAGAGTTCTCGCCCCTTAGTCTAGAGGATATTCCTGTGCCGGAGCCGGGAGATAAAGAGATAAGAATTAAGGTTGAAGCCTGCGGAATTTGTAGAACAGATCTACATGTAATAGAAGGTGAACTTCCCCCAAGACCTCACCCTGTAGTGCCAGGTCATCAAATCGTTGGAATTGTTGATAAAGTTGGGGGAAAAGCTAAATTATATAAAAAAGGTGATAGAGTTGGCATTGCCTGGTTAAGACATACCTGTGGAACCTGCGAATATTGCACTAGAAATCAAGAGAATTTATGCGAAAATCAACTTTTTACAGGTTATCACGCCAATGGTGGCTTTGCAGAATATGCTGTTGTAAGAGAAGATTTTGCTTATCCTATACCTTCTATATTCAATCCCTACGAAGCAACCCCTCTTCTTTGCGCGGGTATTATTGGTTACAGAGCTCTTAAGAGAAGTCAATGCCAGAAAGGAGACAAAATAGCTCTTTATGGGTTTGGCTCTTCCGCTCATATAGTTATCCAGATTGCTCTCTACTGGGGCTGTAAGGTCTTTGTGGTTTCAAGAGGAGAAAAGCACCAGGAGCTTGCCAAAGCAATGGGTGCCCACTGGGTTGGAAGTGATGGTGCAAAGATTCCCGAAAAGGTTGATTCCGCAATAATTTTTGCTCCAGCGGGAGAACTTGCTCCAGTCGCCTTGGAAAATTTAAAAAAAGGAGGAACTTTAGCTCTTGCTGGCATCTATATGACAGACATCCCATCGATGAACTATGAAAAACATCTGTTTTATGAAAAAAATATCCACAGCGTAACCGCCAACACAAGGCAGGATGGTATGGAGCTCTTAGCAATTGCTTCTCAGATTCCTATAAAGCCTCATATAACCACTTTCAAACTGGAAGAGGCAAATGAAGCTCTGAAAATGTTAAAGGCGGATCAGATTAAAGGAACGGGCGTTCTAATTCCATAAAACTTTGGGGGTAATTATCAAATGGAAGACTTTCACCTTGTTCAAGCAGGAAGCTTTTTGGTAAGTGCTCAAAAGAAGCTAAGGCTTGAAGCATACCTTGGCACCTGTGTAGGTCTTACTATTGTTGACAAAAAGAACAAAATAGGAGGTCTTTATCACATCCTTCTTCCAGAACCTCCTACACCGGATACCACTTATCAACTGGAGGTTTACGCTCTTACTGGGCTTCCATTGTTTCTGTCGGAGATTATAAATAAAGGCGCTCAGAAGAGTAGGCTTGAAGCGGTAGTGGCTGGAGGCTCCCTAGTGGCACCCGCTATGCCTGAAGATTTTTACATGAACATTGGAGGAAGAATCCTTAATGTAGTTGAGGATTTTCTGAATACAGAGGGTATTCCTATAGCATACTCTGAAGCTGGGGGTTTTTTTTCCTGCAAAATGACCCTAGACCTTTTTACAATGGAAACAAAGGTAGAACCTTTAGGAACTTTAGATCCAAAGGAGCTTTACCCTCCCTTCCATCTAAAAGAAGAAGATATTAAAGCAACCATATTATCCCTGAAGCCCATACCAAACGTGGCCATTGATATATTGCAAATGTTAAAAACAGGCTGTTATAGAATAGATTTGATAGCTAGCAAGGTAAAAAAAGACCAGGTGCTTACAGCGAAGATTCTTGCTTTTTGCAATAGCCCCTATATTGCTCCTGCCACACATATAACTTCCATAGACAGAGCTATTGTGCTTCTCGGTGAAAAAAATCTTCTTAAAGTAATTTTGGCTTGTTACTGTCAAACAGTATTGGACTGCGCTGTAGGTGGCTACTCAATGTGTAAGGGTGGTCTATTTAGACATTCCCTTATCACCGCAAGCATTTCAGAAGCTCTTGCGGACGTGCTAAAATTAAACGAATCAGAAGCTTACACAGCAGGACTTCTTCATGACATTGGAAAAGTCGTTCTTGACCAACATATCCACAATGTAGCTCCTTTTTTTTACCGAAAGGTCTTCTTGGAGAACAAAGATATAATTGAAATAGAAAGAAAGTATCTAGGGATAGATCATAATGAAGCGGGAAAGATCCTCGCAACCATGTGGAAATTACCGGAGGAAATCATTGAGATAATAGCTTGCCACGACGATTTAAATGTCATGAAAGAAGACAACCAACTTTTAAAAACTGTAGCTTTTGCAAACATAATAGCCTCAAGGTTTGGTATTGGAAATACCATATCAAACGTCAACCTTGAGAATCAGAAAATTTGCCTATCTCTACCCTCTCTTACTATCGAAACCTTTTACAAGCTTCTTGAAATTATCGTTAATGTCCAAAAGGTTATTTAGACTATGGATAGGATCAAAGTTGTTGCCTTTGACTGTGATGGAGTTTTGCTGGATTCCAAAAGAGCGAATATATCCTATTATAACTACATACTGTCCCATCTGGGGCTACCCCCTCTAGCGCCAGAGCAGGAAGACTACGTTCACATGCTTTCAGTCTATGAGTCACTGAAGTTTCTTATAAAGGATCCTGAAAAACTAAAAAAGGCTATTGAGTTTGCAAAAACCATAGATTTTAGGATTTTTAATAATTATTTGAAACCAGAGCCAGGGGTTAGGGAGTGTCTTTCAAAGTTAAAGCCCCACTATTTTTTAGCTTTGGCAACAAACAGAACAGCCTCAACCCATGAAGTTCTAAGATACTTCGATCTCCATTCCTTTTTCGACGTGGTGGTTTGCGCTCTTGATGTTCCAGAACCAAAGCCATCTCCTAAGATGATGGAGAAAATTCTTGATCATCTAAAAGCTAAACCAGAAGAAGTAGTATACATAGGCGATTCGATAATAGACGCTCTCTTTGCAAAATCTTCTGGAGTTTTTTTCATAGCCTACAAAAACAAAGAACTTGAAGCAAATCTCCATATAAATAGTTTCAACGAGCTCTTAAAATGGCTAGACTTTAGGAATTCTGGTTAGTTTCCAGATTTCTCTAATTTCCAATATGAGCTCTTTATAGTTATCAAAACCTTCCTTTCTTTTGCCAATAATCAATTCCAAAAGATCAAGGTCGTCCATTTCAATAAGCCTTTCGAAAGCTTCCAGCTCCTTTGGCGTAATACTTGGAGCTTTTTTACTCCAAAAGTTCCTAAGAAGCATCTCCAGTTCAAGATTAGCCCTTTTAGCCACATGGTAAGCAATCTTTTTTTTTCTTAACTCAAAATCGTTATAGAATCCCTCGTTCATTCATAAGCCTCCTGAGCTCACTAAACCACTCGTTTCTTTTTTCAGCAGGGAAATAAAACCTTTCAATTTTTTTTGCTCCAAGGGCTTTCCAAAGTTCCCCACTTGCTTTTCTTTGCTCTTCCCTATCGGAAAGCACAAAAGTAAGGCCTAACAAGTAGTGTTCATAAAAATTTTCATAAAACACTCCATCATAGACTGCAACAACCTGGCAATTACTAATAAAGACATTTCCAACCGTTATAAAAACCCTCTCAGGAAGCCCATCAACCTTCTCCCCAGGAGAAAGTATTTTGTGGGGAACGAAGGATTCTTTGCTAAACTGCCACAACAGGTTATCAACCTGAGTAGCAGAAGGGGTAGAAGAAGTAATAACATGAACTTTAAAACTTTCCGAAAAAAACTCCACTACTTCGCAGAAATCTTTATCTTTATTAGCTGAATTAGTGCCAAAGAACAAAGCAATCGGCTTACCTGCCTTAGCAGGTAAGATGGAAGGCTCCTGCAACGGCTTCTCCCTCCTTAAGGAGTTCATTAAATATAGTGGCAGCCTTACCTGTTCTAGCCTTTATAAGCTCAATGCCTACCTTAGAAAGTCTTTCCTCAACATCGCCTTTTACTTTCATCAGACCAAAATAGCCTGTTCCAATAACAAGCTTTTTCGGTCTAGCTTCAATAATGTCTGAAATATCCTCAATGGATAAATTATGACCTTCCTTTCTCCACCAGTCAGGAACCACCTGACCGTTAAGGATTTTAAGATCCTTCTTATAAAGCACTCCCCCTATCTTCATAGAGCCAAAAGAGTAACTTTCGATCATTTCTCACTACCCCTCCTAAAACTTAATCCCAAACATATAAGACATTAAAAACAAAGAAAGGTAAAGCTCAAAAAAAAATAAATCAACCTATCAGCAAAGAGGATTGACCAACATCTTCTCTTTTGGTAACTTTTAGAGGACTTTTGTTGATGGAAAAGCTGAAAAGATGAAGGAAGTAGTGGCTATAAAGTTTTGGTGGTGGTGCTGGTGGTGCCATAAGGCGAAGCGGGGGAAGTCTGCCCACCGGTAGCCACAAAGATTAACCAAAGGCCGTGGGCGGCTTAACCCGCTCACGGCCTTTTTGTTTTTTGGAGGTCCTTCTGGTGAGAGAAAGAAAGGTTCTTCTAGGAAATGAAGCCATAGCCTATGGCCTTATAGAAAATGGATGTTCTGTTGCTACTTCCTATCCTGGAACCCCAGCCTCAGAAATTCTTGCCACCTTGGTTGAATTGAAGAACAACTTAGCTTTAGAAGATCTTTACATTGAATGGTCGGTAAATGAGAAAGTGGCCTTCGAGATAGCTCTTACTGCAAGCTATACCGGCCTTAGAACCGCCTCTATGATGAAGCAGGTAGGGCTAAATGTAGCCTCAGACCCCCTTATGAGTAGTGCCTATACGGGCACGAAAGGAGGATTTATAATAGTTTCTGCTGATGATCCTGGACCTTATAGTTCTCAAACAGAGCAAGACAGTAGATTCTTTGCAATGTTTGCAAAAATTCCTGTTCTCGATCCTTCCTCTCCCAGGGAAGCCAAAGATGTCATAAAGAAAGCCTATGAAATTTCCGAAACTTACGAAATTCCCGTTATGGTAAGACCAACGACAAAGGTCTGTCACGCCCGCCAAGATATTGAAATAACGCCTTTTGCAAGAGACCCAAGGTCTGCTAGCTTCGAAAAGAATCCTCAAAGATGGGCAGCAACTCCAAAATTTAGGTATCTCCTTCACAAAAGGCTAAACGAAAAAATAGCAAAAATAGCTAACGAAAGTTCTTGGTCAATTAATCTTACCAATAAAGAACATCTTTTTAAGAATTCTCCAAAAGCCATAATATCTTCGGGCATTGCCTCTTCCTATGTAGCGGAGGTGCTTCAAAATCTTGGATTATGGGATACTATTCCTTTGCTTAAAATCCTTATGCCCTACCCTCTATGCAAAGAAAGCCTTTACAGGCTTTTAAAAGAAGGGGGAGAGGTGCTTGTAATTGAAGAAACCTATCCCGTTATTGAACTTCAAATTAGAAAGGATGGCTTAAAGGTTCTAGGAAGAGAGACAGGCCATGTTCCTCAAGAAGGGGAACTTATTCCTGATGTTATAGAAGACATTTTAAACTCCTGGCTAAAAATTCCTCCAAGAATCTATTCAAAGCCTGTGGCTTCTCCTGAACTTCGCCCAACCCTTTGTCCTGGCTGTGGTCATAGACCTCTTTTCTTCGCTATAAGAAAGGCCTTCCCAAAAGGTATATATCCAAGCGATATAGGATGTTACACCCTCGGACTAAACCTAGGCTCTGTTGACACTGTGCTTTGTATGGGGGCAGCAATTTCTCAGGGAATTGGTTTCTCCAAGGCTTACCCAAATAAAGAAATCATCGCAACAATAGGAGATTCAACCTTTTTCCACGCAGGGATACCTCCCCTTATTAATGCGGTTGCAAGCGGAGCATCCTTTATTGTTGTGATTCTGGACAATGAAACAACCGCTATGACTGGTCATCAACCAACTCCTGAAACTAGCTCTTTGGGCAAAGTCTCTATTGAAAACGTGGTCAGAGGTTGCGGTGTTGAGTTCGTTGAAAAAGTAAACACCTACAATCTCCAGGAAGTGATGGATGCTCTAAGAAGGGCAGGAAAATATGCCTTTGAAGAGGCTAAAGGAATGGCTGTAATAATTGCAAAATCTCCCTGCGTTACTAGCAAAAAAACAAAGGCTTCTCTAAAAAGAGTAATGGTAAGAGTAACCGAAAAGTGTAACGGCTGTCAGCTTTGTGTAAAAAGGTTTGAATGTCCTGCCATTGAAAGTCAGGGAAGGAAAAGGCCGGTAAAGATAAATCATGTCCTTTGTGCTGGATGTGGTGTTTGTGTTCAAGTTTGTCCTTACAATGGTATAGAGGTTGTATCATGAAACAGCAGATTGTAATAAGTGGAATTGGTGGACAGGGGATAGTTTTCCTAACAAGGATCATCACGGAAGTAGCTCTCATAAAAGATCTTAGAGTCTTTGCTTCAGAAACCCATGGTATGGCTCAAAGAGGTGGCAATGTAATAAGTCACGTTAAGATTTATGAAAAAGAAAATGAATTTTGGAGTCCTGTAATTTCTAGAGGGCAGGCAGACCTTATGCTTTGTTTACATCCTAGTAGTTTAAAACCCTACATTCACCTTATAAGGAAGGATGGAAAGGTTGTGTTAAACAGCCAAGATAGGGTAACCGAAATCGAAAAAGACATTGTAGTCTTTGATGCCACGGGGGTTGCTATGAAGATGGGAATCCCTGTGATGGCAAATCTTATATTTCTTGGCTTTGTCTCTGCTAGAAATCTTCTTTTTTGCACACTCCAGGAGATAGAAAAAGTTTTGGAAACTGGCAGAAACAAAGAACTCAATTTAAAGGCATTGAGGATGGGAGCAAGCCATGGAACTTATTAACCATCTTCCTCAATACCTTGTTTCAGGTATAACCAGTGGAAGTATATATGCCTTAATAGCTCTGGGATTTTCATTGATCTACAACGCCTCCAAAATAGTTAACTTTTCCCAAGGCGAATTTGTAATGATGGGCTCTCTTATGACCATATCCCTCTATCAAACCAAAGTTATACCTCTCTGGAGCTGTGCCATCATAGCCATAGCTTTCGTAACTCTGGTAGGACTTCTCATAGAAATAGGACCTCTTAGAAAGGCAAAAACAAACTCTCATCTTATCCTGATAATGATAACGGTAGGAACTTCAATCATCTTACAGGGAACAAGTATGCTTGCTTGGGGAAAGGAATCCAAAACGTTGAAGCCGATAGGAGGATATGAACCCATAAGAATCTTTGGAGCCTCTATAATTCCCCAAACCATTTTCATCATGGTGGTAACCGCTTTACTCCTTGGAGCTCTCTATCTGTTTTTTAAAAAGACCATCATGGGAAAGGCAATAAGAGCAATCTCCGAGGATATAGAGAGCGCATCCCTTGTAGGCATCCCTGTGAAAAGATTTGTGACCTTTTCCTTTGGGTTAAGTGGAGCTCTGGGGGCTTTAGCAGGCATCATGGTAACACCTCTTACAACTATGAGTTATCAATGCGGGCTTATGTTAGGGCTAAAGGGATTTTCTGCTGCCGTTTTAGGTGGCTTTGGCTCTTTCCCTGGAGCGGTTATAGGCGGAATTCTTTTGGGAGTTATGGAATCCCTTGGAGCGGGTTTCATATCTTCAAACTACAAGGATGCTATCGCCTTTATGGCTTTACTCACCATACTTTTTATAAGACCTACGGGAATTATGGGAGAAATAAAAGCTCAGAGGGTCTAGCATCTTATGATTCGAAGATTTTCCACCCCTGGAAAACTTTTTGCCTTGGTTCCCTTAACGGTTTTTCTAGGATTATTCTTTATCTTTGCCAGAAACGACTACTTCTTTGTTGTTGCAAATATGGTTGCTATCAACACTATAGCTGTAACAGGCTTGAATCTCCTGTTCATGGCAACAGGACAGGTTTCAATAGGTCAAGCAGCCTTCTTCGGGATAGCCTCTTACGTAACAGCTATTCTTTCCTCAACTCTAGGGGTTCCCATTCTTATAAGCATTCTGGCTTCCTTGGTGATGGTAATTCTTACATCCCTCATTGTTTCTATCCCCACCCTAAGGCTTGAAGGAAACTACCTCATTATGGCAACTTTAGGTTTCAATATCATCGTAAACATCCTAATGAATCAGTGGGAATCTATAACAGGAGGTCCTTCAGGCTTTCCAAATATACCCCACTTAAAGATAGGTAGCCTTCTTATAGACAGTGACCGTAAAATGTTCATTTTCTCCTGGTTTATTGCCATATCAGTGCTCTTTATAACAATAAATTTGGAAAACACAAAGGTAGGAAGAGCCTTCAAAGCCATAAGAAGTAACTCTCTTGTTGCGGAAACCCTTTGCATACCAACAAACTACTATAAGATCTTGGGTTTTGTTATTGGTTCGTTATATGCAGGTATAGCTGGTGTTATTTATGCCCACTACATGACCTTTATAAGTCCTAAAACCTTCAACATTTTTAAGTCTCTCCAATGGCTCATTATGGTTGTTGTAGGTGGCATGGGAAGTTTATGGGGAAGCTTCTTAGGAACCACCTTTCTTACAGTAGTGCCTGAAATGTTCCAAAGGTTTGAGGATTTTCACATCATTTTCTACGGGCTTCTTCTATTGGTAACTTTACTTTTCTTCCCGAAAGGTCTTGCATCGGTTTTTTCAAAATCCTTCTTAAGGTTTGAACCTTCTGTGATGATAGAGTCACCCCCTACTGCTATCAAAAGACCTAAACTGGCTTCTATCCATGAGGGTTACTTAAGGCTAGAGGGGGTTTCTCTGAGCTTCGGAGGCCTTCAGGTTCTAAATAACATAACCCTGGATTTCGAGCCCGGCAAAATTCACGCTGTTATAGGTCCAAATGGGGCTGGAAAAACCTCTCTTATCAATGTAATATGTGGTATCTTTAAAGCCCAAAAGGGGGATATCTTCCTAAAGGTAGATTCCCGCTGGATCAATATTAAAAACCTTGCCATCCACGAAATAGCCCTTTTAGGAGTAGCAAGAACCTTTCAAATTACCCAGCTCTTTCCCGGTTCAACTGTCTTGGAACATGTCATTATAGGAATGCACAGGCATATAAAGGAAAATCTTTTTAAAGGACTTATTAGACTTCCATCTTATATCGAAGCAAGCAAGAGGTATAGAACAAGGGCTTTTGAAATTCTTAGCTACTTCGATCTACTCCCGAAAGCCCTTCTCAGGGTAGAAGAGCTTTCCCTTTTCGAACAAAAACTTCTTGAAATGGCAAGAGCTATAGCAACAGAACCAAAGTATCTTCTCCTAGATGAACCTGCCGGAGGACTAAACCTTCAAGAAAAGGCCAAGATAGCGGAATTAATAAAGGATTTAAACAAAAAAGGAATCACAATCATTTTAATAGACCATCATATGGATCTCATAATGAATCTTTCAGAAAGAGTGGTTGTTCTCCACCACGGCACAGTAATTGCCGATGGAAGTCCTTTGGAAATAAGCCAGAATGAAGATGTTATAAGAGCCTACTTGGGAAAAAAAGATACAGTTTTTTCATCTTATGAAAACAATAAGTTAAGGGAGATATCAAGATGAGCACGCCAAATTTTATGCCCCTAAGTCTTACAGAAGAGGAATTAAAAGAGATTCAACTTAACGGACTTAAATGGACAGTAAACCACGCCTACTACAACTCACCCTTTTACAGAAGAAGATTTGACGAACACGGAGTTAAACCAGAACAGATTAAAAGCCTTGATGATTTAAGAAGGCTTCCCTTCACATCCGCAGAAGATCTCCAGGAAGGCTATCCTTTTCCTTTAAGGGCTGTGCCCTTTGAAAAAATTGCAAGAATTCATGCATCCTCTGGAACCACAGGAAAAAGAAAGATCCTTTGCTACACCCAAAAAGACATTGACGACTGGGCAATAATGTTTGCAAGGTGTTTTCAGATGGCGGGGCTTACCAGGGCTGACAGAGTTCAAATAGCGGTTGGATATGGTCTTTGGACTGCAGGGGTTGGATTCCAGATGGGTTGCGAAAGGTTTGGCGCCATGGCTATTCCTGTTGGTCCAGCAAATGCCGAAATCCATTGCCAGATGCTTGTAGATCTGCAACCTACTGTGTTTTGTGCCACTGCTTCTATGGCGCTTCTTATGGCGGAAGAAATCGAAAGAAGAAATATAAGAGATAAAATCGCCTTAAAAAAGATTATTTTCGGTGCGGAAAGACACAGCGCAAGGATGAGGGAAAGAATCCTGCAACTTACCGGAGCAGAACATCTCTTTGATATTCCAGGCATGACCGAGCTCTATGGTCCAGGAACAGGTCTTGAATGCATAGCCCACAAGGGTATCCATTACTGGGCAGACTTTTACATCCTTGAGATTCTCAATCCCGAAACCCTTGAGCCGGTTCCTCCAGGCGAAATAGGAGAAATGGTTGTAACAACCCTAAGGAAAGAGGGAGCTCCTCTTATTAGATACAGAACCAGGGATCTTACAAGGCTTATTCCTGAGCCCTGTCCTTGTGGTAATCCATTCCCAAAGCATGACCACATTCTGGGAAGATCTGATGACATGTTTATCTTCAGAGCGGTCAATATATATCCAGGACAAGTTGACCATGTCCTTTCTCAGATAAAAGGCATTGGAAGCGAATATCAGATTCATCTTTACCACAGGGATGATGGAAGAGATGTGATGGTTGTTAAAGTGGAAAGAGCTCCGGAAAGCCCCGTTGAAAATGATCCTGTCCTTAAAGAAACTATAGCCAACGCAATAAGAAAGCACCTTCTTGTGAGGGCTGATGTAGAAATCGTTGATTATGGCTCCCTTCCAAGAACGGATAGAAAAAGTAAGCGGGTTTTTGACCATAGAAACCTTAACGGAAATGGCTAATTTTGCCCTTTTAAATTTAAAGAGGAAAAGCCTAAGAAAGGAGGCAAAAATGAAGAAATCTACTTTAATTCTTCTTTTAATTGTTTTTGGTTTTTTCTTGTTTTCAGAAAAACTCTTTGCAGATGAAAAGGCTCCAGTAAAAGAACCAATAAAAATTGGAGCAATGTTTGCTTTATCGGGTCCTGCCTCATCTATTGGCACCCCAACAAAGCTTGTTGCTCAGATGGTAACGGACAAGATCAACAAAGAAGGAGGCATTAATGGACGTCCTATAGAGCTTGTCTTTGGTGACACAGAAAGCGATCCTACTAAAGCCCTCATGGTTGCAAAAAGGCTTGTGGAACAGGAAGATGTTGTAGCCCTCATAGGACCTACCAGAACAGATACGGGAATGGCTATAAAGCCCTACATTGAAAGCAAAGGAATACCAACAGTTATGACGGTTGGAGGAGATCCTGTAATACTTGGAGGTAAATTCGGAAGCTTTGATTGGACCTTTAAAACTCCTCAGAGAACCTCAACAGCAGTAAGGAAAATCTACGAATATCTAAAAAAACATTCTATCAAAAGAGTTGCTATAATTCATGCAACTGATGGCTTTGGAAGGGATGGTCTTACATGGTTAAAAGAGCTTTCCCCAGAATATGGTATTGAAATCGTAGCTGTAGAATCTTTTGATGTAAATGATGCTGATATGACCACTCAGCTGGTAAAGATTAGGGATGCCAAACCTGAAGTTGTAATTTGCTGGACGATAGGGCCAGCGGGTGCAAAGGTTGCAAGAAACTTTAAGCAACTTGGTTTTACGATCCCTCTTTTCCAGTGCCATGGCCAGCCTGACCCAAAATATATTGAACTAGCGGGTGATGCGGCAGAAGGAACCATTATGCCATCGACTAAACTCATGGTGGCAGAACAACTTCCAGATAGCGACCCTCAAAAACCGGTTATTTTGGAATTTATAAGGCTCTATAAGGAAGTCTATCAGTATGACAAGCAGTATCCCATAAATACCCATTCCGGATATGCCTGGGATGCCTTGATGCTTCTTGCTCAAGCAATGAAAAAAGCTGGAACTGATAGAACTGCCATAAGGAACGAGATAGAAAAGATAGATGGCTACGTTGGAATAAGCGGAATCTACAGACTTAGCAAAGAAGATCATAACGGCCTTGGAACAGACTCTTTTGTGCTTGTAAAAATCGAAAAGGGTCAATGGAAACTTCTTGAACATTAGCCTAAAAAGGGGTGAAGGAGTTCATCATTTGCCCTCTTTTTGAATTATGAATATTCTAATAGTAAAACTAAGTGCCCTGGGGGATATAGTTCATGCGATACCTGTTATCAGGTATATCAAAAGAAACATTCCTACCGCAAAGATAGATTGGCTTCTGGAAAAAAGATTTTCAGAGCTCCTTTCAACCTATCCCCTGGTAAATAACATCATAACCGTTGATACCAAAAGCTGGAGGAGAAAACCTCTAACCATAAAGGCAGCAAAGGAAATCTTTAGAACTCTAAAGACCATAAGGGGTTACTACTATGATATAACCCTTGACCTTCAGGGGAACGCAAAAAGTGCTCTTTTTACGATCCTATCGGGATCTCCTCTTCGATACGGTTTCTCTTTGGAGGAGGCAAAAGAGTTTTCAAATTGTTTTGCAACCAATAGAAAAGTTAAAAACCTAAGAGCTCTACCGGTAAGAGAAAAGTATCTTCATATAGCTAAGGAAGCCCTTCAAATCGGTTCTACTTCAGAAAGAAAGGATTTCATGGAAGATCCTTTCCACTTTTTTGACGAAGAAGAGCTCGAAAAACAAAGAAAAAGTTTGAAAAAACTTGGCTGGGAAGGCGAAAGACTTATAGCCATTATTCCTGGAACCAGCTGGGAAACAAAAAAGTGGCATTTCCTGAGATGGAAAGAACTCATAGCAAAGATTCAAAGGAATAAACTGGGAATTCCCCTGATATTTTGGGGAAACCAGGAAGAATTCTCGGTTGCCAGAGCTTTGGCAGAAAGCAATGCCATTCTTTGGCAAGGAGGCGGTTTAAAAGCTCTAATGGCATCCCTTTATCTTGCAAGTGTAGCAGTAGGACCCGATACTGGTCCTATCCACATGGCATCTCTTATAGGCGTTCCAACGGTCTCAATCTATAGGGCAACAAGTAGTTTCAGGAACAAACCGCCTCTTGAAAAAGATTTAGCAATCCAGGCAGAGCTAACCTGTAGTCCCTGTCTTAGAAGGGTTTGCCCCTCCAATGAAATATGCAGTTTTTCCATCTCAGTAGATACAGTATTTACGAAGATAACAGAACTCCTTCTATCCCCCTAGATTACCTCAAAGGTTAGAACGAGTCATGGTTTTCCTCAGAGGAGTTTTTTAATTTACCGTAAAACTCCTTACGCCATCTGGAGAATTCTCCTATGGCAATAGCTTTTCTTATTTCTTTCATGAGGGTGAGATAGAAATGGATATTGTGAAGAGTGTTAAGTCTATAGGCAAGAAGCTCTTTTGATACATAGAGATGCCTCAGATAGGCTCTTGAAAAATTCCTGCAGGTGTAGCAGGTGCAATTGGGATCCAAAGGTCTTTCATCATCAAAGTAGCAGTGTTTTTTTATGTTTATTTTGCCTTCCGATGTAAAAAGAGTTCCGTTCCTAGCATTTCTTGTTGGAAGAACGCAGTCAAACATATCCACTCCCAGGGCAACGCTTTCCACAATATCCTCTGGAGTTCCCACCCCCATAAGATATCTGGGCTTATCTTGAGGGAAGAGGGTAATAATGTTTCTAAGCACCTCGAAGGTAACATCTTTAGGCTCTCCAACAGAAAGACTTCCAACAGCATAGCCGTCAAAGCCAATATCCATAAGCCTTTCAAGACACTTCACCCTGAGATCAATAAAAACACTTCCCTGAACAATGCCAAAAAGGGCTTGATCTTTTTTGGAATGGGCTTTTTTACATCTTTCAGCCCATTTCAAAGTAAGTTTCATAGAACTTTCTGCATATTCATATGTAACAGGATAAGGTGTGCATTCATCAAAAACCATAGCTATATCCGAACCAATCGCCCCTTGAATTTCTATAACCTTTTCAGGTGTAAGAAAATGGCTTGAGCCGTCAATGTGGGATCTAAAAGTCACACCTTCTTCAGAAATTTCTCTAATCCTGGCGAGGCTAAAAACCTGATAGCCTCCACTATCGGTAAGGATAGCTCTAGACCACCCAATAAATTTGTGGAGTCCCCCAAGCTTGGCAATCAGTTCATGGCCAGGTCTAAGATATAGATGATAGGTATTTCCAAGAATAATTTGGCAATCCTCTTCAATAAGATCCTGGGGGGTTAAGCTTTTCACCGATCCTTGAGTTCCAACTGGCATAAAAACAGGGGTTTCAACCACGCCGTGGGATGTAAAAAGAAGCCCTATTCTTGCTTCAGAATCTCTATCTTTCCCAACCACTTTAAATCCAAAAGACATAGTTTTACCTCACAGAATAAGCATGGCATCACCATAGCTATAGAAGCGATATCTTTTTGATACAGCTTCTTTATAGGCTCGCAAAATAAAGTCCCTCCCTGCAAAGGCACAAACAAGAAGTATAAGGGTTGACCGAGGAAGATGAAAATTTGTTACCATTCCATCAATTATCTTAAATTGATATCCAGGAATAATGTAAAAATCGCAAAAGCCCTCGTAGGAATCCCCAAGTAAGCCTTTTCCTACAACACCTTCAAGCACCCTTACAACGGTAGTTCCTACAGCAATAACCTTTTTTTTACTTGACTTTGCCTTGCTTATTTGCTGAAGAACCTCTTTTCCCACGGAGCACCATTCTTTGTGCATTTTGTGTTGACGAACATCCTCCACCTTTACAGGAGAAAAGGTGCCGTAGCTAACATGTAAAGTCACAAAGGCTGAATCTACTCCCATTTTTTTTAACTCATCAAGAAGCTCCTTTGTGAAATGGAAGCCTGCAGTAGGGGCTGCTACAGCACCAGGATTTCTTGCATAAACCGTTTGATACCTTTCCACATCTTCAGCCCCTGGCTCTTTACTTTTTTTTATGTATGGAGGAAGAGGCACTTTTCCATAGCTTTCAAGAAATTCTATAATATCTTCCACACCCCGGAAAGCCACTAAAAATCTTCCTTCTCCCAGGGATTTGAGAACATCAACCAAGGTATTACCCACCAGAATCTTCGCACCCTCTCTTACCCTTTTGGAGGCTTTCACAATACATTCGTAGCCTTCCCTCTCGGCAATCTCTTTTTTCTTAAAGGGATCGAGGATAAGGATCTCAACCTTTCCTCCTGTTTCTTTAAAGCCATCAAGAAGGGCTGGAACCACCTTGGTATCATTGAAGACCAATAGATCACCAGGTTCAAGATAGTTTACAATCCTGTGGAAAAGGGTGTGTTCTATGGTTTCTTCGTTTCTTTTCAAAACCATAAGACGAGACTCGTCCCTTTTTTGGGAAGGATGAATAGCTATAAGTTCCTCAGGAAGTTCATAATCATAGTCGCTAATATTATAGGTAACCTTATCCGCCATATCGCCTTCCTAAGTAAATGAAGATAAGCCCTAAGACCATGAAAAAGCCACCAAAAAACCTAAGGTAATGTTCAGGAAGATTCATTATAAAATAAAGCCACTCCTTCATTTTTCCGGGAAAAGCAAAGTAGGGAAATCCTTCTATAAAGCAAATCAATCCTATCGCCACAAGCCAGTATTCCATCTTAAGCCTCCTTTGAGAACAAAAACCATAAAGGCAATTTCTAACCAAAGTCAATGGATTCTTGAAAAAATCGATTTGCATTAAAAAACAATTTATGGTAAAAGAAAAAAGTCTAGCATTCTTTTAAAGCCCCCGTAGCTCAGGAGGATAGAGCACGAGATTCCTAATCTCGGTGCCGCAGGTTCGAATCCTGCCGGGGGCACCAGCAAACAGATCACAATGGAAATAGAAGCGGTATTTTTTGACTGTGACGGCGTCCTTGTAAACACTGAGCCAATCCACTACAGAGCCTTTTTAAGAGCTTTGGAAAAATATGGTATAACCTTCGACTATTCCCGCTATGTTGAACGTTATATAGGATTTGACGATAGAGACGCCTTTAAAGCCATTTGGCAAGATTACAAACTGGGCTATCCCCTAGAAAGCGAGATATCTAATCTCATAGCTTCTAAAAATAGGGCTGTTATTGAAGAGGCTTCCAAAGGGGTTGAAACCTTTGATGGAGTTATCACGTTAGTAGAGAAGCTTCACAAGAAGTATCCCCTAGGGGTTGTATCGGGATCTCTAAGAAAAGAAGTGGAATCTTTTCTAAAAACACTTGGAATTCTGGAGTTTTTCAAGGTTTTCGTCACAGCTGAAGATGTAACTTCCAGTAAACCTGATCCTCAGAGCTATATAAAGGCTAAAGCTGTTATGGAGGATCTACTCGGGAAAAAAATAGCTTCAAGTAGCTGTGTTGTCTTTGAAGATACACCAGCAGGTATAAAATCCGCCAAGGATGCTGGTATGTTTGTTATAGCTATAACCAATTCTTTTGAAGAAAAAGACTTAAAAGAAGCGGATATAGTTGTAAAATCCTTTAACAACCAACATTTGTATAAGATGCTTGGCTTATGACAAAGGAAAGGCTTTTTACGGAAAAAGAAATTACAAGGCGAATTCAGGGACTTTTTGAAATCTTGGAAAAAGAAGCCATTGATGTTTCTATAATACATCACAATGCGGATATGTTTTATTTTACCGGCACCGTTCAGGACGGCTACTTTGTCATATCGAAGAATGGAAGATATAGCTTTGCTGTAAGAAGAAATTATGAAAGAGCCCTCCTTCAAACACCTATAAGACCTGTTGAGCTTATATCTAGTTTAAAAGACATAAAAGAGATTGTCCATTCTCTTACGGGGAATACCCCAGGGCGGATAGGCCTTGCTTTGGATGTTCTTTCTGCATCGACCTATCTACTATTAAAAAATACTCTCTTTCCCGACGCAGAGATAGTTGATATTTCCTTTTCTATAAGAATGCAAAGGGCTGTTAAGTCTGAAGAAGAAATAGAGATGATGCGATCAGCAGCAGAAATCTCCCATGCAGTTTATGAAGCGGTGCCAGAGCTTTTAAAAGATGGCATTGATGAATGGGATCTTTGTATAAACCTCGAGTATGTAGCAAGAAAAAAGGAGCACCTTGGATTTATAAGGCTGAGAAACCCTCGCCTTGAAATGTATTTTGGGCATGTTTTAAGTGGTCCCGAAGCAGCAACCACATCCTATACGGATGCGCCTACTGGAGGGGAAGGCATAAGCGTTGGTTTTGCTCAGGGTTCTACGAGAAGAACAATAAAAAGGGGAGACCTTGTGAGTGTTGATACTATGATGAACCGTAATGGCTATCTAAATGATCAAACACGGCTATTTTCTATAGGTCATCCTTCAGAAAAGCTCCTTAGAGCCTATGAACTATCTTTGAAAATCCATAAATTCTTCAAAGACAAGGCTCGTCCAGGTGAAGTTTCCGGAAAACTTTATGAAGAAATATGGAAAATTGTTGAAGAGAGCTCTTTCAAGGAATTTTTTATGGGGGTTGGTTCTAACAGGGTATCCTTTATAGGCCACGGACTTGGAATAGAAGTTGACGAGTTTCCCTTTATAGCCTCCCGCCAGAAAACCGTACTTCAAAGTGGTATGGTTGTGGCCTTGGAGCCTAAATTTATAATACCCGATGAGGGAATTAGTGGAATTGAAAACACCTATCTTATAACACCCGAGGGAGCTAAAGCCCTTAATATATCCAAAGAAGAGCTGGTTATCCTATAGGAAGCTAGTCGCCCTTCCTCAAGAATCGCCCAATTTCTTTTAGGTAGTAAGAGGCAAGAGCACGGTTAGGACCTGATACAAAGTATTCCTTCGGCTGTTTGGAAGGGTTCTTTTCATCTTTCTCAACCTTTTTTCCTATAACATCCCTTTCTTCAAGAAATTTCAAGCAATTTTCATACATCACTTTAGAAATAGCCTCAGGTCTCTCAATGATGCCAAGCTTAAGGGCTTTATTCCCCTCATCCAGGAGCTTTTTCAAAAAATCCTGAACAGGATACTCTTTCCTTTTATCTATGAATTTAAGTCCCATCAAACATACCTTGTAACCTTCAAGGTAGTTATAAAGAAGAGATGCGAAGACTTCTGCACTCTTTAATCCCTCGTGAGTTAATTTATAACAAGGCGAAGGATCCATAACCTCTTCGAAAAGCCCTTTCTGAAGAAAGAACTTAATAACATCGCCTACAACCTTCTCGTCGGATTGTTCATCATCATAGGCAAACTCATACTTAAAAAGTTCCTTAAGCCATTTGTAGTCATTAAGAATGACAGAAAGGCATGGTTCAAAGGTCTTTTGGGATGTTAAGGAAAGAGAAACAAAAGAAGCGGGAAGGAAGAAGTGGATGGAATTGTTTTTGTAGTATTCAAGAGTATGCCTTTTTTTATCCTCAATTGAGATCACTTCGCTATCTTCATCAGAATCCTCTGCTTCCTTGATGCGTTCTATAATTTTGCTCTTTTCAAGATCCTTCAAGGTGTCTTCCAGAGCTAAATCAAAGTTTACGAAGGTTCTTGCAAAACTAACCCCTTTATAGGAAAGATAGGCATGAAATAGCTTTAAAATGTTTTTGAACTCGCCATAAGTCATAGCAAGCTTCGAGGTTGTAAGAAGTGAAGATGAAACAATTGAGTGAGGAGTTACCACAGAAGCTTGATTGATACTGTTTATAATCTTAAAGGCAAAGTTTCTGTAAAATTCATGGCGTTCCTTTGAACTTAGCCTTTTAAAATCGATGCCCTCTTTAGCAACATATTGGGCAAGGGATATAGGTTTTCCAAAGCGAACATAGACCTTTCCATAGCGTTTTTTCAGAACACTTCTTGCTTTTACAAGCTGCTTTATGTTTTCTGCCTCCTTTTTCTCCCCTTTAAGCTCCCTTACATAGGACTCAACTTCAGGTATTCTGTCGTAACATATAGCGGTAGGAACAAAGATTAGATCATTACAAAATCCCTCTTCGTATGCTCCCAGTATAATGGAAAGAAGTCCAAATTTTGGAAGAACCAATTTTCCAGTTCTACTTCTACCCCCCTCTATAAAAAACTCTATGTTATGCCCCAGCTGAATAAGGGTCTTTATATAAAGCGAAAAAACCTCGGCATAAAACTTTTGTCCTGCAAAACTTCTTCTTATGAAGAAGGCTCCACCCCTTCTGAAAATAGAACCCATAGGCCAAAAAGCTAGATTGTTTCCAGCTGCAATAAAAGGGGGATAGAGATTGTGGTGAAATAAAACATAGGAAAGTAGCAAATAATCAATGTGGCTTTTATGGGAAGGAATGTAAATAAGAGTGTAATCTTGGGCAAACTTCTTTAGCTTTCTAAGCCCTTCATCATCGACATCAACACCGTCGAAGATGTTGTCCCACATCCAGGAAAGGATTTTATTCATCAACTTTATCATTGTATAGCTATAGTCTGCAGCAATCTCATCAAGATATTTGTCCGCTTCCTTCCAGACCCTCCAAAGTTCAATATTTCTCGATTTTGCCCTTCTATGCATAACTTTTTGAAGCTTTGGATTGTTTAAAATAATCTCTTTGAGTTCCAGCTTTGATTTAAGGGCTGGACCAACAATAGCCCTGTTTATTTTGTCAATGGATTCTACAAGACTTCTTCTAAGGTTGAAAATCTGTGCCCTTCTTTCTACCGTTATAGGCGATAGTTCATGAAGGATTTCCCTAAGATTTAAAGGCTCTCCGATCTCAAAAACGGTGTATTTATAATTACGGAAAAACCTAAAAAGCTTCCTGATAGCTCCAATCTTATCCCTTCCAGACCATCTAAACATTCTAAAAGATGACTCGGTGCCGGGATGCCTTACATAAATCACACTGCAGGGCACTATGAAAATAGGCTTTTCTACCTCCTTTTGAATTTCAATGAGATGATGAATAGGCTCGTGACCAAACATAATGGTCTTCTGGTAAGAAACATCTCCTCCCAGAAGAAAGAGAACACCTGTTTTTCCATTTTTAATTTTTTCCTTGTAATAACCTGAATCATAAGGATTAAGAAGTTCTTCATCCTTAAGATACGCAAGAAAATGCTTTGCTCTGCTAAACCAAGCTCTAAGAAAAGGCATAAAACGATAAAGGGTCATATCGAAGACGAAATCGGGATCTGGAAGCCCAAGCCTATATAGACGAGTTTTTATGTAGAGTAGATCCATAGCGGATTTATATTTTAAGGCATAGACGATAATACCCTCTTTACTAAGGTTTTCTATGGTTTTTTGCTGATCTATGGGCATCTTTCCTTGATTTACCATCTTCTCCAAAAGGAAACTTAAAAAATACCGAGGTCTTCCGAAAAATTCATAAGGAAGGGTAATGTTACGAAAATTATTTTTAAGTCCATTTAGCACTTTCTTAAGAAAACCCATAGCCACCTTTACCTAACTTATTTAGTTTCAGAGCTACAGCTTCGCCACTTCGTTCCTAGAAATGAAATCAACCTACTCCTTCGAAAACCTATAACTTTCAGGAAGGCACAAATAAACTTGTGCCTTCCTTTGGATTAGGAGTCTCCAGTAAATTAAGCCTCACCTGCTTTTCTTACGACGAATCTACTTTCAAGAGCCTCAAGCCTTTTTACTATTCCTCCATATTCAAGCTCACTATAAGGCAACATAGCAGCTCCAAAGAAACCCTGCCTTCTAATTTCTATAGCTTTTTTAGAAACCTCATTCCTTACGTAATCCCAGAAAGGATGATCAAAGGCATCGGCAGGACTTGTAAGTCTTCCTTCATGAACACAGTAAGCTGCACAGGACACAATAGGGGGACCGTCGAAGAATGAAATTATAGAATTTTGCTTCACCGGCATAAGAGGACCCGTGTGACTTCCCCTCATAAAGCCTGCCACATAATGACCAAGATGAAAAGGCGCCAAAACTTCTCCCGTTGCAGGGAAATTACCCTGGACTCTTACAAGCATTATTGGATCGTCTTTTCCTGTGTATTTTCCAGCTATATTTCTAAGTCTGGTAGTGCTTACCGAAACAACTGGCTCCCCCGTTTCTCTAGAATGGATTGATTCAATCACAAATCTTTCAGTGTCTCTTAGAAGAGCAGCGATATCGTAAAGTTCTTCCGGAGCGTTAAGTTCTATAATGCGATCTGCCTCTGTGTAGGCTACATCCATAATTGTAAACTTAAAGCCCTTAAACATGCTCGGAGAAAGTATCAAACCAGAGCAATACATGGGGTCAGCAAAGGCAAGGTATAGGGGTAAATTGTAGGCGCCAGGGTCGGTCTTATCGGCTGCAAAAAACAGGAAAGGCTCAGCAGGCCTTTCTTCGAACTCCATCTCCGCTACAGCAGGACCAAGTCCCCTTATGTTGCCTGAAAAGGCATCCTTTAAAAGATCCTGTCCAGCACCATAAAGTCCTTGATCCTTGGCAACTTCCGTTCCAGCCTTAAAGGCATCCCACGCCAGTTGATGAACCTTTTCAGAACAGACGCCCTGAGTGTGGGTGCAAAGTATGGCAATATCGTCTCCAGTGAAACTTACCTTGTAATCTACAAGTATTCCCTTTTGATGCTGGGCTATATAATTTTCTACAGCCTTGATAACAGCTTTGCTGGGTCTGATATGTCCACCAACACTACCAATATCAGCCTTTATAGCAGTAAGAGTAATCCTCATACCTGACCTCCCCTTTCAAAAAAATTATGCTCCAAAGGAAACCATATAACTATCTTAAAACACATCCCTAGCTTCTATGACAATAGAAAAAAGTTAGATTAGCCCGATTGACAGTTAGATTATTTGCCTTTAAGTTGAAGACCTTAACAAACCCACCACAGTCCATAAAGGAGGCAATATAAAATGCACGATGAATGCAAAGGCAGGTCTTGCGCAAGTTGCGAAAAAAGAAAATCCTCCACAGAGGATGAAGTTCTTAGATGTAAACTTGATAGAATCAAGTATAAAATCATAGTCATGAGCGGTAAGGGAGGGGTTGGGAAAAGTAGTGTTGCAGTATATCTTTCCTATGCCCTGGCTTTAAAGGGATATCAAGTAGGCGTAATGGACATTGATCTTCATGGTCCAAGTATTCCCAGAATGTTTGGCCTTAAAGGTCTTCTTGGAGTAACACCAAATCATGAAATTATTCCACATCAGTATCGCCCGAATCTAAAGGTTGTTTCTATAGAAGTCCTTCTAGAAGATAGGGATTCTGCGGTAATATGGAGGGGGCCTATAAAGCATGGTGTCATAAAACAGTTTATCGCCGAAATAGACTGGGGTGATCTGGATTTTTTAGTTATTGATTGCCCTCCAGGCACAGGAGATGAGCCTTTAAGCATAGCCCATCTCATTCCCGAAGCTTTCGCCCTCATTGTTACAACACCTCAAGAAATAGCCCTTGCGGATGTAAGAAAGTCTATTAATTTTTGTAGAAAGGTAAAACTAAACATCCTTGGAGTGGTAGAAAACATGTCAGGTCTTTACTGTCCCCATTGCCAAAAGTTTATACCAATTTTTAAGACCGGTGGCGGTGAGAAAATGGCTCTAGAAATGGGTGTTCCCTTTCTTGGAAGCCTACCTTTTGATCCTGCGGTAGTTGAAGGAGGAGACAAGGGGGAGCCAATACTAGAAAAATATGGAGACCATCCCTTTGCAAAGGCTATAGAAAACTTAACCCTGACAGTTCTTGGATCTTTAGAGAGTTTACCAAAGCTTTTGGTCTCACACTAAGGGGAGGAATAGGAAGCGATGCTTAGAATAGACATAAATCAGTCCTATCTTACAGAGGAACAAAAACAAATTTTAAAAGACATGTGGCTTCGCTGTGTAAAGCGCATCATAACCAGCACTACCCTTGCAGGAAGCGGCCATCCAGGTGGTTCCATGTCATCCCTTCACATACTTCTTTTGCTTTATAGTATCATCAAGCACCGTCCTGAAGAACCATCCTGGGATGAAAGAGATAGACTTGTAGTTAGCATGGGACATATAAGCCCTGGGGTTTACAGTGTTCTTTCAGAGTTTGGCTATTTCTCCGAAGAAGAAATGATTCTCGAATTTAGAAAGGCAGGATCTTCCTTCGCTGGTCATGTAGAACACTGTGTTCCAGGTATAGAATGGAATACAGGAAATCTAGGACAGGGGCTTTCTGCGGGAACCGGGATGGCTCTTGCCCTGAAGCTAAAAAACAGCCCCTCAAAGGTTATAGTTATTATGGGGGATGGGGAACAGCAAAAGGGACAAATAGCAGAAGCAAGAAGGTTTGCAGTAAAATATGAGCTGTCAAATCTTATAGGAATAGTTGACAGAAATCATCGCCAGATTGGTGGCGATACCGATAAAGTCATGCCCCAGAGCGTGAAAGCTGATTATGAAGCTGCAGGATGGAATGTAATATATGTAAAAGACGGCCATGACTTTGATGAACTTTTTCAGGCTCTTCGAAAAGCTTTTCTGAAGATAGACCAGAAATTTCCAAACCGACCAACGGTAATAGTTGCCAAAACCATAATGGGAAAAGGCGTTTCTTTTATGGAAAACAATGAAAAATACCATGGAAGCCCTCTTTCAGAAGCCGAAGCAATAAAAGCCTTTGAAGAGCTTGGTATTGAAAATCCCCTGCCCTATTACAAAAACCTGACTAAAGAACATGTCCTTTTTAGACCGGGTTATTGTCAGCCAATCAAGTATCCCCAAATAGAGGTTGGAACTCCAAGAACTTACGGACCAGAGGTTAAAACTGATAACAGATCAGCCTATGGAACAGCTTTGGAGGATCTTGCAAGAATAAATAATCTTGAAGGCGCTATACCCAAGATACTTGGCTTTAGCTGTGATCTTGAAAGCTCTGTGAAGATGACAGCCTTTAGAAAGGTTTCTCCCCATGCCTTTTTTGAATGTGGCATCCAGGAACATCACACCGCAACCTTGGCGGGAGCAATAAGCAAAGAAGGCTTTGCAGCTTTCTTCAGCACCTTTGGAGTTTTTGGTGGTTGCGAAACATACAATCAACATCGCCTAAATGACATGAATGAAACCCATCTTAAGCTGGTATGCACCCATTTAGGGCTCGATGTTGGAGAAGACGGACAAACCCACCAATGCATAGACTACATAGGTCTCTTTAGAAATCTTTTTGGTTGGTCTATATTTATACCAGCTGACCCCAATCAAACGGATAGAATTATAAGAGAAGCGGCAAAAATGCCAGGAAATATCTTTGTTGGTATGGGAAGATCCAAAACGCCGATTATTACCGACATAGATGGTAAACCCTATTTTGGAGGAGACTATCAATTCGTGCCAGGTAAATTCGATTGGGTAAGAGAAGGTAACCAGGGAGTCATAATGACCCATGGACCAACCCTAGCTCATGCCATAGAAGCGTGGGAATATTTGAAATCACAAAACATTTCCATAGCGGTTGTAAATTGTGCTTCTATAAAGCCTTTTGATAGAGATTCAGTCATAAGAGCCTCTGAAACGGGCTTTATCCTCACCGTGGAAGATCATCACATAGACACTGGCATAGGTTCAATTGTGGCATCCATAATTGCAGAAGAAAACATAAATTGCCGGTGTATAAGACTTGGAGTAAGGCATTATGGGAGATCGGGATCTCCTTCTGAACTTTACAAGATGGAAGGCATCGATAAAGAAAGCATTATTAAGAAAATCCTTGAAGCCTATGAAAAAGGTTGGATAAAGAAGCAAGATAAGAGTTAATAAAATCTTCCGAAAAGATTTGTTTGATGCTGGAGGGAGCAAGCTTTTCCCACTCTATGGTTTCTTTGTAAGAGGAAGGAATTAAAGAGCTAAAAGACTCAAACAGTTGGTGGTCTACAAACCACCTTCTGTTTGATCTAATTACAGGGTTATGAAGTGCTTTCAGGCTGTATTTATGACACAAAATAATAAAGCCTACATCCCTTTTAGAAAGGGTAGTTTTGATAGCTAAAACTTTTACAAGTTTTTCAAGAGAAGAAAAAGCCACTAAGGCTGGCAAGTGGTAGTTTTTCTCTATAAATCTTAGGTATTTCTTCTGATCTTCCAGGGGGATAATCTTTGCTTCCATGTGGGATTCAATAAGGCGATGGTAAAAGGTCTGGGAAAATCTTTGGAAGGAAAGGTTTTTCATGTTTTTAGCGATTTCGTTTATATGGGGATGCCAATGACCATCAGCCATAAAATGGGACATCATACCCAAAACGAAAGTTTTTTCTTGAAGGCTCATTTTATCCATAAAGGGCATAACCTTTTCACCAAATCCTTCCCCTTCCCAAAGGTGTAAAGCTCTCCCTAAGGCTAGGTGGCTGGAAAAGGGGGAATAAAAGAAAGAATCTGGGAAGATAGAGCCTATTAAAAATAATATTTCAGAAGCCTGAGAAGGTTTAAGTATTTCCAGTCCTCTCCTGGAAAGCCATAAATGGACAAGTTCCTTGGGCATGATTAACTTTCCGGGAAGCTTTTTCCATTCGTCACAGGTAGATGTTCAAACACTTTAAGCATCTGGGGAATTAATCTTCTTACAACACCTCCCCGGTCAAGTTCATGGGTTTTAATATACTCTTTATAGAGCTCGTGGGAAGGTGAAAGCTTTGGGGTTTCATATTGGAGATACTCATAATGATTATAAAAGTCTAAGATAAGCTCAACAATAGGTATTGACCTGGCAGGAAATTCTTCAACCCAGCCTAATCTGAACATAGCTTCGAATCGAAACTGATCTATCAGAAAAACCGATATGTCTATCATATTCTTCTTTGTCTCAATATCTAATCCATCAAAGCCAAGCTTTAGCTGATCCGGAGTGAGAATAGCTCGGCCAACAAGGGTTTGAAGGAGTTGAACCACCTGAGGCGTTCCAACTATGAAAAATTTAATTGTTTCGTTCTTTAGGTCCTTTATAGCGGTAGTGTGGGAAAAATCTTCTTTAAATTTTGAACTCCAGCCTTTAAAGGCAAATTTTACAATCCTTTTAAGCTTACTTTCCATTAAATCAATTATTTCCCCCATATGGAACTTTCTCCCTGTTGCTATAAAAAAGAAAAAAACTTTTGTGGCGCGCCTGGGAGGATTCGAACCCCCGACCCGCGGATTAGAAGTCCGCTGCTCTGTCCACCTGAGCTACAGGCGCTTTTTTCGCTAACTTAAATAAAACAGGAAACTAAGTCAATAGTATATTGGAGCTTTGGAATCTAACATGTTGATACTAATATATAAAACACCTAACAAACCAATCTTTTGCGACCTCCTTTAAAGGAGGTTTTTCTTCCATACATCTTTCAAATCGATAGGGACATCTAGAACGGAAACTACAACCTTCGTGAGGATTGAAAGGGCTTGGAGGTTCTCCTCCGATTATTTCGCGCTTTTTTCTGAGTTTTGGATGTGTTGATGGAACAGCCTGAAACAAAGCTTTGGTGTAAGGATGGAGTTGTTCGGAAAACAGCTCCTCTTTTGAGGCTGATTCAACAACCTGGCCAAGATACATAACGGCTATTCTATCTGCCATATACCTTACAACAGAAAGGTCATGAGTTATCATAACATAAGATAGATCATAGCTTTCCCGTAAATCGAGAAGAAGGTTAATTATTTGGGCTTGAATGGACACATCGAGGGCAGAAAGGGGTTCATCACAAATAACAAGTTCAGGTTCCAAAACAAGAGCTCTAGCAATACAGATTCTTTGACGTTGCCCTCCACTAAATTCATGGGGATAAAAACTGAAATGTTTAGGATTCAATCCAACAACAGACATAATTTCACGGACTTTCTCTTCCCTTTCCTTCTTATTTCCAATCTTATGTATCACAAGACCTTCCTCTATTGCCTTACCAACAGGCTGTCTTGGGTTTAAGGATGCATAGGGATCCTGAAAGATAATTTGAACCTTTCTTCTGAAAGTTTTGAGCTCTTCTCTAGCAAATTCTCTGATGTTTCTGTTTTCAAAGAATACAGCTCCCTCAGTAGGATCCTCCAGCCCAACCAGAAGGCGGGCTAGAGTGGACTTTCCACAACCGCTTTCACCTACTAACCCAACTATTTCTCCTTTGAAAATCCTTAGATCAACACCATCAAGGGCTTTGATAAACAACTTTCCACTTCTAAAGATGCCCCTGGAAAGTGAATAATACTTTTTTAGATTTTCACATCTTGCTAGCTCATAAGACATTGAAAAATCTCCTCCCTAAACATGTAACCAGCACATTACTTTACGACCATGCCCTAATTCAACATTAGGAGGGCTTTCTTTATGGCACAATTCAAGAGAATATTCGCAACGATTACTAAAAATACACCCTTGGAAGGGTTCCCTAAGGTCAGGAACAGTCCCTGGAATAACCTGGAGCCTTTTTTTCTGGCTAGAAGTTGTGTTATCAAAGGCAGGAATAGATTTAATAAGAGCCCTTGTATAGGGATGAAGGGGTTCCTCAAAAAGTTCCAAGATGGGGGAATATTCAACAATTTTTCCTCCATACATTACAGCCACGCTATCTGCCATCTCTGCAACAACTCTAAAGTCATGAGTGATAAAAAGCAAGGATGTTCCTATTTCGCTCTGGAGTTTTCTAAGAAGCTCAAGCACCTGGGCTTGAACAGTAACATCAAGGGCCGTTGTTGGCTCATCTGCTATAATAAGTTTAGGATTGCAAGCAATGGCCATTGCTATCATAACTCGTTGACGCATCCCACCGCTTAGCTGATGAGGATAACTTCTGTAGTAGTTTACGGGCGAAGCTATACCAACCTTTGAAAGAAGCTCAATTACATACTCTTCGACCATTTTCTCTGGCACTTTTTTATGATGGAGAATCACCTCAGAAATTTGATCTCCAACAGTAATTACCGGATTTAGAGCTGTCATGGGATCCTGGAAAATCATGCTTATTTTGCTTCCCCTTATAAGATTCATCTCTTCGTTAGAAAGTTTTACAAGATCCTTGCCCTCAAATTCTATAATTCCATCCACTATTTTTGCTGGAGGGCTAGGTATAAGTTTCATTATGGAAAGGGCTGTAACACTTTTGCCACAGCCTGACTCACCAACTAAAGCAACTGTCTTGCCTTGGGATATCTGCAGGTCAATTCCATCAACCGCTCTTACTATATCCTTTCCTAGCCAAAAGTAAGTTTTTAAATTTTTGATTTCCATAACCACTTCATCCATGGTATTCTCCTGTCTTAATAACTCTTGATGATTCGGCCTAAATTACCAAATTTTAGATTGACATTCTAATCAATTGTAAGCTATTAATTTAGCTAAAGATGCTTGGGTAATTAGGAAAAACGATAATGCCTCAAGGAAGGAGGTGGAAAGGGGCTGAAGATGGAATTTATAGTTTTCATGGGTTTGATTTCAGGGGAAGGAAAGGTAGCACATTAATTAAGAGGAGGAAAGGGCAATGCGTAAGTTTTGGGTTAGTTTGTTAGCTGTTTTGGTAGCCTTAGCTCTTGCAGTTCCAACCTTTGCGCTAGAGCTTAAGTATGGTGGTATGTATCGTTGGCGTATCCATGCTCAAGAAAATATGAGTGATGCTAATAGTGATCTTGATGACACCAACAACTGGATCGATCAAAGACTTCGCATGTGGTTTGCCTTTGTGGGAAGTGAAAATCTAAGACTCATGACCCATTGGGAAGCTGATACTATTTGGGGTATGGAAAGATGGTATGCTGGGATGCCTGGTCGCCATGGTGGTGGAGATGTTGGTGCAGATGCAACCAACTTGGAGATGAAGAATGTTTATCTTGAGTTTGCAATTCCAAATACACCAGCTAAAGCTACAGTTGGGGTTCAGGGACTTACCCTTGGAAAAGGCATGATTTTCTCCGATGATGCTTCTGCTTTTGTTATAAACACCGCCCTTGATCCTGTTAAAGTAAGGCTTGGATATATCGCAGCTCTTAATTCCAGCGTAACTACCGACTATAATGACATGGACGATTTCTTCCTTGAACTTAAGTATGCAGAAGGTCCTCTTGCTTTGGAAGGCGTTCTTTTCTATCAATACGGCCATGACTCAGATTTTGGTTATCCAAACCGTATAAATTATACTGCCGATTATCCCAGTGTAAGACCAACTGTTGACAAAGAAAGTAACCATCTCCTTGATCTTGGATTTGGCGCATCTTACAAGATGGATTGGCTTGGAGTATCCTTATACTTTGTAAAGAACTTCGGTGGCTATGACATAGCTCGCACCGATGAAGATGAGAAGTATAAGGGATGGGCATTGGAAGGTAATATTGATTTCTTTATGTCACCCTTTACTCTAAGCCTTGGTGGCTTTGTATTTAGCGACAAATATACCCACGTTGCAGGTCGTTCCTACTACTGGTCAGAAATCGCCGGCTTAGGAACTCTTGATGTGAATGTTGCTGGTTTTGACTATAACCCACTGCCATCTTATGGTCCAGGCGGTGGTCCACTAAATAGAGGTGATTACGACCTTGGTGATGCTCCAAGAAACATCTGGGCACTCCGACTCGGTGGCGCTTGGCAAGCCCTTGAAACTACAAAGGTCACCTTGAATTACTATTATCTTGGCACTTACAAGAAAGTCGTATCTGATAGACTTACCGGTGAAAAAGATGATACCTTAGGTCATGAGCTTAACCTCTACATTGACCAAAAGGTTGTCGATGGTCTTGAGTTAAGGCTTGTTGGTGCTTACCTTATCACCGACGATTCCTTCACAACAAATCCTGACGAAGATAACATCTATGAAGTTGGTGCTCAGCTTCTCTGGAAGTTCTAAGATATAGCCCAAAAGGGAGGGGAAGTTTTCAAAAAACTTTCCCCTCCTTTAGTTTTTTAAACACCCTACACCCTAAGCCCACCAAAAATATCATGTAAAATCCCAGGCCAAATCCAATTTTAAGAGAAAAGCTGAGATCAAGTTTTTTAAATATTTCAATTGTGATTGCAAAAACAGAAAGAGGCAAAAAAACACTAAAAAACAATCTTTTCTTAAGAAGCCCTTTTACGGCCAATAGAGTAAAAATAAAGGTTACAGAAACAATCCAGATCTCCGAAACCAATGTAGCCCATGCTGAGGCAAGATAGCCATAAGCTGGTATAAAGGCATAATTTATAGCAACATTTATCAAGGCGGCAATAGCAGCGTTCCACCATTCAAAATAGACAATCTCCATAACAAGGCATACATTGCTAAAAAAAAGGCTTAAGAATATAAGAAAACAGACCCAGCAAAGTATATTAAAAGCTTTGTAGGTTTCCCCAAAGGAAGGTCCATAAACTAACAAAATGACCTTTTCCGAAAAAAAGGGAACAATTATGCAAAAGGGAAGGCCTATCATCACTATTGCTAGGGCTATAATTCTTACAAGTTTCTTAAATGTCTCGGCATTTTCATTTCTAATCCTTGCTAGAACAGGTATAAGGGGATTGGTCATTAGAACAGCAAGAATGGCGGAGGTATCTACAACTCTATAAATAGCGTTATACAGCCCAACCTCCTTGTCTCCCTTAAACCAGGCGAGCAAAAAAGTATCGGCACGACTGTTGATAATCGTAAAAATAAAAGAGATGCCAATGGGAAGAGCTATTCTAAGATTTTTGTAAATCATTTCTTTGTCTATTTTGAAAACGGGTTTTAGCAATGAAAAAGAAAGTTTGAAGGAAGTCACAAGATAAAGAATTTGAGCCACTAGATAAGCTATTCCAAGCATTATAATTGATGGTTTATGTAGTAGAAACAAAATAGCCAAGGAAAGGCTAACATAGCAAAGACCATAGAGCCCTGTAGAAAAACTTGAATACCAGGGCTTATTGAAGATTTGAAAGACAGCATCGAAGATTCTAGAAGCTGCAAAAGGAATTGTAAGAACCCCAAGGCAAAGCAAATCATATAGGTCGGATCTTAAAAGTGGAATAGCTAAAAAGGAAATCACCATGACTATAATGGACAAAGCGATTCGGATTATTAAAAGGTTACCCCAATAAAGTTCTCTAGCTCTTCCTTCTAACGAAGCTAGATCCTTAGAGGAGGTGATAGTGGTTCCAAAGTCCGCAAGAGTCGAAGCTACATTTACAAAGGTCAAAAAGTAGGCATATTGACCCAAAAACTCCGGACCAAAATGCCTTGCAATGATTATAAAAAGGACAAGGTGGGAAGCTACAGAAAAAGCTCTTCCTATAAATTGAGCCAGGAAGTTTAGGCTATAATGTTTAATCACAACTTAGACCAGCTTTTATTTTTTCGGCCTAGGAACTTTAAATCCTAGCTCATTAAGAACACTTATATTTCTTCGCCACTTTTCTTTAACGCGCACATAAAGGTTCAAATAGACAGGAACTCCAAGAAGCCTCTCTATATCTTTTCGGGCATTTTTCCCTATCTCTTTAATCATCCTGCCGTTTTTCCCTATAATAATTCCCTTTTGAGACTCCTTCTCAACGTTAATAGTAGCATCTATGGAAACAAGATTTTTTTCCGAGTTTTTTTGGAAGCTATCAACGATTACAAAGACCGAATAGGGAACCTCTTCGTGAGTAAGATTAAAAACTTGCTCTCTTATTAGCTCCGCTACCAAAAAGCGCTCTGGTAAGTCTGTTACATAATCCTCTGGGAAATATTTTGGTCCCTCTGAAAGTAACCTTGCAATAGAATCAACCAATTCTCTTACGCCATCACCAAGCAAGGCTGAGATGGGAATGATAGCCTCAAAGGGATGTTTATCCTTATAGATGTCGATGATTGGAAGCAGTAGAGCTTTGTTTTTCAAAGTATCAATCTTATTTATCACTAATATAGATGGAGTGCTAACCTTAGAGAGAACTTCTTCAAGGATAAACATATCAAGCTTTCCAGGCTTTTCATTAGGTTCCACCATAAAACAGATAACATCTACATCCTCAATTGCAGAAATAGCGGTAGAAACCAAAGCGCTATTGAACATGTCCCTAGCTTCATGAATGCCCGGAGTGTCTATAAAAATAATCTGACAGTTTTCACCGTTATATATTCCCGTGATTCTATTTCTCGTCGTCTGAGGCTTTGGAGATATTATCGATACTTTCTCCCCTATTATGCAATTAAGCAAAGTTGACTTCCCTACATTAGGAGCACCTATTATAGAAACATAGCCAGACCTAAAGGTTCCCTTCTCCTCGGCCATCATACCCTTCAATTAATTCCTACAAAAGTCCCATTTTCTTTTTGAGCTCCATAAGGGCTTCCTCTGCCTTTGGTGAAGGAGATGCCAAAGCTTTATCAATTTTGCTATCAACGCTTTCTACCGTTATAGAGCCATAAGCCTCGGCCAGTGCCTCCTCCTCTTGAATTTTTTGCTTCATCCTTTCCAGCATTGAAATAGTGCTAGAGGTGTCAATCTTAGCAAGTTGTTGGTTAATTTTTTTCATGGAACTTGCTGTTTTTGCCCTTGCCTTGAGCACTATAAGCTCGTTTTCGTAAGAGCTTATTTGCTTTTTTAGTTGCTCTACCTTTGTCTGAAGCTGAGAAGCCAAAGCTTCTTGAGCATTGTAGTCGAGCTTTAGTTGCTCAACCTTTTGATCACACTCTTGTTTTCTAGAAAGAGCTTCAAGAGCTAGCCTTTCTGCCTCTTCCATGGGTATTTCGCCTCTTTTTGCTTTTTCAATAAGAAGCATAGCCTTATTTTCATAATCTTTTGAAGCCCTCTGAAAATCTTCAATTTGTCTCTTAAGTCTTATTACCAAAGCCTTGACTTCTGCAAGGCTTTCCATAGCAGCAGTAAGATCCTTCTTTAGATCTCTTATGCCTTGCTCTGTAAGCTTTATTGGGTCTTCAAGCTTATCAACAACTGAGTGCGCTTCAGCCTGCCCTATTTTAAAAAGTCTTTGGAACAAACCTGCCATCTTAACCTCCTCCCTTTTATCTTTTAAACTTAAGTAACTCATCGCCGTAGTCAACAAGAGCCATTTCAAGGGCTAGTATAGAAGATTCTAACTCGTTGAAATCAAGATTTTGTAGCTGTAAGGTATCTCTGAATATGACATATTTGCCCTCTTCATCAAGCACAAAGGCTCCATGAACAAGATATCTATTAATCTTAAGAAGTTTTTCAAAAAATTCTAGTTTTCCAGTTTCTGGAACCTCCATTATAAGCTGTTCAATAATGAGAATAGGATACTCGCAGTCAACAATCATATTCGATATGCCTCTTTCTTCGTTTTTCACAACAAAAAGCTCTTCTTTAGGATCCTCTTCAGTAATCTCAACATCTAGATCCAGAAGATAGGACTTAACTAGGTTAAAATAATCTTTCATCTTACACCCCCCGGAAATGGCTGTGTTGCAATTTTCACTAGACCCCACCCATTCTCAGACACAGCCTTTTAATAAAGTTCCCATAGTCCCTGTTTGTAATAGTCAAAAAGCACCGGTTTGGCCCGGTAATTAGCTTCTACCCTATCCCTATCAAGAAGATTCACCGGGCTAAACACAAATAATGTTTTTAACACATCTTTATCAAGAAATCTTGTTTTTAAATTAAATCTTTCCCAGTTTTTGTAAATCCCAAGCTTGAAAGAATCCTCTGGAATTCTTGCACCTATTACCCAGCCCCATTCCCCGAAGGTTGGCACATGGGTATGAATTGGTATAGGTTCAAAACCAGCCTCTTTAATGGTTCTAACAATAGACCAAAAAGCCTTTGGGCTAAAAAAGGGGCTCGTCGCTTGGGTTACAATAACGCCGTCTTTTGCAAGGAGTTTCTTACAAGCTTTATAAAACTCCACCGAATAAAGCCTTTCCAGTGAAGGCTTTCGAGGATCGGGAAGGTCAATTATTATGATATTCCACATCTCTGAAGACTTTTCTATAAACATTCCCGCATCTTCGTTAATAACTCTTACTTTGGAACTTTTCATGGAACCTTCGTTAAGATCTACCAGTAAAGGATGGGTCTTTGCCAAATCGGTTATCACAGGGTCAATGTCCACCACTGTCACACTTTCTACATCGGGATATTTAAGAACCTCTCTTACCGCAAGGCCATCACCTCCACCAAGGACAAGCACTCTCTCCCTTGAAGGTGAACCAAGCATAGCAGGATGGACAAGGGATTCGTGATATCTATATTCATCAAAACTTGAAAATTGAATATTACCATCAATGTAAAGCCAGAAAAAATTCCGCCATTTCGTCATAACTATTTTCTGGTAGTTGCTCTGTCTGGAATATATTATTTCGTCTTTATATTTCCTTTCCTCACCCCATTCCGCAACAGCTGATGCAAAAGGTATCATGGAAAATACAACCATTCCAGAAACCACAGCTGAAAAAACAAAATGCTTTTTAATTCTAGGTCGAAATGAGATGAAGAACGTTAAAGCCATCAGCCAGTTTAAGGCTCCCAAAAGTGGCGCAAGCTGAACAGAGCCAATTTTAGAAAGTCCCACAAAGGCAAAAAAAAGACCTCCAACCAAAGCTCCAATGTAGTCCTTTTCAAGGACACTTCCAAGATTTGAAGAAAGATGTTCAAAACTACTGTTAATCCTTATTATAAGAGGTATCTCCATTCCTATGAGAATTCCCATAATGACAGCAGAACCATACAAAATAAGGGAAACCGCCAGGAGATTCGACATCATTCCATAAGCCAGCGGAATACTAATCGCCATTACAAAAGCTAAAAGGCATTCCAAAAAGACAAAGAAAGTCTCTTCGTTGTCAGGTATATAGGAAGTTAGCCTGCTTCCCATTCCCATGGAAAAAAGAAAAAGGCTTATTATCACAGCCCACTGAAAAATCGTATCTCCTAAAAGGTAGGATGCAACGGTTGATACTATATATTCCATTACAATGCCAGAGAAACCTGCAACAAAAACCGAAAGTTTTATGATTTTTCGACCATTAAGAGCCAATGCTCCACCCTATAAGGAAGGAAATAGCCACGTATATGCTTGCTTCTATAATTCCTGCACCTATATTTGGATGCTCCTGCCTTACAAGTTCCTCCATTAAGGTTCGACCGCTTAGAATAACTCTTTCAACAATAAATCTTGAAAGAGGAAGCAAAATAATGCCCGAACCCATAACAACAGCAAAAAACAGCAAATCCCTTGTCCAGGAAACAAAATTTCCCTGAATAGCACATCTTACAATATTTCCAGTGGCAAAAAGCACCCCCGAGAAAGCAACTCCCACAGGAACATTGTTTTTTTCAATCTCTTGATGAAGATCAAAGGGAAGGATCCAGCTATAGAAAAGAGATGCCCCGATGATGGCAATTTGCCCAAGAAGCCAAAAAACAGTGGCAGTTATTATGGTGCCCTCCCCTGCAACAGCACCATATACAACAAATCCCATAGCAATATGATTAGCAGCAAGAACAGAAGCGACCCCAGCGTTTTGATCAATAAGTATTTCCTTTTTAGCATCGAACTTCCTAAGGACTATCCTCATCCCTACAAAGTGGGAAACAAACATGAATAAAATTGCCAGTGTGCCATAGATGATAAGGTCATATATGGCGGTTTTCAAGGATAGGTTAGGTCCTATAAGAGAACCCCCTATAGCAATAGTCATACCGAGAACGTAGCCAGAGAAAACAATAGCCATGGCAGGATTGTCCTTATCAACAAGCTCTTCTTTTATACAACAGCCTCGGTAGGCAAACCCAAAAAGACTTCTAGCCACCACAAGAAGAGTTAATGAAACAACAAAGAAAGACATTTCGCTTAAAAACCATTCTAGAATTGACTTAACAGATTCCATAACACTCCTTTCTTATTTGCCACCACCACCAAGTCCACCAAAAAAGCCACCACTACTTGTTCTACTTCTAAAGGTTGATACTCTGGTTTTTCCCATATTTTCAGCAACTCTTTCGCTAAAGGTAGATTTCTTAGATTCTATTCTTTCCCATTGACGTTCAAAAAAAGTGGGATACTTCCTTTCCGTCCACTTGCCAAAACTGCCAAAGGTAGGCTTTCCCGAGTCATCCTTGGGTCCAAAATAGGGCTTTCTCTTAGACATGCTGGTTCTATATTCTTCCCAATCTCTATATCTAACCTTATAGTGACCTTCAACTATGTCCTCAACCGCTTCAATTAAAGAAGCAATGACGAAATACTTACCCAACCATTCCCAAACTTGATTGCCAGAGCTATCGGTAGTCCATCTGCCAAAACGAGGATCCCCAACAAATTGATAACCTGGAGGCTGAGGCACATCACTTACATTGCCATCCTTGTCTTTGGAAAGAATAGCCATTCCAAGACAAGGTTTATATTTTTCGTAGATTTCCTTACTTACCTGATACCAACCTGTAAATCGCTCTCCAACGGAAGGCTCATCCTTGGAATTATTCTTAACAAAAACAATATGATACAGATGCTGGTAAGTGGTAAAGAAACCAAACCCCTCTTCCCTCATATCTGCAAGAATAACAGAATATTCCGGGTAGGTATCTAGCTCTTTTTTAAGCCTTTCCAGAGGATCAGGGGACGAACTACCACAACCCATTAAAGTCAAAATTAAGAGCACAAGAAAAGCCTTTTTCAAGACAGCCCCCTTTATCTAGGAAGAATGTTACTGAATTTATACTCTTCTACGTATTCGCCAACGGATGCTTCAAATTCTGTATCTCCCCACTGTTCTATGGTAATTACTTTACTACCATCGGTGCTTTCATACTCCCAGTATAGAAATGGTACTTCCGGAGGCTTTCCATTTTTTAAAAACTTTGCACCTCCATAGCTTACCATTTCAAAGGTATAGCCTCCATAGCTCAAAGTGCTGGGAGGATCATTATACTGCATAATATGCTTTTTTAGATTGGGATCAATGGCTCCAAGAGGAACCTTTTTCATAAGAGTCCAATAGACACCATCATCTTCCTCTCTACAAAGATAAAGAACATCATTTCCTGATTTCAGTTCCCACTCGATCATCTTAAAACCATCCCCCATGTCGTAGGTATGTCTTGCAACAACCTCCCAGGCCTTAAGGTCGAAATCAACAAGCCAGCCTGGTTGGAGGTCTTCAAGCTTAACATTTGTGGGATCAAAGGATGGTTTCTCCTTTTTCCCAAAAAGCCAATCAAGTATTCCCATCGGAAAATCTCCTTCTAATAAGTAACAGTAAAATTTCTCTCCAGGCTATCAAAAACTTTAACATCTATTGATGTTAATTTCCACTTCCTTTTTAGGTAGCGAATATTTATAGACCTGGGTCCGTAAAATTCAGAAAGATATCTTTTTGGAATGTAAATGGTAACCTTATCAAAGGCTCGATCTCTTTTTTCAAACTCTTGCTCTAATTTAAGTCTCCACCAGTGAACCCTTGTAAGATAGCCAAAAGATGGATGATAGGGACCCGCTATAACCGCCCCGCCATCTAAGTTACTGTTAGCCTGGAGACCAATCCTTATTACATTTATATGAGATTCCTCAAGCTTAAGAAGAGCAAAGGCGCACCACCTTATTGCTTCCTGCAGGGATAAAGGTCTATACAATCCCTTTTGATACCACACGGAAAGCTTAGCATTTGGAAAGACAAGGGTAGGATAGATCCTTACAGCATCGGGCCTAATCTCTATAACTTTGTTGATGGTATCCATAAAAAGGGATTCATCTTCCTTTGGAAGCCCTGCCATAAGCTGAATACCAACCTTTAAGCCTCTTGCCTTCAGTTTTTCTACAACGCTTCTTACAACATTTTCCCTGTAGGGTCTTCCAATCTTTCTTAAAACTGGATCATTAAGGCTCTGCACTCCAAGTTCAATCATGCTAATTGGAAAGCCTGCTATTGCTTCCATGGCACCATCACTTACAGTATCTGGTCTCGTGGAAAAGCGAAGCCCTGTAAAATAAGAAGATCTGAAAAAGGTTTCAACTTCTTTCAAGATCTGCCTTATAAGATCAACATCAATAGCGGTAAAGGTTCCGCCGTAGAAGGCTAGTTCACCCTTTGCACCTCCCTTTTCAATAACCTTTATGTGTTCTGAAAGCTGTTTCTTTACGGAAGCTAAAATATCCTCCTTTCTTGTCCTAATGGAAGTAGCAACATACTGATCACAGTAAACACACCTGTAGGCACAGCCAGCAAAGGGTAAAAAAATCGGATATATTCTCATGATTTCAGTAATTCTCCCTTTGCAAGCTTTCCGTAAGCAACCTGAGCAGCCTTTTGCTGGGCTTCCTTTTTGGATTTACCCCTTCCTCTAGCCACTACTTTACCATTTATAAGAACACTTACGTAAAAGGTTTTATCGTGATCGGGACCTTCTTCCTTATCGAGACGATAAACGGGAGTTTGTCTAAGCTGAGCCTGAACTAATTCCTGAAGCTTGGTCTTATAATCCTTGTCGAGTTCCCGGAGGGGATCATTCGTTGAAAAGGCGGAAAGAAGAGGAGCAATGTGATTTTTTATAAAAGTCATTACCTCTTCCCATCCACCGTCGATATAAATGGCTCCCACAATAGCTTCAAAGGCACCTGAAAGAATCGATGCTTTTTTCCTTCCCCCGGTTTGCTCTTCCCCCTTACCTAACATTAAATACTCGCCTATGTTCAGCTTCTCCGCTAATTTAACTAGCTCATTTTCATTTACTATGGCTGATCTAAGCCTTGAAAGTTCGCCTTCCGAATAATGGGGATACTTCTCAAAAAGAATGTGTCCTATAGCAAGTCCAAGGACAGCATCTCCAAGAAACTCAAGCCTTTCGTTATCTTTCACCGGTTGAGCATCCCTTTCATAAGCAAAGGATCTATGGGTAAGAGCTTCCAATAAAAGAGACTTGTTTTTAAACTTGTATCCTATAACTTCCTCGAAACCATCAATTTCCATAAGATTGCTCATCCTTTCTAATTGACCAATTCCATCACAAAAATTATAAAAAAAGTGAATTATTGACTTAAAGAAAAATCTTCAAGATCACTATGAACAAGTTAAAGGCTCCATCCATCAAGCACGTTTACGTAAACGAAAAGGGTGAGGCTACAATTATTTGTGAATCCTGCGGCAAAAGCAAGAAGATTTTCAATGTCACCCCTAGCCTCAAATTAAAACCTGTTCCCGTAAATTGCACCTGCGGTCACAGATTTATAGTAACCTTTGATTCAAGAAGATACTATAGGAAACAAGTCAGCCTAAAGGGGACATTTGAAATCCCCGAAAATGAAAAAAAGTATCCCATGATTGTCGAAAATATTTCTTTAGGTGGTGTTTTAATAAGAACTCCCTATGCTAACCTACTTGAAAAAGGACAGGTAATAAAAGTAGAGTTCCAGCTTGATGATCCAAATCATTCACTTATTAGTAGACCTGCTATAGTAAGGCATGTATCTACCGACAAGGCAGGCTTAGAGTTTGTCCAAGATAGAGCTTACGATAAAATACTAGGATTTTATCTCCTGAACTAAGATGCTTATCTGGCTTGGGGAAATACCACCAAAAAAGGTAAATCCTATTTTGTTTCTTGACAGAGATGGTGTCCTGAATGTAGATAGTCCCGATTACATAAAGAAGCCAGAAGAACTTGTGATATATGACGATGCTTTCGAATTTCTTAAACCCCTCTCTTCTTATTTTACCATTGTCATAATAAGCAATCAGTCAGGGATAGGAAGGAGATATATAACCATTGAAAATTTCTGGAACATTCACTTTAAAATGATAAAAGCCTTTGAAAAGGAAGGCATCTTTTTTAGCGGAGCCTTTTATTGTCCCCATACTCCATCTCAAAAATGCAAATGTAGAAAACCAAGTCCTGAAATGGTTTTTACAGCGGGAAGGATATTTAGCTGGGAACCATCAAAAAGCCTTCTTGTAGGTGATAAGCTTTCTGACGTGGAAACAGCTAAAAGGGCTGGCATTGAAGCTATATTGGTAAAAAGAGATGGAATACTGCCATCAATAGAAGGATTAAAGGTCTTTAGCAACCTTAGAGAACTCCTGGAACATTTGTCAGTTTAATGGTTACTTTCTGGTGGAAAATAGGAAAGTAGCTTTCTGGCAAGCCTTTTTAAAGCGGGATCCTTTATGGTTTTAATAATAGCTATGGAGTTTTGAGAAAGATTGAACTTTGGCTTTTTAGTCTTTTTAGTGTTTTTAATCTTTTTTCTGGGTTTTTCCAAAAGACTAACCACTGAAACCTTATTATCAATCCCTTGAAGATCTCCCACCTTAACCACTATTTTCTTTACCACTTCCTGCCCAGCCTTATCATTAAGCTTTTTTATGATCTCATCCTTGTAGAACTCTACATGATACTTCCATACGCTATCCTTTGCATAAAAGACAAGAACGCCTCTTTCCAGCTTGACAGGTTGAACGGAAGAAGCAATCTCCTCTCCTACAATATCTTCCCACTTACCAAAAGGATAAGGAAAAAGTAGACTTTTATTTTTGTCCATAATGGATTTCACAATAATTTCGATAGATTCCAACCCTACTTTCTCCTATCAATAAAGTTTCCAAGGCTTTCTTCAAGCTTTCTAAGCCTTTCTTCTATTTTAGCAAGAATCTCGTAAACTTTCTCAAATTCCAAAGAAGTTCCATCATCCAGCCCAGGAAAAACCATATCATAGATTAAGCTGTTGAGAGAAAATATATATCCAACGGACAACCTATATCCTACGAAACCAATAAAAACAGCCAAAGAACCTAGAACCAGCGTATGAAAAAAGGCTCTAAAGCTTGCTAGGAAATAATTCCACAAATTCTCAACAGCTGAATGTCCGCTAACTATCCCAACCACATATTTATAAAAAACAAAAACACCAGCAAACCATGAAATAACAATAGATATGAAAACAAGCCCCTTTAGAATCCTCCATTTTAATAAAATAAGCCGATCATCAATAGTTGAAAGAAGTTGTTCCTTTTTGTCGAGCTTAAGGACAGAAGAGAAAGAACCCCTGGCTTCCTTCTCTGAAAGCAAGCAGTAGAGTCTTCTGTATGCATGGAAAGGACTGTAACCTTTTATGGCAATCCCGCCTAAACCCTTTGAAATTTCTCTTCTAAGCTTTTCTTTTCCTAGAACTTGAAAGAGGCTCCACAAAATAGAAAGTATTCCTATTGAAAGGGCAGATCCCAACAAAAAGGCAATAATAAAATTCCATGGGAATTTTTGTGGTGGTAACCACAAAAAATCCACCCATGGAATTTTACTTAATCTTGCTAACCCCTTAACAAACCTACTATCGGTTATAACAATAGCAAAAGACCATCCCCCAAGGAATACCAGAAAAAAACCTAACCCTTCTTCCAGAACAGCTTGAACATGATACCGTCTTAAAGAATATTGCACTCTATTTTCTTCCTGTCATCTCCTTGGGAATGCGACCCGTCTTTATACATTCTGAACGAAGCCGTCTTCCAACTATCTTTTCTACCATAGTTCCAATTTTAAGGACACGGTCAACATCAACACCTGTATCAATACCCATCTCATCCATCATAACAACCATATCCTCAGTAGAAACAAGTCCCACTATGGTGGGATCCTTATAGTAATACTCACCGGTTCCGCCAACAGGAACACCATCTACAAAATTAGCGGGCTGGCCACCAATACCACCCATAGTTGACTCGTAATGGGTAATGCCTGCAAGAAGTGCTGCTAGCACATTTGCAAGCCCCCACCCTCTGGTGGTATGGAAATGGGCAATATGCTTAGTTGTATCAGGAATAGCATCCAAAACCATAGAGAAATACTCATACACTCTATCGGGAGAGGCAGAACCATCATGATCTGCATGTTCTACATCATCTGCTCCCATGTCGAGCCATCTTTTGGTAAACTCCACCGCTGTCTTAAGCTCCGTTCTTCCCGCAATGGGGCATCCCCAAATGGTGCTTACCGTTCCACATATCTTAAGCCCAGCATCCTTTGCTTTAGGAAACCATTCTTCGCACATTTTAAAATATTCTGCAAGGGTTAGTCCTGAGTTTACCTTATGGTGAGCTTCACTAGTGGAGACCATAACAAGAATCCTGTCAGGTCCCCATCCTTCCTGTTTAGCCCTTATAGCTCTTTCTATGGCTTTTTCTCTGATAGTAACAGCGGTTACTTCAACTTCCGGAAGGAGATGCTGAATTCTTTTACTGCTTCTAAATTTTTTAAGAAGCTCCTCCGCATCTTTAAATTGAGGCATTCTTGCAGGGTTTCCAAGATTGGTAAGCTCAATCCTCTTAAAGCCAGCCAATACCAACTCTTCTGCTACCCAGAGTTTTGCGTCAGTCGGAATAAACTTCTCTTCATGCTGGAAACCATCTCTTACCGTAATGTCGCCAATCACAACCTTTTTTGGATAGTTTAACTTAGCCATACTTCCTCCTTAAAATCTAAAATTACCAAAGGATGGCTCGCCTATTGGTTTGAGTAAGCTCACCTCAAAGGCAAAAGCAAGCCAGTCTCTAATTTCTCTAAATTTTAACACTCTATCATTCAAGAGCCTTGCGCCACAGAAGAAAGGATGAGCTTCACCATCATATTTTGCTATCATCTTTTCACGAAAAGCCTGCTTTTCCCCTTCCGTCATCGGATTTCCCTCGCTAGCCCTTTTTCTTTCCTCTATTGAAAGTAGGACTTCTGCAGCAGAGCGACCGCTCATAACGGATGTTCTAGCTCGCATGGTAGCAAACAGAAAATGAGGCTTGTAGGCCCTCCCGCACATGCCATAATTTGCTGCACCATTGTCAGGACCGATAACTAGCTGGATACGTGGAACTTGAGCACAAGAAACAGCTCTCACCATATCAGCTCCGTATTTTCCAATACCCATATGTTCTGATTCAGTTCCCACCATATAGCCAGGTGAACTCTGGATGAAAAGCAAAGGAATCTTATCGTAACAACACCTTACAATCCACTCAGTGGCTTTCCTTGCAGCTTCCACAAAGATAATGCCTAGCCCATTAGCTGCAACCACTCCAACAGGGATACCCTTTATTCTGATCCTTCCAGTAACAATGTTATCGCCTCTTCCTGGAGCGTAGTGTTTCTTATACTCAATAAACTCGCTGTCATCTGCTATGGCCTGTATGAAAGCCCTTACATTAATCCCCTGATAAATATTTGCTGGTAAGATCTCGTAGATAGTTTCCACGGGAACCCTTGGGGAAACTTCAGGATACCTATGAATATGAACTTTTTGTGGCTTTTCCAGAGAAAGAATCTCTCTTACCTTTTCTATGGCTTCATCCTGGGTTCTACAAAAATAATCTGCTCCTCCAGAAATCTGCGTATGAACCCTTGCTCCGCCAAGATCTTCTGCAGTTACAACCTCTCCAGTAGCAGCTTTGACCAGAGGAGGACCTCCAAGGAAAGAATAGGCAAGTTTATCAATCATTACAGCTTCGCAAGCCATGAAAACAATATAGGCACCACCTGCAGTATTCCCACCAGTGCTAAGAGTTATTTGTTTAAGTCCCATAGCGGACATTCTAGCCATGTTATAAAACATAGAGCCAAAATGACCATCGTCGGGAAACACATCAGCTTGCATTGGAAGGTAAGCACCACCTGAGTCTGCAATATAAACACAGTTTAGTCCGCATCTTTCAGCTATCGCTTGAGCCCTGAGATGTTTTTTAAGAGTTATAGGGAAATAAGTTCCCGCTTTAACTCTACTGTCGTTTGCAATAATCATGGTCCAGTTGCCATGAATCTTGCCTATACCGGTAACGATACCTCCACAGGGGACATCCTCAACATCAGGATAATTCATCCCAAAACCAGCAATAACTCCTAGCTCGTAGAATTCAGTGCCTTCATCGATTAGCTTTTGAATAAGCTGTCTTACAGGTTGTTTGCCCTGTTTTGCCAAACGCTCTACAGCCTTTTCACCACCAGGCCACATGGCCTTATACATAAGCTCATCAAGCTTTCGTTCCTCTTCTTCCCAGAACAGTCTATTTTCCACCCTGGCATCCGACATATCTGAAAAACTCCTCGTTTTATTTTCCTTTGTAAACGGGTTTTCTCTTCTCTTGAAAAGCTCTAAGCCCTTCCAATCTGTCCTCGGTAGGTATAGTTATCCAGTAGGCATTCGATTCAATGGCAAGACCTGTATTAATATCAACCTCGATTCCGTAATTGATTGCGTATTTGGCCTGCTGAATAGCTATAGGACCTGTTTCACAAATCATAAGAGCCATATTCATACACTCTTCCATAAGCTTCTCAGGAGGACAAATCTTGTTAACAAGCCCTATTTGAAGAGCTTCCTGAGCATCAACCCTTCTGCCCGTAAAGATAAGCTCCTTTGCTTTACCCCTTCCAATAAGCCTTGGAAGCCTTTGGGTGCCACCTGCTCCGGGAATAATGGCAAGACGGGTCTCCGTAAGACCCATTGTTGCAGTAGTTGAAGCAATCCTGATATCGCAGGCAAGGGCAAGCTCTGTTCCACCGCCAAGGGCTACACCATTTATTGCAGCAATAACAGGCTTGCTCATGAACTCAATGAAAGTAAAAAGATTTCTGATGGTAAAAATAAACTCTTTTACCTGAGCTTCTGTAAGAGTTGCTCTCTCTTTAAGGTCAGCACCTGCACAGAAGGCCTTCTCACCTGCTCCAGTGATAATAACGACTCTGACATCGTTATCAAAGTGAAGAGCCTCAACCTTCTCTTTCAAAGCCCTTAACATAGCAAAATTAAAGGCATTCATCACTTCCGGGCGATTAAGAGTAAGAATAACCACCTGATCCTTTCTTTCTTCAAGCACTAGAGGCTGTTCCATTCCGCCCTCCTTTATCTTTGAGCCTTCCTGGCAAAGGCTTCCCTTGTAAGTTCTCTTGCTATAATAATCCTTCTTATCTCGTTAGTTCCCGCTCCTATTTCATAAAGCTTCGCATCACGCCAAAGATTCTGAACAGGAAACTCCAAACAGTATCCGTAACCACCGTGAATCTGAACAGCCTGATTACAAATCCATGTTGCGGTCTCTGAAGCAAAAAGAATAGCTGCTGCTGCCATCTTTGTAAGCTCTGTGCCTTTACCGCCTCTTGGAGATTTCTGAGCAAGCTTTGCAGCTCTATAGACAAGCCCTCTCGCCGCCTCAAGCCTTGCATACATATCTGCAAGCTTTTGCTGAATCATTTGGAAATTAGCTATAGGTTGGCCAAATTGCTCCCTTTCTACCGCATAATTGATAGAATATTCAAGAGCTTGCTCTGCCATTCCAATGCTTCCACCAGCAAGAACTATTCTTTCCACATCCAGACCACTTGTCATAACATGAACACCCATGTTCTCCTGACCAACGAGGTTTTCCGCAGGAACCTCGCAATTATCAAAAACAAGCTCACCTGTTGGAGAACCCCTCATGCCACATTTTTTGATCTTCCTTGAAACAGAAAACCCTGGAAAGTCCTTTTCCACTATGAAAGCGCTTATCCCCTTCGCACCTAGCTCAGGCTGAGTTTTTGCATAAACTAAAAAAATATCCGCTATGGGCCCATTGGTTATAAAAATCTTTGTCCCGTTAAGAATATATTTGTCACCCTTCTTGACCGCCCTTGTCCTTATGCTCATCGCATCGGAACCTGCATTTGGCTCAGTCAATGCAAGAGCTCCTATCTTCTCGCCTCTTACCATAGGAGGAAGATACTTCTCTTTTAGATATTCGCTAGCATTCCTGTGAATATTGTGAGCACAAAGATTGGAATGGGCAGCATAGGTCATGGCAAGACCAGGAGCAAATCTACTCATCTGCTCAACAGCCAAGGTCTGCATAAGAATATCGCCACCTAAACCACCATACTTTTCATCAATAGTAATCCCAAGAATGCCAATTTCAGCACACTTTTTGAAAAAGTCAGGAGGAAACCAGTCTTCTTCATCCACCTTTTCTTGAATAGGCTTAAGCTCCTTAAGAGCCCATTTATAAACTGTCTCCTTAATCATTTGTTGTTCTTCTGTAAGCTCGAAATCCATTCTATAACCTCCACTTATGGCTTCACGAAAAGACATAGAAAAATCAAGGCAAGATCCCACTAACGGCTTAATTCTAAAATAAATCACTAACCCTGTCAATTATACTATCAAATTTTTTTTGATATTTTAAAAACTGGCGAGCTAAATCTTTTGATGGAAAATGGAGGAAGCTGAAAGGGTGCACTCTTTTCCAATACCCATCTTTTTCTTCACAGCATCATCAAGAATTTTTGGAAGGCCTCCCTTTTCCAGTGGATTAAAACCAAAAGTGTTTTCCCAAACCAGGCTATTTTCCATGCAGAGGTAGATGCAAAGGTCTGGCGCAAAAGCAAAGATTTTTTCTATCATGAACCTGTAAAGCTCCAGGCGAAGATCTACAAAATATCTTTTTTTACCGTCGGAAGATAGGACAAACTCTCCACTTGCAAATTTCCAGCGAGGTCTTTTTTTAAGAATTATTTTTTTAAGCTCAGGCATAAACCTAAACCCGCCAAGACTTACATAGACAATTCTTTCCGAAGGAATGGTTTTAAAAAACATCTCTATGGTTTTACTGTATTCTTCCTGCCACCCCGGAAAGAAAAAGATGGGATCAAAGTGAAAGGCAAGAAAATATCCCCACTCAAGGCACTTAAGGGCAGATGCTAGTCGCCTTTCTAAAGGGGCAGACCTAGGTTCTTCCCTTTTTACAATGGAGGGAGCATTAAGAGACCAGGAAACTATAGTGTGTCCCTTGTGTTCAAGTTTTTTGAGTCTATCAATAAAATCGGTTTTGGTTTTGAGCTCTAGCACAGCATTTGGCTTTGATGCAAAGAAAGGAACGAAATGCTCTGAAAGACCAGTCCAGGGGTCAAGAAGAAGAGAATCGGTAAATTCTCCTGTTCCTATTCTAAAAAGGGCAGATTTATTTTGTTCAAGATAGCTATCAACCTCCTTAAGCATTTCTTCGATGTTACCAAAAATTCTAAGATAGGGCTGATTCCAGTAAGCTTGGAGAATGCAATAGGTGCACCCAATGTTACATCTTTCACCGAAATGAAGAATCACATAGCCACAGCAATGATAAAACTTTGTGGCGGGGCAAGACCTTAAAAACCTTCCTTTGAAGTTATCAACAACAATAGCTCTATGCTTCAATGAGGGCTTGAGGTTTATCTTCCTAAAATCACCCTGAAAGGTTATAAACTTTGCCTGGGGAAGCCTTTTTATCATTTCCTTTACGATGGGGCTTTCTTTTAGGGAATCCTCAACCAGCAAAACAGCAACTTCAAGAAACATAGCTTTTAAAAAAATTCTCAAGAATGGAAAAAACTTTATCTTCAACGGATTTTAACTTGCCAGCAAGATCACTTCTTCCGGAAAAGGAGATTGTCAGCCTCCATTCCTCACCCTCAAAATTTTTAGGTGGCATAAGGTTCACCGAAGGAGGAAGTTTTTTCAAAACCTCTTTAAAAAAATTTTCCCTTTTTACCAAACGGGGAAAAAGCTTTTCTCTTAATATAGCCCTTAACCTTTCGGTTTTTTCGTAAGGGGTAAGCCTATCATCAGCCATAACTCCTTGAATTATACTGTCTCTTACAACATCTCCTGGCCTGCAATCTTGAATCCTTGCTATATCCTCAATAGATTCAAGGATTTCCTTCTGGAGACTGGCAGAACACCTTAACTTATAAAAAAGCATAACCAGTAAAGTCCTATCTTCCTCCTCCATTCCCGCTAAGGCATAAGCGGTTTTTTCGGAAATAATTTCGTTTAGGATAGCCATTTTAAAACCTTCGCTTCCTCTAGAAATAACCAAAAGCCTTCTGTAGGTTCCTGGTTTTGGAACAATTTCAAAAAGAGGGAAAAAATCTCTTTTGATTTCTTGAGGGCTAAAGAAATTAGACAATTTATCAATTATAATAGCCTTTTCCAGAAGGTTTAGCTCTCGTCCCAGAAATTTTAAAACTCTTGCAACAAAGAGATCCTTTTTTGATGTATCCTTTGGAAATATAAGAACCGGCAAAGTTTCAATTGCCTTTTTCTTAGCCCATCTAAACCTTTTATAGCCATCAACAAGAACAAAATCTTTACTTTCTTTCCAGACCCAAAGAGGCTCCTTAATCCCAAAAACATCAAGACTTTTTTCAAGCTTCCAGTCTGCTTTATCTAAAATCAAGAAATCCCCTTCCACGATTTTAAATGTTTCCAGCCTTTCAAAGGAAACTTTCACTTCCCTAATCCTCTGGAAGTTCCTTTCCTGTAAGGCGTTTCAGTGCTTCAAGGTATCTATTTCTTGTATTTTCTATAACCTCCCTTGGAAGTTTTGGGGGAGGATCCTCTGTTTTCCATCCAGACTTTACAAGAAAATCTCTAAGATACTGTTTATCAAAACTTTCAGGGTTTTCCCCTACCTTGTAGCTATCCTTTGGCCAGAATCTGCTTGAATCAGGTGTAAGCACCTCATCAACAAGAATAATTTCGCCATCTACAAGACCAAACTCAAACTTTGTATCGGCAAGAATAATGCCCCTTTCTTCTGCATATTCTGAAGCCCTTTTGTAGAGAGCAAGGCTTAAGTTTTTTAAGACTTCTGCAGTATCCTTACCAACAAGGGACACTACTTTTTCAAAGCTTATGTTTTCATCGTGAGCCCCAATTTCAGCCTTTGTAGAAGGCGTAAAGATAGGCTCTGGAAGCTTCTCTGCCAATCTAAGTCCCTTTGGAAGGGAAATACCGCAAACCATTCCGCTCCTTTGATAATCTTTCCATCCCGATCCGACAAGATATCCCCTAACTATACACTCAACAGGAAAAACCTTGGCTTTCTTAACCATCATGCTTCTTCCTTTAAGGATATCTTCGTAGGGCTTACACTCTCTAGGAAAATCTGCAACATCTGCAGAAACCAGGTGATTTTTGCAAATATCCTTTAAGAAATTTAGCCAGAACACCGATAGGGTATTGAGAATTTTGCCTTTATCAGGTATGGGATCGGGCATGATAACGTCAAAGGCTGAAATCCTATCAGTTGAAACAATCAAAAGATATTCCCCTAAGTCGTAGATGTCTCTTACCTTACCTCTTCCAACCAGCTTAAGACCTTCAAAGCTAGTGTAATAGACGGGATTTGTCATCGGCAGTCTCCTTTCTTTAGGCTTTCTTTATAGAATTTTATTAAAAATTCTGCATCTTTTGGGGAAAGGTCAAACTTTAAGATAGCCTCATTAATAAGCTCATTGTAGGGAGGGGTTTTGCCTTTTTCTTTTTCATATTCTTCAATCCTACAGGATATCCATTTTACAGCCTTTCTTATGGATTCACCTTCTGGCATAATGGTTGTCATGGTTCAATATCCTTTCTACTGTCAAATACTTTTTTGGTATTTCCTTAAAAAACCTACTGGGCTCATTGATACCACCACGCCTTCTTCTTGCCCAGCTTAAATGAAGATAACTTGATGCCCTTGTCATGGCAACGTATAAAAGTCTTCTTTCTTCCTCTAAAGCTCCTTCATTTCCATCGAAAGGATCCGTTGACTTCCAATGGGGAAAAAGTCCTTCCTCAAGACCTGAGACAAAAACCACATCAAATTCAAGTCCCTTGGCTCCGTGAACTGTCATTAGGTTTACTACGTCTTTTTCATCTCCGTCGCTTTGGTCTTCCTTTACAAGAAGCATTCTTTCAATAAAACTCGAAAGATCTACGCTTTGAGAAGCAATGTAGATAAGAAGCTCTATGTTTTCTTTTCTATTTAGAAAATCTTCTGAGTCTTTGGCATATCCTTCCAGGTAATCGAGGTAATTCGTTGCGGTAAGAACATATTTTATAGCTTCTGAGGGTGTCATTTGCAAAATGTTGTCCAGGATGTCTTTTAACTTCAGCAGTTCCTTTTCAACCTTTTTAGGTAAAAGACCCGCTTGAAGGATCTCCCATGTAGCCTCTTGAAGGGACCTCTTTGAGCTTTTGAAGGCTTCAATCTTTTTTATGGTGCCGTCGCCTATTCCTCTTCTTGGAACATTTATAATTCTTTCAAAGGCAAGGTCATCCTTTGGATTAAAAGCGCTTATAATGTAAGCGTTTATGTCCTGGATTTCTTTGCTTTCGAAAAATCCTCTAGCTCCTGAAATTCTGTAGGGAATCTTAAGTTCTCTAAAAACCTCTTCAAAGGGAAGAGAACAGAACCTTGTCCTATAAAGAATTGCCATGTTAGAAAAGGGAATAGAAGCTTTTTTGTATTCCATACATTTTCTGGCGATCCATTCAGCTTCATCGTATTCATCGTAACAGTTTGCTACAATGATAGGAGCTCCTTTTTTTCTACTAAAACATCTTTTTTCAAGCTGAACCCTGTTACGGGATATAAGAGCTTGGGAAGCCTCAACAATGATATCGGTTGATCTAAAGTTTTCCTCCAGCTTGATAACCTTGGCGTTTTTAAACCTTTCGGGAAAAGTTATAAAGTATTCTATGTCGGAACCTCTGAACTTATAAATACTTTGATAGTCATCCCCTACAACCATCAGGTTGCCGTTTCTTAGAAGAAGTTCGGTAATTTCGTTTTGAATTCTATTGGAATCTTGAAACTCATCAACAAGGATGTAATCAAACCTTTCCTGATAGCGCCTTCTTACTGTTATATCCTTCTTTAGGAGATTTCTTACATAGAGGAGAATATCGTCAAAATCAACGGCGTTGTTGTTTCTAAGCATCTCATTGTATCGGTGATACAGTTCTATAATCTTTGGAAGCCTTGACCACCTCAGAAAGTCTTCGGGGTTTCCACTATTTTTCGCCCTAGAGATAGTGCTAAGAATAGGGTCAAGGTATTTTGCGTCTAGATTAAAAGACAGAAGTATTTTTTTAAGAAGGCTTTTTTGCTGGGATTCGCTATATACAGAAATTGGTTTTGAGTAGCCTACTTTTTCAGCTTCTTCGTTAAGAATTTTAAAACAGGCACTATGGAAGGTTCTTATCCACGGGAAGTGTTCTCTTGAAAGGCCGGTTGATTTTTCCAGTCGATCTATCATTTCTTGGGCTGCTTTATTAGTAAAGGTTATGGCGAGAATCCTTGAAGGGTCAAAGCCCAGTTTATCAATTAAATAGGCTATTTTTGCGGTTAAGGTTTTTGTTTTACCGCTTCCTGCCCCTGCAGACACTAGAATAGGCCCTTCTACGCATTTTACCGCTTCCAGTTGAGACAAAGTAAGTTCCGCCCAATTCATTTTTTCATCTCTTAGTTTCGGGGGAATAAGTATCAGATTTTTCTTTTCTATGGAAGCAATGATTCATGGCTATATTTTTCACGATATTTTCACGACAATTAACAGCAAAACTATGATATTAAAAGAACAAAGATTTATAATCCTAAAGTAAGGAGCGAAAAGAAATGGGAAAAATAAAGCCTTTAAACAAGCTCTTGAGATTTTTCGTATTCCTTACTACAATTTCAACACTTTCAATACCACTTTTTGCTGAAGATGAGTTATGGCTTTCTGGCAAAGTTTTAACATACGACAACAAGACTGGCCGTATCGAGATAGAGGTCACCACAGAGTCTTGCCCAGGAAAACGAGTGTTCAAGACCACTCCAGGGCTTTTGCGAGACGCTCTAGTGGGGAAAGAGGTGCACTTCGGGGTGGACACCATCCGGTGCGAACCGGGTAAGACATACCGCATTACCACAAACATACTCGAAGGGGTGAAGCCATGAAGGCACGATCCTATTTAATTGCGGTAGTGATGACCTTTTTTGCCATAACGGTAGCGGTCGAGGCGGCGGAGATGAACAGCTACTGTTACATCCCTTCAACGGTAGGACAAGTGGTAGCTCCAAACGTTCTATTCGTCATGGACTACAGTGGTTCAATGGGGTGGTGCGCCTACAATCCCCATACTGACAAAAGGAACTGTTGCACCAACTCGTCAGGCTGTGGATGGACCTACCGGGGAGATGAAGAGGGATACTTTACACCTAATAAAGTTTATGCCTATAACAGCGCAAGAGGATACTGGGAAGAGTCATCGGGAACCACTGCCCAATGTCCCAAAACCATAAGTGGTATTAGAACGTCGAACAAATACATGGGTTCTTGCCTTAACTTTCTTTATATGTATCGAGTAGATCTGCTCAGGTGGGCAATTACCGGCGGAAAGCCAGCTTCTTGCAACCAAAATGACCCTAAGAAGTGTGATCCTGAGCTTTACGGGCAACCATCAGCTAACCTAAGCTGTGACGATTATGGCTGTATTCTTCAGATGGCTCAGGGTTCTAAGGTTCGGGTTCCCTGGGGGAGAATAAATGATGCACTCGCTTTCCAGTTTAAAAAACTCGGTACTAGGCCACGCCTAGGAGGTATGCTCTACAGTGGAACAAGTGTTCGGAGTAACAAGGTTTACATTGGTGATTTCACCGCAAGTGCCAACTTCGACGGGGTAAATCCTTACAAAAATCTTATAACGGTTATTAACTACGAATCTCCAAGTGGCTCTACCCCGACAGCCCCTGCCCTTTGGGACGCCTACAATTACTTCGCTCAGAAATCGCCTGAGTATGGAGGTTTCACCCCTCAACGAGGAAGTGGAGACCAATGGCGAAATCCCATGTATCAATGTGTTGACGAAAACAACAACGGCGTTTGTCAGGGAAGCGAGCTTAAGCTCGTGAGCTGTGCGAAAAACTTTATTATACTCCTTACGGACGGTCAGTGGAATGTAGGAGGATCTCCTCCTGCGAGTAGCACCTGCACTATCAACACGGGATTTGAGGCTCACTCCGCTGATCCGGTGGTGCCCGCTTACTGGCTCCATAAAAGAGGATTTACAAACCAGAAAACAGGTATTTACTCCTATGTGGAGGCCATCTACGGCATAGGTCTTTGGCTCGGTGGAACGGGGGAGCTTTCTCTTCAAAATGTTGCGATGTATGGTTCTTTCGACAAAGGTAAAACATACCCAGACAGTCTTACGGGATATCCTCAGCTAACATGCACCATGGATGACTGCGGAAGCGGGAAAGGCAGTGGATGCACGCCTCTTCCACCATCTTCTTCTGACTGGGATAAAAACGGTGACGGGAAACCAGATACCTTCTACAGTGCAAGCAACGCCCAAGAGGTCAAAAACGCTATTTTAAACGCTATGGTGGACATTCTTCGTCGTGTCTCCTCAGGAACAACAGTAGTTGCCCTTCCTCCAACGTCCACAACTGAGTCCTCTCTCATGGTGAGAACTTACTTCTATCCTGAGAAAATAGTCGGAGACAAAACTATAAAGTGGATAGGGCACCTTTCAGCACTCTGGTTTGACAGCGAAGGTCTCATCCGGGAAAACAATGACCATTACGACGAAACTGAAAAAAAGAAGATACTGGATGTTAAAAAAGATAATCCCCTCGCCTTTGTCTGGAGTGAGCCCGACAATGCGTATAAAGCTTGGATTTATGATGATCTTAACGACAAAGGATTCCCTAAATCTTGTGGGCATAACGAAAAGAGCTTAGATGATTTAAGCCTTGTTTTCGATGCTGGGTCTCTGTTAAAAGGAAGAAATCCCGATGAAAGAAATATCAAGACATGGGTTGATGTAAATGTGAACGGGGTGGTAGATTCAGGGGAGGTGGTATCGTTCAATGACGACAACACCCTTATCCAACGGTTCAAAAACTTCTGGTCTTACGATGATCTTGGTTCCTGCAACGACAACTGCGCGAAATCTGTCATTAAGTATATACGTGGCTATGACAGACCGACGCCTTCGGGAGCTTCTTTCCGGCTTCGTCAAGAGAACGATAGTGGCACGGATATCGGAACTGCCTGGAAGTTAGGGGATACGGTGTATTCCACACCAAGGATTGTGCCCAAAAAATCGGTAAATGGCTACGACATTCGCTACCAGGACGAAACCTACCACCAGTTCATCAACGAGACGATAAAAAATCAAATAGCGGTGGTTATTATGGGGGCAAACGATGGGATGATCCACGCCTTTCGCATAGGAGAAATCGAAGACATTATTCCTCCCGGATATCAAAACAACGGGAAACAAGTCGCTAGGGTAAAAGACAACATAGCAATAGGAAAAGAGGAGTGGGCATTCATCCCAGCCAATGTGATCCCCTATCTCCGGTGGTATTGTCAGGCAAACTACTGCCGCATTCCTATGCTTGAAACTACCTTTACCGTCCTTGATGCCTCAATTGGAGCTTCGGGAACTCCCCAAACCCCCGATGCCACAAAAACTAAAGACTCTTGGCGAAGGCTCCTTATTGCTCAGATGGGGTTTGGAGGAACGGAGATCAGCGTAGGGGGAAAAACTTTTAGCTCGTCCATTATGGTTTTCGATATCACTGACCATCTCAATCCAACTCTGCTATGGGAAAAATCTCTTCCCGATCGCACATTAACTTTTGCTACTCCTGGCATTGTAAGACTTGGAGACAAAGATAAAAACGGCATGTGGTATCTCGTAATAGGAAGCGGGCCAAAGAGTATTACGAGCTCGACTATAGGCTATAGCCCAGACGGTCCAAAGCTCTATATATTCGATCTCAAAACCGGTGAACTTAAAACAACTAAAGATATCCCTTCCACATCAGAAATGGTAGCAGTCGGCGATATACTCTCAACAGACCTTGACCTTCCCGCAGGCGACTACCAGGTGGACGATCTCTACTTCGGCACCTACAACGACGATACCGGTGCCTTCTATCGTCTGAGAATACGAGCGGACACAGGCTATCTCTCGCAGCCTTCGGCGTGGTCGGTTGAGAGGATTATGAACGTCAATCGGCCTGTTTTCGCTGCTCCCACGGTAACCCACGATGCAAACTACGTGCGTTGGCTCTACTTTGGAACAGGTATTTATCTCACGAGTGCCCACAACACCATAACCAACGAAAAATTCTTCGGTCTCATCGAGAAAGATGCGTGCTGGAAGGGAACCGGTTCCTGCCCCGAGATCAATGAAACGAACGATCTCATAGATTCTACCAACCTTTCCTTCCAAGGAGCGGTAGCGAAGAAGTACAGTTGCCAGTGCGAGGGAGGTATTACTATAAGGAGTGGTTCCTGCAACCCCACTTGCGGAAGTTGTGGGTCAGGAGAGATTCAGGTGTTTACGGAAACGACGGGAGCAAAACTCCAAGGGGCTACTGGAGCGCTGGCAAGCTGTAATGGTAAGGAAGAGAAAGCTGCTATTTTATGCATCCAGAGTAAAATCTACGAATATAATGCTATGAACGATCAAATTGATTTTTATAAGTCCGGCTGGAAGAGAACGCTTACGGGCGAGAAGCTCTACTCATCTCCGAAGGCTACAGGCGGGCTAGTGCTCGCCACTCCCTTTGAGCCTTCCGATGATCCCTGTGCAGCAGGTGGTGCTACAAAGCTTCTCGCCGTCTACTATACCACTGGCACTCCCCACTACCAGCCGATGATCATAAGGGAAGGAGGAACAACCGGAAGACAACAGAACCTAGTCATCGTCACGGAGGTAGAGATTGGCAAAGGTCCTTCGCCTACCAAGGAAAGCGTTGTGGTGAGAGAGTCGGGAGGAAAGACTGCTGTTTACACCCAGGCAAGTGGTGGTATTCTCAAAACAGAGATTACCCAACCACATCCCCCTAAGGATACTTTTATCCAATGGTTGGCAAAATAAAAAGGGTTAGATCTATGAGACGAAAAGAAAAGGGATTTACAATCATTGAGGTTCTCATTGCAATGTCTTTCTTTCTTCTCTGTTCAATAGGGCTCATGACTTTTACAATGATGACCCTTAAAGAAAGGAAAATCATTGAAAGACGTCATCAGGCTTATGCCTTTGCTAATGATATGGTAGAACGACTAAGATTTCTCCCTTCTAATAGTGATCTGGTAGAACCACAACCCTCCCATGAGGGAGATCACGTTAAGCTCGAAGATGGTAAACTAGTTTACTGCGATGGTGGCCAACAAGTTGATATAAATTCAATAACTAATCCCATAGGAGGTGGCACTCTTTATCTATACGATAAAGATCACGACGGAAATCTAGATAGTTCAGAGGTAAACAATTCCGCCAATCCTGAGATAGACCATCCAACAACTAATGTGGCAGATTACAATGGCCTTATGCCTATAAGGCAAACGACGGATGGGACAACCTTTTACTGTGTATGGGCTGTGCGATATTTTCCCTGCAATAGTAGCAATCAGTCCAAAATTTTTATTAAGGTTTATTGGATAGAGCCTGAGCCACAGGAAGAAAATCCCCAAAATGTGGTATCAGGTATAACTAACGGTAAATACCAGTTAAAAGAGATAACCATTGCCACAGACAGAGCATATAAGGTTGTGCGATGAAAGTATGCAAAGATTTTCAAGGATTTTCTTTAGTAGAACTTCTTGTAACGGTGGCAATTCTTTCCATTTTCATCGCTATTGTTTTCCCTCAGTTTGCATCAATACTTCACCATTCTACTTCCACGAGCAAAAACGTAAAAACTGACATTGACCTGACAGGCTCCCTTGAACAAATGTTCAAAGATACCCACTCTGCAGGTTTTGGTTTGCCTGTAGCTAGCAACGGACTTGTAAGGAGTGAATGTGTTAGGGATAGCAACACTGCAGTTGCTATTTCGGCTTCCTCTATAACAATTCGAAGCACTGCTTCAGGAGATAGAAAAGAATGTGGAGGATGGGGAATAGTAAGAAAAGGGCTTATCTTGAAGAGACCGGAAGACTCCATTTCTATTCCAGAAAACAGTTTTGTCATGGTGATAGATACAGCAGATAGTGAACTTCGAAAACTTGGTATTTTTAAAGTCTTATCAAATGGAGGACTTCAAAAGGTGGGAGGAACATCTGCCCCTACCGATGTATTAATCGGAAAACTTGTTTATTGGATTCCAACAGAAAATACAACCAACGTCTTAGAATGTTATGAAACAACTTTTTCGCTAGACAGTTATCAATCTGATAAACCTTTTATATGTGCTGACGGAACTTCGGTAATTAGGCGGAATAAAAATCCCCAGGATGACAATTCAAGAACTCCCCAGCCTGTTCTTGACTGTGTGCTTAAAATGGCTTTCAGGGTTGGTTGTTTCGACAAAAAAACAGACAGTTTAACATGGAGGCAAACGGCTTGCGAAAATGGGGAAACGCTTAAACTTGTTCGGGTTGGCACCATTGTCCAAGCAAGCCAACGAAATAAAGAAATTGTTAGCAGTAGTAGTGAAATAAGGCTTTTTAAAGACTTAGGACCTGAAAATGTAGATGTAACAACTTTAAATGAGGAGGCACGACATTATCAATGGAAAACAATAGAAAAGACAATTTATCTTCCCAATGTGGAGTAGCTCTTATTACTGTCCTTATTATCTCTTTGTGCTCTCTTGCTCTCATGGGAGGGGTTTTCTATATGCTAAAAAGTGGGTTAAGGGTAGCAACAATTAATAAACAGTTTACCACTGCCAAAGAAGCATCTGCTGGAGGAATTGAATATGGCGTTGCCATTGTCAAGGCCGTTATTAGTCATGATGGGAATCTTCCAGATGATCTTCAAGAAAGCCTAGGTATTCCATCCTCGTATGAGGAAATTCTAAAAGAAAACATTTACCTCTGTAAGAATAGTGACAACCCCAGTGAACTACCTAGACCCCTTAAACTCGATATTGAAACCCAGTGTGATTACTCTACCGGTCAGAATTGTTTTAATCTTAAAATCATTGTTCAGTGCCTTTATTCTATTCCTATTCCTGGTTCTGAAAGTCTCGTCTTTCCACCACCACCTGGAGGAACAAAAAGCAACCCTCCACAATATGTTTTTTACCGTATTCGTTCTATTGCTAAGGAACAACAAACTAATAACACTGCCGACATTGAAGCAGTATATAGAATAACCAGATAAAGGAAAAAAAAAGCAAAGGCATACCCATGAAATCAGAGGGCTTAAGCACAGTAGAACTCCTTGTGGTAATGGCAATTATGGCGGTTATATTTTCAATAGCTACCAGCATTATGAACATGTATGCCAGGGCAAGAGTAGAAAAAACAAGAGATGATATTTTAAGCGCTTTGGAAAAGGCAAGGATAAGCTCTATAACTTCCGTTCCTCATGGCTTAAAATGCTCAACAAATAGCTTTGAAGTTGTTGTTCTTAAAGATGGCATTTGTGAAGGCGCTTCCGATATAAAGTGCGCAGATAACGATGACTGTCAAAATAATGGTCCGTGCGGACCTGGGAACTACAGATTGGATAGTGGTGAAGAAACAAAAACCATTGAAAAAAGAAATATACCAACAAAATTAAAACTTTGTTGCTTAAGCTCCTGTTCAACTCACACCATATGGTTTGATAGAAAAGGCGTTCCTAGAGATGCCAGCTGGGGACTAGGTATGACCACTATTGAAATAAAAAACGAAGAAAATAATGAAACATTAGAAAAAATCACTATAAGTGCTTCAGGAAGAATAAAGAGTGAAAAGTAAAGTTCACAAAAATCCGGCTGGCAAAGTCAGGAGCAATTATAAGAAATTGCCACGCCTTCCCTGACGGCAGGCTTGCAATAACCCTTTCCTTTACAGTATTTTCTAAAACACAGGCTCACAATAGATTAAACTTTCTCTTAAAATCTCTGCTAGGGACTCATCACTTTTTGCTTTCTCTCTTAAAGCATTAAGTAAGTTCCTTAGATCCCTTATGCTAACCTCTTTCTCTATCTTCCCAATGGTCTCTTCCCGGGCTTTTCTTATAACCGTCCTTCTATCCCAATAGGCAAAAGCTATCACCGCAACCACTAAAGCAGTAAATATCGCAGACAACCTATCTATCTGCTTCTCTATGGAATCAAATCGCTTTTCAAATCTTTTTTCCATTTCTGTTATTTTCTGTTCAACCCTTATAAGCCTATCCCTGTCTTCAAGGGTAAAGGGAACTTCTTTGTCAGCATAAGATAGACTGGGAAATATTAAAGCAACCAGTAAGGCTATTGCCAACATCCTTAACATCTAAAACCCTCCCACAGAGAAAAAACCAGGCGGTGAAACAATCCCCCATACCCTCTTTGCCCACCTTCCTTCTTCCTTACTTTCTCCCCTTACAATGTCCAACACGACAATCCTATCCCCACTCCACCTATTTAAAAATCCTCGATTTTTATGATATCATCACAACTATTGGATGGAAATGCTTAACCCCAGGGGGCTACTAAGCACTTACATCCTCCTCGATTTTTTTAAGAAGTTTTCCAGTAGGAAAAATCTTAATCAATTTCAAGTTATAGGTGTAAATTTTTCCATAGCTTGTTGCAACTCCAGCTTTAGCAATAAAATAAATATCCAGAACCACAATGGTAAGAACTGCAGCCCAGGAAAGGATACCGCCAAGAAGTAAGCCTATTGCAACACCAACAGCGGTAACATTGATCTGAAAATTAAGAGCCTCCCTTCCAGCAAGATCCACAAAAGGTCCCATTCCTCTTTTAAAAAGCCATACCCCCAAGGGTGCTATAATTTGCCCAACAGGCATCCAAAAATCTTCCAAAGGAATCCACCAAACCATTCCCAAAAGAGCACTAAAATGACAAACCGATGCCCAAGTCCAGCAACTTTCTTTGTGTTTTTCTAAGTCCTCTTTTTCAACCATTTTCTCACTCTAAAGGTTCGAGCTGAACGGGGTTATCCTCAGGAGTTGGCACCAGATCATCCCCCGGAACAGCCTGGATAATTTCAAATACATCCCACATATCTCTTCCAGACTCTTTTCCTCGCACAATGTAAACTGTTTGGATGGTTTGGTGATCGTAAGCCCTTATAGTTTGTTTGTCTTTAAGAGATACAAAGGAATGGTTCTCAAGAAGGGGAATAATATCTTTGGGATTAAAAGATTTAGTCTGCTCGACCGCCCATTTATAAAGCATAATGTTTGTATAAGCAGTGCCTCCACCGGAACCGGGCATTTCGTTATATTTGCTTTTATAGGCCTCTACAAATTTTTTCCCTTTTTCGTAGTTATAAATGTAAGGAACTTCCCAATACCATGGCACCGTTCCCAAAACACCAGCTGTATATGGAGGTTGTCTTCCTATTGCCATTCTAAGGTCAAGATTAGGCACCACTATTTGTTTAAATCTTTTCCTGATTCCTAAATCTTCTATCTCCTGCATGGCATAAATCATATCTCTCCCAAATAGAACTAACACCAATATATCAACCTCTGAAGCACTGACTTTTTCTAAAGCTTGCCTGAAAACCGGCCTGGGGCTTCCTAAAGGCACCAAAACGTCAGGAGCATCCATAGAATTAGTAAACTTTTTCATTGAATCCCTTGTTGTCCAGCCCCAGGTGTAATCGGAGGTAATATAAAAATATCTGGCTCGAGGAAATTTAGAGTTAAGATATTTGGAAAGAGCCTTTGCTGCCATCCAAGAGTTGTAGGTTTCACGAAAACTGTATCGAGTTGCATCTTTTCCCGTTACATCATTAGAATAAGCAAGGGTTACCATAAAAAGTTTTTTCTTTTCCCTTACGACCCTGTTCACAGCAACCGCTACACCGCTGGAAGAACCACCTGTAATCATATCGACTCCCTGTTCTATGAACTTCTTAACATTTTCCGTAGAAACATCTGGATCGCTTTTACTGTCAGCAATAAGATACTTAATTTGTCTTCCCAAAATCCCCCCAGAGGCATTTACTTCTTCCTGAGCCAGCTTATAAGCCTGAAGCTGGTCTTTTCCCTGAAGGGCATAAGGACCCGTAACGGGAATGTTTAATCCTATAATGACTTCCTTTTCTGTTGCAGACATCGCCAAACCAAGGAGCCCTGTAAACAGCAGCAAAATAGCAATGGCTATCTTCTTCATTGTTTACCCCCTGAGTTTCTAAATCCTCATCGGAAGACTTTTAATTTTTGACATTCTAGCAAAACTAGAAGTAAAAATCTAACAAAATGGTTAGTCTTAAGGCAAAATAACAAGGAGGCCTAGAGGATGGAAGAAATAAGAAAAATGTATAGAACAATCGTATCGGACAATTTCCCCGATGAACTTGTTATAAGCTTTGGCGAACAAAAACTAATCTACCGGAAGAAAAAATGGAAAATCCCTCAAGAAGATGGAACTATTTTAGAGCAAGGGTTAAGGTATGGAGAAAATCCAGATCAGCAAGCAGCTCTTTACGAACTTGTAGGAGGAAATCTTATCCTTGCAGAGTGTCATTACATAGAGCCAGGTAAAGGACTTGTAAGCTCCATTACAGAAGAGGATCTTCTCCAAAGAGGGAAACATCCTGGCAAGATAAACCTTACAGATGTAGATAATGGCTTGAACATTCTGAAGTTCCTCATGGAAAAACCAACGGCTGTTATATTAAAGCACAACAACCCCTGTGGAGTTGCATCCTCTGAGTCCCTTTCTAAGGCATTCCATAGAGCCTATCGAGCAGATAGAATCGCCGCCTTTGGAGGATGCCTTGTAGTAAATCGCCCAGTTGATAAAGAATCAGCCGAGTTAATAGCTGAATGCTATCTTGAAGTTATCGCTGCACCAGACTACGAAGAAGGAGCTTTGGATATCTTAAAAAAGCGAAAAGACCTAAGACTTATCCGTATAAAAAGGATCGATAAACTTTCAGAGTATAGAACCTTAAGATACGTTGATTTTAAATCTCTCATAGACGGAGGAATCATCGTTCAGCAGTCCCAGGTAAGCAAAATCCTTGGACCAGAAGATCTTATCCTACCTGAAGTAAACCACAATGGAAAGGTTTACACTATAAAGAGAAAACCAACCGAAGCAGAAATAAGAGATATGCTCTTTGGCTGGTTTGTTGAACAAGGAGTAACTTCAAATTCCATCCTCTTTGCCAAAGAGGAATGCACAGTAAGTATAGGCACAGGAGAACAGGACAGAGTTGGTGTAGCAGAAATAGCTGTGTTTAAAGCCTATCAAAAGTATAAGGATCTTCTGTGCTTTGATCGGTATAAGATATCTTACAAAGAACTTGAACTTGCCATTGCTAGAGGAGAAAAACCCCGCCACCTCAAAGAAGAAATAGACGAGGAAGCTCTAAGCCAAAAAGCAGGGCTTCCAGGGGCAGTGATGGTCTCTGATGGCTTCTTTCCCTTCCGAGACGGCGTAGACGTAGGAATAAGGGAAGGCATCACCGCAGTTATACAACCTGGAGGTTCCGTAAGAGATTGGGAAGTAATAGAGGCCTGTAATGAAGCAAATGTAACAATGGTATTTACAGGACAGAGGGCATTTAAACACTAAAAGTGAAGCTAGAAGAGGCCATCTTTATTGAAAGAGTTAACCGTTTTACTGCCAGGGTTCTAAGAAATGGCAAAGTAATTGAGGCCTACCTTCCAAACCCTGGAAGACTGTGGGAACTCTTAATTAAAGGAAGAAAGGTTTATTTGGAGGAAGGTTCCCGTTATATTTTGTGGGCAGTAGAAAAAGATGAAGATCTTGTTTGTCTTCACACCCACTACACGAACATTGTTGCGGAAAGACTTATTAAAGAGGAAAGAATTCCAGATCTTGAGGGCTTCCGTGTAAAGGAACGGGAAATAAAACTCGGAAATAAGAGAATAGACTTTCTTCTTGAAAATGTATTAGGGAAAAAGCTTTTCCTTGAGGTAAAATCCTGCACCCTTTTTAAAGGCACTTTAGCAATGTTTCCTGATGCTGTAACAGAAAGAGGAAGAAAACATATAGAAGTTCTTAGCTCCATGCCAGCTAGAGAAAATGCCCTAGGTGGCGTTCTATTCATAGTCCACTCGCCAAGGGTAAACTATTTTCTTCCGGAGTTCCATACAGACCCTTTATTTTCAAAAACTCTCTACAGAGCGAAAGATCTTCTTGTTTTAGGCGCTGTTTCTGTAAAATGGAACTCTTCTTTAGAATTTAGCTTCGTAAAAAATCTTTCAATCCCTTGGCATATATATGAAAAGGAAGCGAAAAATAAAGGATCTTACATCCTCATAGGGGAACTCGAAGAAGACAGAGAACTTTTAATAAGCTCGAAGAAAATGAACTTTAGAAAGGGTTACTATATCTACGTCGGCTCAGCCATGAACTCCCTAAGCTCAAGGACTAAAAGGCATCTTAGAAAAACAAAAAAACTAAGATGGCATATTGACTATTTAACCACTTTTATGAAAAGAATAAAAACCCTTAACATTGAATCATCCGAACCCCTGGAATGCCAGATAGCTAGATCAATAGGCAAAATAGCCGATGGCTTTGCTAAAAATTTTGGCTCTTCCGATTGTTCTTGCCTGTCCCACCTTTACTGGATGAAAGAAAACCCCCTTCAGGATGAAGGGTTCATGGAAATTCTTCTAAAATTTCGTATAGAAAGACTTTCTGCAAAATACGATTTAGTTTGATTAAAATTAACACTGCCATTAAAATATTAAAAACCTTCGGGGAGGTTTTCATATGTTTAAGAAGCTTCTCGTAGCCAATAGGGGAGAGATTGCTATAAGAATCATGAGGTCTGCCCAGGAGTTAGGCATAAAAACAGTTGCCATCTACGAAGAAACAGACCGATTTGCCATGCACATCATGAAGGCGGATGAAGCTATTTGCATAGGACCAGGACCAAGAAAGGACTATCTTAATATTGACAAAATCATAAACGCTGCGAAAAAAACAGGAGCTGATGCCATCCATCCAGGCTACGGTTTTTTGTCGGAGAATCCGGAATTTCCAAAGAAATGCCGTGAAGCAGGTCTTATCTTTGTAGGTCCCCCCTCGGATGTAATATGGAACATGGGAAGTAAGGTTATTGCAAGAAGCATTATGGAAAAAGTTGGCATTCCTGTGATCCCTGCAAGCGACATTATACCTGAAGGAGAGGAAGGAGATAGGAAGGCTCTTGAGTTTGCAGAGACCCATGGCTTTCCAATAATGGTAAAGGCTGTATCTGGCGGTGGTGGAAGAGGCATAAGGGTGGTTCATTCTGAGGAAGAGCTTTTAAAAGCCCTTAAAATATCCCGATCGGAAGCAAAACTTGCCTTTGGAAACCCTGACATCTATTTAGAAAAAGGGCTCTACAGACCAAAGCACGTAGAAGTTCAAATTCTTGCTGATGAATATGGGAATACAATACATCTTGGCTCCAGGAACTGTTCTATCCAGAGGCGACATCAAAAGCTTATAGAAATAGCCCCTTCCCTACTTCCACCCTTGATAGAAGAAAGCATCTGCGAAGCAGCGGTAAGAGCTGCAAAGGCTGCTAACTATGTCAATGCAGGAACTGTTGAGTTTTTGGTAGATCAAGAAAACCATTACTACTTCCTGGAAGTAAATACCCGAATCCAGGTGGAACATACTGTAACAGAAATGGTTACAGGCTTTGATATTGTTCGTGAACAATTGAAAATCGCTGCTGGAGAACCCCTTTCTATAAAGCAAGAAGATGTAAAGGTAAGAGGCTACGCCATTGAATTAAGAATAAATGCGGAAGATCCTAAACTGAATTTTACCCCGAATCCAGGGGTCATCGAAGTTTACCAATCCCCTGGAGGTCATGGTGTGCGCCTCGATGGAGCTGTCTATCAGGGCTACGAAATACCCAGATTCTACGATTCTCTAATAGTAAAGCTTACAGTTTATGGTTTTACCTGGAAAGAAGCGGTAGATAGACTAAGAAGAGCTCTTGATGGCTTTAATATTGTTGGAGTTAAAACAACCATTCCCTTCTATCGTGCGGTCGTCGATGAGCCAGATTTTCAAAATTGCAACTTTGATACTTCTTACATAGATACCCATCCGGAGCTTTTAAACTATAAGATAGAAGAAAACCCCATCGATAAATTGGCAAGGCTTATTGCTGAAATAAACGCTTACGGTTATAATCCCTATGCGGACACGCCCTAAGGGAGGAAAAATGGAAAGAGTTATATTTACCGAGCTGACCAGTTCAGAAATTTTTGATTATTTACGTTCTTTTGAGGGCTATCTTCTTACAAATAATGAAAGGGATGTATCGCAATCTGACTTTCAAGGGCGAATAATGCCCTGGACCACTCTAAGGGTTGCACCCTTTAGAGATGAAGTTGGCTACTTTGCCTTTGAAATTTCCGGCGGTGCCTCTGTCCATATGGATCTTATGAAAAAACAGATAAATCCTTTTGAAAAATTAAGACTCATAAGAAAAGCAATGCCTAATACTCTTATTCAGGCAGTATGTAGGGGACACAACCTTTTTGGTTATAGACCCTACCCGGAAAATGTAATACGTTTTGCTGTAAGACTTTTTGCACAGTATGTCGACATTTGGAGATGCTATGATTTTATGAACCATATGGATAATCTGAAGGTAGTAGGCGAAGAAGTTATAAAAGCTGGAAAGATCTTTGCTCCATCCCTTTGCTTTGGAATAGGCATTGAACACACTAAAGAATTTTACCTTTCCAAGGTGGATGAACTGGTAAATGCCTTTGGGGATAACATAATACTATACATAAAAAATCATTCCGCTTTAGGAACCCCTGAAGTTATTGCTGACCTGGTAAAAGCTATAAAACACGATTTCCCCCAGCTCGTTCTTGGCTATCATGGTCACAATACCGACGGAAATGATTTAGCAAGAATGATGTCAGCTGTAAGAAGTGGCGTAAAAATTGTTGAAGTTGCAGACCATGGTCTTGGAGGATGGTATAGTCAAGCTCCAGCTCTTTCCTTCGTATATGCAATGGAAGACTACGGTTACAGCTCTAAGAACTTAAACATCGAAGCAATGATAAAGTGCTCTGATATTTTGAGAGAAGAAAGGCGCTATTATGAAAGATTTGAAAGTCCTTTCAAAGGCGTTGATCCTTTAGTAAGAATCCACAGGCTTACAGGAGGCGCTGTTAGCATGCTCTATGAGCAGGCTGAGAAAGTGGGGCTTATGTCGAGGATTAACGAAGTAGTTCAAGAAGTTGCCACTGTGATTAAAGAACTTGGCAATATATGGCCTGTAACTCCAGGAAGCCAGATATTCTGGTCAACAGCTCTTAGTAACATCCTTTATGGAAGATATGAACAACCATCGGATGACCTAAAAAGGCTACTTCTTGGCTACTATGGACCCTTCCCCTTCTATGACCCCCCCGAGTGGATTTTTGAAAAAGTGCTCGAAAAGGGAAGAACAGATGGTAAAAGATGGTTCCAAATCTTGAATGAAGAATCTCCCTTAAGGAACAGGGCAGTAATTCTAAAACAGGAAAACATCAAAGCAAAAAGAAGCGAATTAGAAAAAGAGCTTGGTAGAACTGTATCGGATGAGGAATTATGCCTATATCTTATGTTTCCAAGGGATGCTCTAAATTATTTCAAATTTGAAGATAAGTTTGGCAAAACCTGGCTACTTCCCCCAAGTGTTTGGTATAACAGAGGTAGATTCCAGCCTGGAACTACCATCACCTTTGAAGACGACAAAGGAAAAAGCCATTACATAACAATAGTTTCAACTCAGGAAGTCGGAGGAGTTTGCAAAACCTCCTGTATTGTGGATTATCACTTTAAGACCATTTCAGTGCCTATTAACTGATGATGAACTACAGCTTGAACGAATGGATAGATATGTTTTTGAAACATCTTCAGGTCGAGAGAGGAACAAGCAAAAATACTATCTCTTCCTATGGAACAGATTTAAAAATCTTTGCTGAAATGGTGGAATTTCTTGGTTGTAAATCATGGAGAGATGTTGAAAGAACCCATATAGAAAAGTTTTTACAGGAAACATCAACAAGATTTTCTAAAAAGACCCAGGCAAGAAGGCTTTCTGCCATAAGAAGTTTTTTTAAATTTTTGCAAAGGGAAAGAGCTATAGAAAAAAATTCTGCAAAATCCGTTAGATTTCCAAAACCTGACAAAACCCTTCCAAAGGCTCTATCTATTGAGGAACTAAAAAAGCTATTTAACAGTGTTTATTCCAACAATGAAGAGGATCCACTAACCTTTAGAGACATAGCAATTCTTGAGTGTCTCTACGGAACGGGCGTTAGAGCCACCGAACTTGTAGAGCTTGAGATGGAAAATCTAAAATTAGAGTCAGGCTACATCACCGTTAAGGGAAAAGGCTCTAAAGAACGAATGATTCCTTTAGGAGAATACGCTCAAGATGCCCTTAGAAACTATCTTCAAAGGGGAAGACCCCTTATGAAAGCAAAGACTAATAAGGTTTTTTTAAACAAAGACGGCAACAAACTAACTCGCCAAGGGCTCTGGAAAATCCTGAAAGAGATAGCTCTAAGAGCGGGAGTAAACAAAAACATTACTCCCCACGTTCTTCGCCATACCTTTGCAACCCACATGCTTGAAGGAGGAGCAGACCTTAAATCTCTCCAGATGCTCCTTGGCCATTCAAGCATATCTTCTACCCAAATTTACACCCATCTAGCTCTTAGACACCTGAAAGAAATCCATGAAAAATACCATCCCAGAAGCTAACATAACCGTCATAACAACCCATATTAATGCAGATTTTGACGGCATGGCTTCAATGATTGCTGCAAAGAAACTTCACCCTGAAGGAGTGCTTGTCTTTTCAGGCTCCCAGGAGAAGTTAATCCGAGACTTTTTTGTGCAAACTACATCCTACCTTTTTGACTTTAAGAAGCTAAAAGAAATAGATCTCTCTCGAGTTAAAAAACTTGTCCTGGTCGACACCAGACAGGCTTCACGAATAGGAAAGTTCATAGAACTTTTAAAAATCCCTGAGCTAGAAGTTCACATATACGATCACCATCCTCCTTCCGAGGATGATATAATTGTCGAAAAAGATTCAAAATTCTTCCCTAGAGGTGACTTCAATTTCTCCGTAGGAAATGTTGTTATAAAAGATTTTGGCTCCACCACAGCTATTCTTGCCCAGATCTTATCAAGACTTTCTTCTAAAGAGACGGTAGAAATTCTTACCCCGGAAGAAGCAACCATAATGATGCTTGGCATATTTGAGGATACGGGTTCCTTTACCTTTTCATCAACGAAGCCAGAAGATTTTGAAGCTGCCGCTTTTTTACTAAGAACCGGGGCAGATCTTAACCTTGTTGCAGATGTAATAACCAAAGACCTTACAGCGGAACAGATTTCTATCCTTAACGAATTAATAAATTCTGCAAGAATTTACAACATCCATGGTGTTGATGTATGCGTAACTTCCCTTTTGCTAAACCATTACATAGGAGACTTTGCCTTAATTGTCCATAAATTTAGAGACATTCAGAATCTAAACGTAGTCTTTGCTTTAGCTGGAATGGAAGACAAGGTTTACATGGTTGCAAGAAGTCGTATTCCAGAGGTTAATGTTGGAGAGATAGCAAGTTACTTTGGTGGAGGAGGTCATAACTTTGCCGCCTCTGCCACTATAAAGGACAAAACCCTTATCGAAGTGGAAAATAGGCTGTGGGAACTACTAAAAAGCTATATTCGCCCCTCCCCTACCGCTAGAGATCTTATGACAAGCCCTCCAATTTGCGTCGATGCAGAAACAGCTGTAAAAGAGGCAGAAGAAATAATGGTTAGATACAATATAAACGCTATCCCTGTTCTTCAAAACGGTAAGATTGAAGGGATTATCTCCAGGCAAACCCTGGAAAAGCTCATCTATCACGGCCTTGGTGACGTGCCAGTTCAGGTTTATATGAACAGAGATTTCAAAACAGTATCCCCTAACCAAGGGATTATTGATATCCAAGCACCCCTTATAGAAGAGCATCAAAGAATACTTCCCGTTGTGGAAGACGGAAAAGTCATTGGAATTATCACGAGAAGGGATCTTCTGAAGTATCTGGTAGAAGAACGGTCAACAGAGCCAAAGGACTTGCAAGGCGTTCCTTTAGGCATTAAAAGAAGGCAAAAAAATATCTTGAATCAAATGAAAGAGAGGCTTCCTTCTTATATCGTAGAACTTCTAAGAAGACTTGGAGAGACCGGCCAAAAACTAAACTATGGCACCTATGCTGTTGGAGGCTTTGTAAGAGATATTCTGCTAAAAAGGGACAACCTGGATATAGACATAGTAGTGGAAGGAGATGGTATAGCCTTTGCCGAAGCCTTTGCTAAAGAATATGGGCTGAGATTTCGCTCTCATAGAAAGTTTAATACTGCCGTTTTAATCTTTCCCGATGGTCTTAAGGTAGACGTAGCCTCCGCAAGGATGGAATACTATAAATACCCTGCTGCCCTTCCAATAGTAGAATTTAGCTCTTTAAAGATGGATCTCTATCGAAGAGATTTTACCATAAATACTTTGGCAATAGATCTTATCCCTTCAAAATTCGGCCAACTCATTGATTTCTTTGGTGGTCAAAGGGATATAAAGGAAAAGGTTATAAGGGTTCTTCATAGTCTAAGCTTTGTAGAGGATCCCACAAGAATTCTTAGAGCCATAAGATTTGAAAAGAGATTTGATTTTCAAATAGCCAAGCAAACAGAAAGACTCATGAAGGATGCTATCAAAATGGGACTTCTTGAGAGACTGGGGGGTTACAGACTATTTCATGAGTTTCAGCATATTCTTATGGAAGAAAATCCCGTGAGTGCTCTACGAAGAATGGCAGAATTTAACATACTACCTGTTTTTTCTCCGAAAATTGTATGGGATGAAAAAAAAGAGCTTATCTTTAAAAGGCTTAAGGAGGTAATTTCCTGGTATGAACTAAGCTTCTTTGACGATTCCTTCGAAAGGTGGTGGATATACTTTATAGGATTTTTCAGCGATCTAAGAGAAGAAAACCTTTTGGAAATTGCCGATAAACTGGCACTTCCTCAGGGAAGGAGAGAAAAATTTGTAAATACTTACAGAAAAACCTTCGAAGTCCTAAAGAGCCTGAGAACCTACCATGACCCCCCAACAAGTGTTGTATACCGCCATTTTTCAAATCTTGAGGTAGAAGAACTCCTCTTTATGATGGCCTACACAGAAAGTTCCCACCTAAGAAGGCTCATAAGCCAGTATCTTGCTCGCCACAGATACGAAAAGGTAGAACTTAGAGGAAAGGACTTAAAAGCCATGGGAATCCCTCCAGGACCAATATACAGCAAGCTCCTTAAAGAACTTCTCTATGCAAGACTTGACGGACTGATTAAATCAAAGGAAGACGAAATTAACTACATAAAAAGACACTATCCAGAAATATTTGTCCCAGAAAGGAATAATTAAATGGATGGTTTTAACCTTGGTCAGCTCGGCCTTTATCTAGTTCCGTTGATGGTTGGGATTATACTTCACGAGGTAGCCCACGGATGGGTTGCGGAAAAACTTGGCGACCCTACCGCAAGACTTCTTAATCGTATAAGTTTAAACCCTTTAGTCCACATCGACATTTTCGGAACAATCCTCCTTCCTTTACTTCTCTACCTTTTTAAGTCACCCTTTCTTTTCGGATGGGCAAAACCCGTTCCCGTAAGGGTAGAACTTTTAAGGGGTGGAAGAAGAGGCATGGCAAAAGTTGCAATGGCTGGTCCTCTTACAAATCTAATGATAGCTGCAGTAAGTAGCGTGGTATATCACGGGTTGAGATGGCTTATACAAAATGTAAGCCTCCTTCAGAGTCCTTCTGTGCTATGGTTTCTAAAACCCATTGTTGTTATGGCAGGAATTTCCGTAAGCATCAATCTTGCTCTTATGATAATTAATCTTGTGCCTATTCCGCCTCTAGACGGCGGAAAGATATTAATTGGTTACCTACCAGAATCTGTTGCTATCACTCTTGCAAGGATAGAGAAATATGGCATGATTATACTCGTTTTGTTAATAGTTACAAATGTGTGGTCTTCGGTCATAGGACCAATCCTTAGAATAATGGTCAACTTTTTCTTATGGAAATGACAAAAGGGAGGCTTTTAGATGGAAGAACAAAAAAGAGTTCTGAGCGGAATGAGACCTACAGGTTATCTTCATCTGGGAAACCTTCATGGAGCTCTCGACAACTGGCTAAAACTTCAGGAAAGTTACCAGTGTTTCTTTTTTATTGCCGATTGGCATGCCCTCACAACGGACTATGCTAACCCTGAAAAGATAAGGGAACATACATGGCAAATGCTTATAGACTGGTTAAGCGTTGGCCTTGACCCCGAAAAAAGCACCCTCTTCATCCAATCGGAGGTCAAAGAGCATGCAGAGCTTTTTGTTCTTCTTGGAATGATCACCCCTATTCCCTGGCTTGAAAGAAATCCTACATACAAAGAACAACAACAGGAACTTTCCGGAAAGGATCTTTCCACTTATGGTTTTCTTGGATATCCTGTTCTTCAGGCGGCCGATATCTTAATATATAGAGCTCACGGCGTTCCGGTAGGAAAGGATCAACTTCCCCATATTGAACTTACAAGAGAAATAGCAAGAAGATTTAATTTCCTCTATAAAAGGGAGGTATTCCCAGAACCTCAAGCAATTCTTACAGAGTTTCCAGTTTTGCCTGGGACTGACGGAAGAAAAATGAGCAAAAGTTACGGAAATTGTATCTACCTACTAGAACATCCAGATTCCGTAAGAAAAAAAATACTTACAATGGTAACGGATCCCCAGAGAGTTCGAAGAACAGATCCAGGAAATCCCGAAGTCTGCCCTGTTTTTTCTCTTCATAAACTTTATTCAACAGATGACGAAAGAGGCGAAATCATTGAAGGATGCATGAAAGCCCTTATTGGATGCGTTGACTGTAAAAATATCCTGATAAAAAACCTAGAAAATCGCCTTGCCCCGGTAAGAGAAAGGAGAAAACTTTTTGAAGCCAATCCCTCTCAGCTTTACGAAATTATCCATGATGGAATAAGAAGGGCAAGGGAAGAAGTAAAGACCACAATGGACATTGTAAGAGAAGCTGTCGGTCTAGTTCATTTTAAAGAGCTATGATGATAAGAATTCAAAAGCTTATAGCCTCTCGGGGTCTTACATCAAGAAGAAAGGCTGAAGAACTAATAGTTGAAGGGCGTGTAAAGGTAAATGGAGAGGTAATTTATGACCTCGGTTTAAAAATCGATCCATCAAAGGATATCATCACAGTAGATGATAAGCCTTTACCGGAGCCTCAGCCAAAGATTTACATAATGCTTAATAAACCGAGGTTCTGCGTTACAACCCTAAAGGATCCCCAGGGAAGACCAACCATTAGAGACTTCCTTAAGGGGGTCAAGGAGAGAGTTTTCCCCGTTGGAAGACTAGATTTTGACTCGGAAGGACTGTTACTTCTTACCAACGATGGTCCCCTTACCCACAGGCTTATCCATCCAAGCTTCGGAGTCCCAAAGGAATACCTTGTGCTCGTTAAGGGACACCCTGGAAAATGGTTTTTCAAAAAATGGCGTGAAGGAGTTTATTTAGAGGAAGGAAAGACATCTCCTGCAGAAGTGGAGGTTGTTAAAAGAGAAAGAACCAGAACATGGCTTAGAGTTATTATACATCAAGGATGGTATAGACAGATAAAAAGGATGGGTCAGGTTACAGGTCATCCAGTTTATAGAATCAAAAGAATAGGTTATGGTCCATTGAAACTGGGGGATCTAAAGGCAGGCGAGTTTAGATATCTCTCAAAAGAAGAAGTAAAATCCCTTTATGAAACAGTAGGTATGTCATTGAAAGAAAGTAACTTATATTAATATGACTGTAGACTATACAAAGCCAAAAAAGAATACCAAAAAGCTAGCGCTATGGCTTGGTATTATCCTGGGGGGAACCCTTTTTCTTCTATCCCTTAACTTTATTTTCTATCAAACCATTATTCCTGGCTGGCTTTTTAGAATTCTTCCCTTTGTGCCTCATAATTTTACTTCACTGGACGTAAAGGCAAACGAAGAGATTATAACCTGTAAAAACAACGAAACCTGCTTTGTAAGACCCTCCGACAAAATAATTATCCTTTCTGTTAGAACTGATGGCCTCATATCGTCTGGCTTAAAACTTGCCTCTCCAGAGATCGACATCAGGGTTATTACTACCAATCAAAAGTCTCCAATGGAACTGATGCCACAAGCGGATTTTGATGAGTCTAAAAGTATAACGATAGAGGTTTTTTGGTTTAGATGGAAACTAGGAAAAACCACAATTACTGCAAAATGGACGCTAAAGGATTGGCTTGAGAGAGCTCAAATTACGGAACTTCCCGAAAAGAAGGTTTATTTTCTGAGAAAAGCCCTTCAGGAAAACCCAGAGCACGTTCTAGCAAGAAATCAACTAGCTGGATTTCTTTACACTCTCAAAAAATATGAAGAAGCTTCTCAGCATTATGAGATCATACTCCAAAAGGGCTTTTCCAGAATCATTATGGAAAGACTTACAAAAAGCTACATGATGGCAGGCAACAAAACAAAGGCTATAGAAGGCTACGTTGAATTAATAAAAAGATACCCAACAGGAGGCTATCTAAAGGAGTGGTTTAACTATCTTAGAAAAAATATGGGGCCAGGAGAAATCATAAAGGTTGTAGGAACCTATGGTCAAAGTTTTCCAGATAGCCTTAAGCCAACCCTTTGGATTTTCATTTCCGATGTTTGTTCCGATGCCAAAAACTGGGACTGCGTGGCAGAGTATTCAGAAAGAGCTCTTAAATCCTCGGCAGGAACACCAACCCTTGCTTATAACACGGCGGTAGCCTATTACCAGAAGAAGGACTATCAAAAGGCAATAGACTACTTTAAAAAGTATCTTTCCACAAATCCCAACGATTTTGAAGCTCAAAAAATGATTGCCATCTGCTATGAAAATCTAAAAGATTGGAATCAGGCAGAAGAAATCTATAGAAAGATGGTAGAAAACGGTCACACCTCGGAGGAAATAATTAATAAATGGCTAGAAATGGCAGAACGTACAAATTCTCCCCCAAAAATAATCAACGTCTATCAGAAGCTAGTCCAACTTAAGCCAAATAATGCTACGCTGTGGTATAATCTTGGAGTTTTATACACCAAACAGGGTCAAAAAGAAGAAGCGAAAAAATCCTTTGAAAAAGCTATGCAAATTAATCCAAACGATACCTCAACCTTAAAATCCCTAAGAAGTCTCTACAAAGCCTCCAAAGACACCGATAAAGAAAGGGACATTCTTTTGAAACTTATGAAAATAGAACCAACGGTGGAAAGCCATTATATCGATTTTTACAACCTAAGCGACAAAACAAAAAATATTGGTGAAGTCACTAAGGTGTTGAAAACATGTATCGAAAAGATCCCAAAAGCAACCTCTTGCTATGACAATTTATTGTTCATATTGCTCAAGAACAAAAAAGAAAAGGAAGCTGTTGAAGTTCTTGAAAAACTTATAGAGCTCAAACCTGACAAACCTGAGCTTCTCCTTCAGGCAGCAAAGCTATATTACAATCAGAAAAACTATGACAAAGCATTGGCAAAATTAAAGGCCTACCTTGATAAAAATCCTACAGATGAAAACACTCAGGATCTTTATATAGAGATTAGAAAAAAGGCAATTACAACTACAAAACAGGGCGATGATTCCAAAAAGAGTAGATAATTGTTGCCTTATTTTTCCCGTTAATGTATAAGGGTAAATTGCTGGTGGGGGCGGATAACTCAGCGGTGAGAGTGCCATCCTCACACGGTGGAAGTCGCGAGTTCGAATCTCGCTCCGCCCACCATCTATTTCTTCAAGCTTTCTTGAGTCTTTTCATACATATACTTTATGAATTCCTTAGAAACCTTTTCCCTGTTACCGATATTATAAGAAACAATTTCCTTAAGTTTTACAAAGGAATCCAAATCAAGTGACTCAAACTCAATAGCTATTCCCTCTTCTACAACTCTTACCACTTTGCCTCTCACAACTATGGGAGAAGCCTTGGGATCCGCTTCAACAACCATGTCAACATGTTGACCAAGAGGTAGCTTCTCTCTGGAACAGACAAAGGCTCCTTTCAAGCTTACATCCATGACTTGACCTTTTATCTTGAGACTTCCTGCCTCCAGGGTTGTTTCAACCCTGTAATTAGCTCTACTAAACCTTCTCTTCTCAACATTCATTGTTGAATCTCCATTAATGTAAGTTTAAACTAAAAAGGAATTGTCCAAAATATAAATCGGAAGGAAGCCTATGAAAAGCAAAAATTTTCGCTTTGTAATAACGGAAGACAACAGGATAGGCATAAAATTCCTCAAAGAACCAGATGAGGAAATCTGGATAACTTCTACTCACGATAACATTGAAGGACTAACAAAGGACATAAATGCTCTCTGGGAAGAATTAAAAAAAGTAATAGAGGAAGGACACAAGGAATGGCTAAAGGTCATCAGCAAAAAAAGTGAATCCCCCGATGAAGATCCTTCCCAGATATGGAAAAAACTGGAAAAACTACCTGAAAAAGAAATGATCAAACTCTTCAACAGCATGAAGGAATCTTTAAGAAGGACGGTAGCCCAATATGTCTTTGAAAATGTAAATATGTTTACGGGAAGAGGTTCTGTTTTTGCCGAACTCTACGATCAGACTACTGCAAAGCTTGAAAACTTGACAAGTGACTTTGAAACTATAGAATAGTTAAACAATGTTTTATCCTGCTAAAAGCGCATAACCCATAGAGAGGAGAATGAGATGGTTACAGTAGCTGAGAAGATAAGTCAACTTAAAGAGCAAGAAGAAAAAATCAAGCAGATGGGAGGTCCAAAGGCTGTAGCTCAACAACATGAAAGGGGCAAGTTAACTGCTAGAGAGAGGCTTGATTACTTCTTTGATCCTGGCACCTTCAGAGAGCTGGATATTTTTGTAAAGCACAGAGGAACGCTTTTTGGACTAGACAAGATGGAAATTCCTGCCGATGGTGTGATAACAGGTTATGGCAAGGTCAACGGCAGAGAGGTATTCGCCTTTTCTCAGGATTTTACCGCAAGGGCAGGAACGCTTGGAGAGATGCATGCTAAGAAAATATGCAAAGTAATGGATCTTGCTCTGAAAACTGGAAAGCCTATTGTGGGTTTTAATGATTCTGGCGGTGCCCGTATTCAGGAAGGTGTTGATGCTCTTTCTGGCTATGGTCAGGTCTTTTACAGAAACGCTATTTCTTCTGGCGTCATTCCCCAAATCTCTGCTATTATGGGTCCCTGTGCGGGAGGTGCTGTTTACTCCCCTGCTATGACTGACTTTATCTTTATGGTAAAGAACACAAGTTATATGTTCATAACAGGTCCTGATGTTATAAAATCTGTTCTTGGAGAAGAAATCACCCAGGAAGAACTTGGAGGAGCAATAGCCCATTGTTCAAAAAGTGGAGTAGCTCATTTTGCCTGCGAAAATGATTACCACGCCATCGATATGATCAAAAAACTTCTCAGCTACCTGCCCGACAACAACATGGAAGAACCTCCTTATGTGCCAACTCACGATAGCCCATCAAGGACGAGCCCAGCGCTTGATAAGATAATCCCCGATAATCCCATGGCTGCCTATGATATGAAGGACTTAATAAGAGAGATTGTTGACGATGGTGAATTCTTTGAAGTTCATGAACTTTATGCTCCAAACATCATTGTTGGCTTTGCAAGACTTAACGGCCATACAATAGGAATAATAGCCAATCAACCCAAGGTGTTAGCAGGCTGTTTGGACATAGATTCTTCGGACAAGGCCACAAGATTTATTCGCTTCTGCGATGCCTTCAACATACCTCTTCTTACTATCGCCGACGTTCCAGGATATCTACCAGGAAAGCAACAAGAATGGGGTGGAATTATCCGTCATGGTGCAAAGCTCCTCTGGTGCTACTCTGAGGCTACCGTTCCTAAAGTAACTCTTATTGTCAGAAAAGACTATGGGGGATCTTATCTTGCTATGTGCTCTCGTGACCTTGGGGCAGATATAGTTATTGCATGGCCAACCGCAGAAATAGCGGTAATGGGAGCAGAAGGTGCTGCCAATATTATCTTTAGAAAAGAAATACAGGAAGCAGAAGACAAAGAGGCCAAGAGAAGAGAAAAGATAGAAGAATATAGAAAGCTTTTATACAATCCCTATATTGCAGCCTCCAGAGGATATATAGACGCTGTCATCGTTCCAAGCGAAACAAGGCCGTGGCTCATTGATGCCTTTGAAATGCTTAAAACTAAAAGAGCAGCTCTACCACCCAAAAAGCACGGAAACATTCCGATGTAGCATTACAAAGAGCCCAGGACTTTATGTCTTGGGCTCTTTTTTGTTGAGACTTCAGAAAAAACCCATGGATAATTTAACGCACCTTGTAACAGGAGGAATAGGATACAGGCTGATAAAGCTTGAAACCTTTAAAATAGATGGTTCTACAAAATACGCCCTCATTTTCCTTATAGCCTCCCTTTTCCCTGATGTAGACAGCATAGCCCGTCTCTGGGGAATAGAAGCTTATATAATTCATCACCGGGGGATGACCCATTCAGTGCTATTTGCTGTTATATTTTCTATGCTTGTAAGCTTCATTTTATCTTTATCCAAAGAAAAAACATCCTTTAAGGGAAAAGTTTTCATTCTTTTCTTTTTGGGAATGACAATTCACATCTTCATGGACATTATAACATCCTACGGCACGCAGATACTGTGGCCAATTACCAATTATAGATTCCGTCTTGACTGGCTCTTCATAGTTGATCCTATCTACACATTAGTCCTTTTAATCCTCTTTCTAGCCACTTTCATGTTTAAGGAACATAAGAAGAAATTAGCCCTTTTATCTCTTTCGTGGATCTTTTTTTACCCTATCCTCTGTGGCGCCCTAAAGGAAGGATATACTTACTGGCTAAACAGCAAAACCCTAGCCAATCCTGTAAAGGTAGAACTTTTACCAGATTTTCTTACACCTTTCAGATGGAAAATTATCAAGAGGGAACAAAAGATCTATCATGTTGGCCAGTTAAAAATTCCCGAAGGAGAGCTAGTATTTCTAGATAAAACCTTTGATGTCTTTGAACCGGCAAAACTAGAAAATTTCGATATGCCAAAGGATTTTATGAAAACTTACCTTTGGTTTGCAGTCTATCCTTACCAGAGGATTCATGAAGAAAATGGAAAAATCAAAATTGTAGAAATAGGTGATCTAAGATTTTTATCTACTTGGAACAAAGCAAGAAAACACATTCCCTTCTCTATATTCGTGATGTTCGACAACCACCAAAAACCCCTATCTATAAGATACGGAAGCCCTTCGGGACCTGTCATTTATTAGAATTAATGAACTTTTCTTTTTTGCCTCATCCTTTTCAAGAGACTCTCTTTAAGAAATTCTTTATCTTCTTCGTCAAAAAGTCTGATTTTCGAAGTAGTTAGGGAGGTGGTGGATTTTTGAATAGCCTCTTCCACTGAAGAAAGCCATTTATAAATCTTTTCACGGATAATATCTCTTGGGCTGGAGGAAACTTCTTCTGGTAAGACTGCCGTTTCCTTAGATTCTTCTTTAATTTCGAATTTCTTATACTCAAATTCCTCGGCAAGTCTTTTAAGTCTTTCAGCTTCCTTGTTTTCTCCTCTTTCCTCAATCAAGATTGCAAAAACATTAAAAAACTCCTTAAGCACCTGAAGTTCTTTCCATAAATCATCAAGCACCTGAAATGCCTCTTTTTTCATCCCAACCCTAAAAAGAGCAAGACCATAAAAAAGCCGTCCCTTGAAATTGTAAGGATGGGCAACTAGGCCTTTTTTACAAACCTCAACTACTTTAGAAAAATATCCGTCTTCATATAAAAGTTCAGAAAGCTCTGAAAACAAAGGCGAACTACTGTCTTCAGAAAGAATCTCCTCATACCACTCTATTTTGTCAATAACTCCATCCATACCCTGGGCTCCCTAGTTAATTTTTGATAACTTCATAAAGGAAACTACAAAAAAAATAAAGGAGGAATTCACCTTTTGATGATGAATCCCTCCTTTAAGGTAACGTTAGACAGCACTTAGATTACACCTTTAGCTTTAAGCTCCTCCAAATGGCTGTTACCCAAGCCAAGCTCTTTGTTGTAGATATATTCATTATCAGCCCCAACAGGTCTGCAAACCCACTTAACTCTAGGAGGTGTCTCTGTCATCTTCCATGGTTGATTTGCTATAACGAGTTCTTTGTAATAGGGATCATCTATCTTTTCAAAGGCTTGCCTTACCCACCAGTTTTCAGTCTTCATGGTTTCCATAGGAGCCGAGATCCTTCCAGGAACAACAACACCTTCCCCTATGTTTTTGTTGTAGTTCATAACGGCGTCGTATATTTCATCATAGGTATGTGCCATTGTCCACTTTTCAATCTCTTTATACATGATCTTCATGTTATCTATATTAAGCCTATCAAAAATGGTTGGATATTGTTCTCTCAAATCAAGGCGATTTATAATTGTGCACAGAGCTTTCCAATTGATATCTGAGAACCCAGAAAGAAAGGTAAAACCATCTTTACACTTGAAGTAGGTGTAGGGGAATACTCCAACGTCATAGTTTCCAACTCTAGGTATAGTATCTTTATAGCCTTGATAATAGGTAAGACCATAATTTATACATCTTCCAAAGGCCTCGGCGGGGGAAACATCTATGAACTGACCTATTCCACTAAGGTTTCTGTAATGAAGAGCAGCAAGGATAGCAACAGCAGCCCATCCTCCGCCAGCATACCAGGACATCCAATTACCCTGTTTTGTTGGAACTTCAGATGGTTTAGGATTGGTCGGATCCTCAGGCAATTCTCCCGTTACTGCTGTAATTCCAGAGTAAGCCTGATCAACTACGTCAATATCCGCTTTACCACAAGAAGCCTTTGGTCCAAACTGTCCATAGGTATAAATTGCACAATAGATAAGCTTTGGATTAATTTCTCTAAGCTGTCTATAGCCTATTCCAAGTTCATCCATGTAACCGGGAAGGTAAGTTTCAACAAGTATATCTACTTTTTTAGCAAGCTTTTTAAAGATTTCTTGCCCTTCGGGTTTTGTAATGTCAAGGGTTATATGAAACTTATTTCTTCCCTCATTCAGATAACCCAAGCCCGTTCCCATGTGAGTATATCCCCAGGGGGTAAAGGTCCTTACAGGATCTCCCTGAGGTGGTTCTATTCTTATAACTTCAGCACCGAATTCCGCAAGGATAGAGGTTGTAAAACAACCAGCAATATTGGCATAACTGCAATCAAGCACTTTTATATGATCGAGAGCTTCCGGTTTTTCCCTAGCATGGGCCGGATCATCGAGAGCTCTAATCCATTCACCCCAGGATAGCTCTTTTTGTTCTGCCATAGCAACTTCCTCCTTATATATTATTACCCTTTGAGATTATAAAGAATAACGCCTTTTTTACCATCCCAATCCTCAGGAGGCTTTCTTCCTATCTGATCTGCCCATTTGCCGATAACATTCTTTTCTTTAAGATCCTTAATCTGAGTGTCCGTTAATCCAAGGAACCTTCTTAAAACAAACTCGTTATCAAGCCCAACAGGTTTTCCGAGCCATTTGATTCTTCCAGGTGTTTCAGAAAGCTTGGGAGCAATACCTTCTACGGTAACTTCACCCATAATTGGGTCATTTACTACATAGGTGAAGTTTCTCTTTCTTAGATGTTCATCATAATAATGATCTTTTGATGTTGATACCTTATGAGCACCAAAACCATATTGGCAAGCAAGCTTGTCGATCTCTTCGTAAGTCTTCTGAGAAGCCCAATCAGCAATAATCCTGAGAAGCTCAACAGCATTTTCCTCTTTAAGACGATCAAGATGTTTTGCAAACCTCGGATCCTTTGCAAGCTCAGGTTTACCCATAGCTTCACATAAACCTGCAAATTGTTCATCGGTAGACGCAGCAATTGCAACCATCTCATCCTTACAGTGGAAAATATCGGCAGGACAAATGCTCACGTCTCTATTGCCATATCTTTCTCGTTGTTTGCCAGTAAGATACTGGTAAATCCATGTCCAATCCATTGCTCTTATAAGATTTTCAGCCTGGGAAAATTCTATATACTGCCCTTTTCCTGTTCTATCTCTATAGGCAAGAGCTGCAAGCACTCCTACCGCTCCAAGAAGTCCCCCGTAATAATCAGCAAGCCATATACCGGATTTTAAAGGAAGTTTATCGGGAAAACCTGTAATCCATGCCATTCCAGACTCAGACTGAGCAATTGCATCATAGGAAGGCCTTTCAAGATATGGTCCCCATTGACCAAAACCATTCAAGGCTATGTATATAATCCTTGGATTTATTTCTCTAAGCTGGCGATAACCAATTCCCCACTTATCCATAGTGCCAGCTCTTAAGTTCTCAACAACTACATCGGATCTTTTAACTAACTCCTTGAAAAGCTTCTTGCCCTCTTCAACCCTCACATCTATTGCCAGATGATACTTGTTTCTTGCTTCTTTATGCCATCCCATTGCAGCACCTTTGAAGAACTTGGCAAAAGGAGTAAGAGATCTCATTGTATCGCCAGCTCCAGGAAGCTCTACCTTAAAAACGGTAGCACCAAATTCGGAAAGATAACTCGGTAAAGAAGGGCCAAGTATAAGGGTGCAAAGCTCTACTATCTTAATGTCTGCTAAGGCTTCAGGTTTTTCAAAAGTCTTTGAAGGATCAAACAGTTCTTCAGCCCACTTAAAATAATCAGCCCTTGCCATAAACCAATCTCCTCCTTATTTGTTTTGCCAGGGAAAAACTTGTGATAACAACCATTTTTAGAAATGTTGTTCAAACAACCATTTAATAAACTAATTACCTACACTCTTCCCCTAAGAAAGAAGGCACAATCTACTAGAAGCACCCTGCCAATTATCGCCTTCATAGAGCCTATTTAAATGAAGATTATAACCACAACTTTGTCACTTAAAATAGGATAGCGAGTAGTAAGATGAACCTCCCTTTGAAGGCGCAGTGTAAAGATCCAGCGATAAATTTTTATTACAGCATGATGTTTGAGTCAAGAAAAAAAATATTCACAATCAAAAACTTAGGGTTACTTATTTTTAAAAATGGTTTGACACAATCCAACAAGATGTTTATGAAAAAATAATTATAAATAAGGTTAGTGAGACCATTGAAAAGTGGGGAGGGAACATACCAATGGGAAAGATGTTTTCTGAATCTGCCATAGAAAGGATTGAAACAGAATACAAAGAGTGGCTTAATGAGTATCAAAAGGCTCTTCAGAAGATGCCGGAAAGGCTGGAAAGGTTTTCTACAGTCTCTGATATGGAGGTTAAAAGCCTCTATACGCCTTTAGACATTAAAAACAAGGATTACATGGAAGACATAGGTTTTCCTGGTTGTTACCCCTTTACAAGAGGGGTTCAAACAACCATGTATCGAGCAAGACTCTGGACTATGAGGATGTTTGCGGGCTTAGGGACAGCAGAACAGACCAATGAAAGATTCTTGTATCTCATCAATCATGGCGAGACAGGTCTTAGCGTAGCCTTCGACTTCCCAACACTTATGGGTTACGATACCGATTCTCCTTTAGCAAGGGGAGAATGTGGAAGGTGTGGTGTTGCAGTAGATACCATCGAGGATATGGAAAGGCTCTTTGCAAATATTAATTTAGAAGAAGTTACAACCTCCATGACCATTAATCCTCCAGCTTCAGTCATATGGGCTATGTATATAGCCAATGCGGAAAATCAGGGCTTTTCTAGAAGGAAACTCGGAGGAACTATCCAAAATGATTGTCTTAAGGAGTTTATAGCCCAAAAAACCCTGATGCTCCCACCAGAACCAAGCTTAAGACTTGTTGTTGATACTGTTGAATTTGGCACAAGGGAAGTTCCAAGGTGGAACACCATAAGCATAAGCGGTTACCATATCAGAGAAGCGGGAGCTACTGCTGTTCAAGAGCTAGCCTTTACAATATATGACGGCATCACCTATGTGGAAGAATGTATAAAAAGAGGTCTCCATGTAGACGAATTTGCTGGAAGGCTATCCTTCTTCTGGAACGCTCACATAGACTTCTTTGAAGAGATCGCAAAAATGAGAGCAGCTAGAAGGATGTGGGCAAGGATTATGAAACATAGGTTTAAAGCTCAAAATCCAAGATCCATGATGTGTAGGTTCCATGTCCAGACCGCAGGATGCTCTCTAACAGCTCAAGAGCCATACAATAACATCATAAGAACAACTACCGAGGCCTTAGCAGCTATCCTTGGAGGTTGTCAGTCCCTTCATACGAACTCTTTAGATGAAGTATACATGATTCCTAGTGAATTTGCGGTGAAGATAGCTCTGAGAACCCAACAAATTCTTGCTTATGAGGTAGGTGTGGCAAACGTTATAGATCCTTTAGCAGGTTCCTACTACGTGGAAGCTCTAACTGATAGGATGGAGGAAGAAGCTAACGAATATATTAAAAAACTTGATGAAATGGGCGGAATGGTTGCTGCCATAGAGAAGAATTATCCTCAGATGGAAATTGCCGATAGTGCCTACAAGTTCCAACAGCAGGTTGAAAAAGGAGAAAAGATTATAATAGGCATAAATATGTTCCCCTCTGAAATACCTCCTCTTGAAGTTTTAAAGATTGATCCGGAAATAGAAAAACTCCAGATAGAAAGGCTCCATCGTTTCAAAGAAAAGAGAAACAAGGTAAAACTTCAGAAAGCTCTCGATGAACTTAGAAGGCGCTGCGAAGGAAAGCCCTGCTGGGAAAACAATGTTATGCCTGCTCTTATTGAAGCTGTAAGAGCTGGTGCTACAGAACAGGAATGCTGTGATGTCTATCGAGAGGTTTTCGGCACTTACACAGATCCTGCATCGTTCTAAGGGAGGTATGTAAAAATGGCCGAAGAAAGAAAAGTAAGGATATTAATTGCAAAACCTGGATTGGATGGTCATGATAGAGGTGCAAGAGTTATAGCAAGAGCTCTGAGGGACGCTGGATTTGAGGTTATATATACAGGTTGCCACCAAACTCCAGAACAGATAGTCCAAACAGCTATTCAGGAAGATGTTGATATGATTGGTCTTAGTATCCTTTCAGGAGCTCATAACTACTCTTTTCCAAGAATAATGGAACTTTTAAAAGAAAATAACGCAGAAGATATAGTTGTTGTTGGCGGGGGAATCTTTCCCCTTGAAGATATACCAAAGTTGAAAGCTATTGGGATTAAGGAGATTTTCCTTCCAGGGTCTAAGTTGGAGGACATTATTAGGTGGGTTAAGGAAAACGTTAAACCTAGAAAAATGGAAGCAGCCTAAGCTAAAAAGGTGATTCTATGGAGATAGTTGAACAGGTATTAAAAGGAGATGTGAGAGCTGTTGCAAAGCTCTTAAGGGACATTGACGATCAGGTTCCCTCTACAAGAAAAATCCTCAAAGAGCTTTACCCTTACACCGGTAAGGCTTACGTCATAGGGCTTACGGGTCCACCAGGTGCTGGAAAATCCACTCTTGTCGACCAAATTACCCTATACTACAGAAAACTTGGAAAGACCGTTGCAATCCTTGCCATAGATCCCACAAGTCCTTTTAGTGGGGGTGCAATTTTAGGCGATAGAATAAGAATGCAAAGGCATTTCTTGGACAAAGACGTCTTCATAAGAAGCCTTGCAACGAGAGGACACTTTGGTGGTCTTACAAAATCAACCCATGACATGATAACCGTCTTCGATGCTATGGGGAAAGACATAATCCTGGTGGAAACGGTAGGCGTGGGTCAGGGAGAGGTAGAAATCGCTGACTGTGCCCATACTACTCTTGTTGTTACTGTGCCAGGTCTTGGCGATGAAATCCAGGTTATGAAATCAGGCATAATGGAGATAGGAGATATCTTTGTTGTAAATAAGGCGGACAGAGAGGGGGCTAAAAAGACCGTTCAAGAACTCAGAAATCTTCTTGAGATGAGGAAGAAATTCAGACTAGATGTAGGTGAAAAGGATTTCTGGGATCCTCCTATTGTAGAAACTCAAGCTCACAAAGGCATAGGAATAGAAACGCTTTGCGAAGAAATAGAAAAACATAAATCCTACCTGACCAATCAACATCCAGAGTATTTCGAAAAAATCCTTCTAAAAAGAGCTCTCCATCAATTCGCAGAAACTCTAAAAGATGAACTTTTCAAGGAGATGGTGAAAAGACTTAAAAAGAAGGGAGAAACCTTAGAAAGTATTGCGGAAAAGATAGCTCATAAAGAAAAGGATCCCTACTCCCTATCCAGAGATCTTATAAAGGAAGAGTTTGTCCAAGAAGAAGCTTAATAAAAGCCTTTAAGTTGAGGGATTTCCTTCAGGGGAATCCCTCAGTAAAGTTTCTTTTAAGCCTTTTTAAATCTCATTTCTACGATGGTCTTATAGGCTTCGCTAAGC
>FWWL01000258.1_pt1 | contig 153387 bp, 114 predicted proteins | sample 2228331 | NCBI WGS metagenome assembly FWWL01 (sample SAMEA103939775, study PRJEB20133) | metagenome | reverse complement strand
ATAAATATATATTAATACCTGAATACGACTTAATTAAGGCCGAATATTTAGTGCGCTTAAAAAGTGAAATTTTTGAAAAAATCGCTCTAAAAAAATACCTATTTAATTTTTTTTAGCATTGTCAGCACGGCGTGATATTATCTTTTGTGGTCTGTTCCATACCAGTAAACGATCTGGTCAAAATTTATTGTAGCCTGTGAATTTGCCTGACAACTTGCCTGAACCAACCCCTGCTGCCGCGGAACAACTCACCACCAGTGAAGCTGCGGACAACCAGCCAAATGCCGCAATGCAAGACTATTACGACCTGCAAAACCAGTTGTTATTAGTCACCCTAGCAATGACGGCCATCATATTCATGTCAACTTGGTGGGGTTACTCCCTAAGTACGGCATTGAATTATTTGCTCGGAGCGATCGCAGGTGTGGTTTACTTGAGAATGTTGGCAAGAGACGTTGGGAAAATAAACGGCGCCGCCCCGCCATTAATCTCTGGCAGGCTAGGGCTGTTTGTTGGCTTGATCATACTGGCCACCCAATTGAATCAGCTACAGATAATTCCCATATTTTTGGGATTTCTGACTTATAAAGCTGCGATCATCGTCTATGTATTGCGAACGACCCTTCTGCCTGAATCTAAGTAAGTCAGAAACTAATTGAAAACCTCAACTCCCTCCGGGGAAAATCCCTGAATGGACATGATCGAGGTGTTAAACACATTTAACCTTGTTCCACTCGCCGAATTAGAAGTAGGCCAACACTTTTACTGGCAGTTAGGCAATTTAAAGTTACACGGGCAGGTATTAATGACCTCCTGGTTCGTAATTGCTGTACTGATAGTTGCATCCTTCGCCGCGACTCGGAATATCCAACGAGTACCGAGCGGCATCCAGAACTTGATGGAATATGCCCTGGAATTTATCCGGGATCTGACCAAAACCCAAATCGGCGAAAAAGAGTATCGTCCGTGGGTGCCTTTTGTCGGCACTTTGTTTCTGTTCATTTTTATTTCTAACTGGTCAGGTGCATTAGTTCCCTGGAAACTAATCCACTTGCCATCTGGAGAACTAGCGGCTCCAACCAGTGACATCAATACCACCGTAGCATTGGCTCTGCTGACGTCCTTGGCGTATTTCTACGCTGGACTGAAGAAACGTGGTTTGGCATACTTTTCTAAGTATATTCAGCCTACGCCGATTCTTCTGCCAATTAACATCTTAGAAGATTTTACCAAACCCCTCTCGCTGAGTTTCCGTCTATTTGGTAACATTCTAGCCGACGAATTGGTGGTGGCAGTGTTTATTCTGCTGGTTCCCTTGTTCATCCCCCTGCCGGTGATGATTTTAGGGTTATTCACCAGTGCAATTCAGGCCTTAATTTTTGCCACCCTGGCCGGAGCTTACATCGGAGAGGCGATTGAAGGTCATGGCGAAGAGCATCACGAGTAATTATTTGACAGGCCAAATCAGTCTTGTCTAAATGGCTACTCAAAAACTCCGGTGTAAACGCTGTAGGGGCGCTCGTCCTTGGAGCCCGCAATGTTTATCGCCCTGGGCAAAGCAAATTTTGCCCGTTTAAATAAATTTCGTTGTGTCGTTTAACTTGTACTCTACTAAGGAAAAGTCATGGATTCATTAACTGCTGCTGCTTCCGTTATCGCTGCTGCTCTGGCTGTTGGTTTGGCTGCGATCGGTCCTGGTCTAGGTCAAGGTAATGCCGCTGGACAAGCTGTGGAAGGCATTGCTCGTCAGCCAGAAGCTGAAGGAAAAATTCGTGGCACCCTGCTGTTGAGCTTGGCTTTCATGGAAGCACTGACGATTTACGGCTTGGTGGTAGCACTGGTGCTACTGTTTGCTAACCCCTTTGCGTAAAATATAGCCCTTCTTGTAGGTAGAGACGTTACGCCCCTAGGTCATCGTGAGATAGCTACTGTCCCCAAGGGGCAACCCATGCCACCACTGGAGCGGAGCCATTACGCTGTGTACCAATTACTCAGCAACGGTAACGTCTCTACATACAAGGATTTTTTCTCTCTTGTCAGTAACAAGCTCAACCCAATAGCACCCTTGGTGCCGATTCAACATGACACACTGGACACTACTAGCCACAGCAGAAACGGCGACAGGTGGGCTGTTTGACTTCAACGCCACCTTGCCTTTCATGGCATTACAATTTCTGATTCTGGCGGCTATCCTAAACAAAATCTTTTACAAGCCCCTTACTCAAGCAATTGATGAGCGAGACGAATATATCCGCTCTAACCAACAAGAGGCAAAAGAACGCTTGGCCAAAGCTGAACAACTCGCTAAACAATATGAGCAAGAGCTTGCCAGTAGTCGTAAGCAGGCTCAACAAATTATTGCCCAAGCCCAAGCAGATGCCCAAAAAATGGCAGCGAATGAAATAGCCGCTGCTATGCAAGCAGCCCAAAACCAACGGGAACAGGCTCAAAAAGAAATCAACCAGCAAAAACAAGAAGCATTGGCTTCTTTAGAGCAACAAGTCGATGCTTTGAGCCGCCAGATTCTAGAAAAACTCTTAGGTTCTGAGTTGGTCAATAGTTAGGGTTGAGAAAGTAACTCATAGTTATGACAACTTTCTCGATATTAACTGATAAAAACTGAGAACCGCATTAATTAAGGGAGTAATCAATAGAGTATCATGGGTAATTTTTGGTTGCTGGCCCATGCGGAGGCAGCTTCAAAAGGCGGTTTCGGTCTAAATTTAGACATATTTGAAACCAACGTTGTTAACCTGATCATTGTTATAGGTGTATTGGTTTACTTTGGCCGTGGCGTGTTGGGAAAAATCCTGGCTGAACGGCGGGAAACGATCGCCTCAATGATCGCTGAAGCAGAAAAACGCCAAAAAGATGCGGCTGCCGCTTTGGCAGAAAAACAGCAGCTTCTTGGAGAGGCGCAAGCTGAAGCGAATAGGATCCGCGCTGAAGCTGAAACCAAAGCTCAAGCAGCTAAAGCAGCTATTTTAGCTCAGGCTCGAAAAGATATTGAGCGGTTACAAGCGGAAGCGGTTCAGGAGCTCACTGCTGCTCAGGAAAGAGCGCTCGCCGAATTGCGCCAACGCGTGACCGCAATGGCTTTACAAAAAGTGGAAAACCAATTGAGAACTCAGCTAGACGAAGGCAAACAACACAAGTTAATTGATCGCAGTATTGCACTGCTCGGAGGTGGTTGATGAGCGTTGTACAAGCACAAGTTCTCGAACCCTACGCACAAGCCTTAATGTCTGTGGCGCAAACCCACAATATCACCGAAGAAATCGGCGAAAATGTGCGGTCTTTGCTGAGTTTACTGCAAGAGTCCATCGAACTCAAGGATCTTTTGGCCAATCCTTTAGTGAAACCAGAGGTCAAAAAATCGGTGCTTAACCAGATTGTAGGCCAGCGAATTCATCCCTACACCGTTAACTTTTTGAAACTGCTAGTAGATCGCAGACGCATCCTATTTTTAGAAGGAATTTGCCAACAATATCTGGCAATTCTGCGTAAGTTGAATCAAACGGTACTCGCTGAAGTCACCAGTGCGGTAGAACTAAACGAAGCCCAAAAGCAGGCGGTGAAAGAACGAGTCAAAGCGATCACTAACGCCAATCAGGTAGAACTAGAACTCAAGCTGGACAGTGAATTAATTGGGGGTGTAATTATTAAAGTCGGCTCTCAAGTGATTGATGCCAGTCTGCGGGGACAACTGCGGCGAATTGGGATGCGTTTGAACAGTAATACATAATGTTGGTTGTTGGTGGGAATGTTGTTGGTTGTTGGTTGGTCGCTCGACTTTCTAACAATCAACTTTCTAACAATCAACATCTTTAAGTCCAAGTACAGTTAAATGTCCACAGCCAATAATCAACTTCACAAGTCATTAAAGATATGATTAGCATCAGACCTGACGAAATCAGCAATATTATTCGCCAGCAAATTGAACAGTATAATCAAGACGTTAAGGTTTCTAACGTCGGTACAGTATTACAGGTGGGAGACGGAATTGCCCGAATCTATGGCCTAGAACAGGTGATGGCTGGGGAATTGGTCGAATTTGAAGATGGCACCGTTGGCATCGCCCTGAACTTGGAAGAAGACAACGTGGGTGCAGTGTTGATGGGCGATGGCCGTGATATCCAAGAAGGTTCCTCCGTGACAGCAACGGGTAAAATTGCCCAGGTGCCAGTCGGTGAAGCCATGATTGGTCGGGTAGTGGATGCCCTCGGTCGCCCCGTTGATGGCAAAGGTGAGATTCATACCACCGAAACTCGTTTGATTGAATCCCCGGCACCAGGGATTATTGAACGCCGGTCTGTGTATGAACCGATGCAAACGGGGATTACGGCTATTGACTCCATGATTCCTATCGGACGCGGACAGCGGGAACTGATTATTGGCGATCGCCAAACCGGGAAAACCGCGATCGCTATTGACACAATCATTAACCAAAAGTCAGAAGATGTAATCTGCGTCTATGTGGCGATCGGTCAAAAAGCCTCCACCGTGGCTCAGGTAATCGACACTCTCCAAGAAAGAGGTGCAATGGACTACACCATCGTGGTTGCCGCTAACGCCAGTGACCCCGCTACCTTGCAATACCTGGCTCCCTACAGCGGCGCCGCAATGGCCGAATACTTTATGTACAAAGGCAAAGCCACCTTGGTGGTTTACGATGACCTCTCCAAGCAAGCTCAAGCCTATCGGCAAATGTCCTTGCTGCTACGTCGTCCCCCCGGTCGTGAAGCCTATCCTGGGGATGTGTTCTATCTCCACTCTCGCTTGCTGGAACGCGCTGCCAAGCTGAGTGATGCTTTAGGCGGTGGCAGCATGACCGCGCTGCCTATTATTGAAACTCAAGCCGGTGACGTTTCCGCCTATATCCCCACCAACGTGATTTCGATTACCGACGGTCAAATTTTCTTGTCCTCTGACTTGTTTAACTCCGGTCAGCGTCCCGCAGTGAACCCCGGTATTTCTGTGTCGCGGGTGGGTTCTGCGGCTCAAACCAAAGCCATGAAAAAAGTCGCTGGTAAAATTAAGCTGGAACTAGCTCAATTTGCTGAGTTGGAAGCTTTCGCTCAGTTTGCCTCCGATTTGGATGCCGCAACTCAAAGTCAGTTGGCTCGCGGTCAGCGTTTGCGCCAAATTCTCAAGCAACCCCAAAATTCTCCCCTGCCTTTGAATGAACAAGTGGCAGTGATTTATGCAGGGATTAATGGATATTTGGATGAAATTCCCGTAGACAAAGTGGTGGAATTTACCCAAGGTCTCCGAGAATATTTGCGGAATAATAAGTCCCAGTATTGCGAAACTGTTCAGAAGTCTAAGGCATTAGACGAAGCATCGGAAAATCTGCTCAAGGAAGGAATTAAAGAATATAAGCAAGCCTTTCTAGCCACTGCGTAGGCAATGGTTCCGGTCTTCAGAAGTCAGAAGCTTGAACTAATCTTGAACTTTTGGCTTCTGACTTCCGCTTTTCTATTTCGCAATTCCGCAATTCTGGGGAAAAATTCTGGAAAAAATTCTGGAAAAAATTCTGGGGAAAAATTATGGCAAATCTCAAGGCGATTCGCGATCGCATTCAGTCCGTTAAAAATACTAAAAAAATTACCGAGGCCATGCGCTTGGTCGCAGCAGCTAAGGTGCGTCGGGCACAACAACAAGTGACCGCGACTCGCCCTTTTGCTGATGAATTGGCTCAGGTGCTCTATGGTCTACAGTCCCGTCTGAAGTTTGAAGACGTGGATCTGCCTTTGCTGCAAAAGCGGGAAGTTCGCACCGTTGGTCTGTTGGTTGTAACCGGCGATCGCGGTTTATGTGGCGGTTACAACAGTAACCTGATCAAACGCGCTGAAGCTCGGGCAAAAGAACTGAAAGCCGAAGGTCTTGACTATAAGTTCGTCCTCGTCGGTCGCAAAGCAACCCAATATTTCCAACGCCGCAATCAACCGATTGATGCTAACTATACGGGTTTAGAACAAATTCCCACAGCCACAGAAGCTTCTCAAATTGCCGATGAACTTCTGTCTTTGTTCCTCTCGGAAAGCGTAGATCGGGTGGAATTAATCTACACCAAGTTTGTCTCTTTGATTAGTTCTCGTCCCGTAGTCCAAACTTTGTTACCTTTAAATCCTCAAGGGTTAGAAGTTGCTGACGATGAAATATTCCGTTTAACTACCAGAGGCGGACAATTCCAAGTGGAACGGGAAAAAGTTACCCCCTCGGTTCGCAGCTTCCCCAGGGATATGATTTTTGAACAAGACCCTGCCCAAATTCTCAATGCTTTGTTGCCATTGTATTTGAATAATCAACTGCTGCGAGCATTACAAGAAGCTGCCGCTAGTGAATTGGCAGCCCGGATGACGGCGATGAACAATGCCAGTGATAATGCCAGCCAATTAATCAGTACCTTGACCTTAAGTTATAACAAAGCCCGACAAGCCGCTATTACCCAGGAACTTCTGGAAGTGGTTGGCGGTGCTGAAGCCTTGAAGGGTTAATTTTAATCAACAGGGCATTTTTATGATTTTATATAAAGCGTCTGAGGCAACTCAGGCGCTTTATACGTTATTGGTTGATTGTTGATTGTTGATTGTTGGGTAGGGATTCTATTGTTTTTGGTTTTTTGTTTAGCAGTTGCAGAACTTGCCGAATCGCCTCTTCTGGGGTCGTAACAATCATAACATTTTTCGGGGATAAATATTGCAAAAAAGCTTGACTTTCTGGTTCATCGTTTAATAAAATTACTGGCTTATTCGCTTTAATTGCTAGGGCAATTTCTGATACGGTTCCCGCCCCAATGCCACAAGCAATCACTACATCAGACGAAAGCACATTAATATTATTGCGGGCGCTGCCCATGCCGGTGACAATGGCAATATCTACCCCATCAGAAATATTTTGCGTATCCGCGTCCGGTAGAATCCCAACAGTCAGACCATTGGCGGATTTTGCCCCCAGACTGGCTGCATCCATCACCCCGGATTTTCTGCCTCCTGTAAGTAATACCCAGCCGGTTTCGGCAATCAATTTTCCGAGTTTATAAGCATTTTTGAGATTAATTTCAGTGGCACCGGAACCCGGCCCCATAACGCCGACGATTGTTTTTTTCATTCTGATTATTTTTTAAAAAATCCATTTTGATTAGCTTAATTATGTCGCATTCAAGCTCAATTTAAGTTGATAAATTTGCTTTTTTGCTGCTAGGTTTTGGGTAATTTTTCTTTGAGCATCAATTAAATTTTACCTGATTTATATCAACTTCAAAAGATTGATGGTGAAATTTTCAGGACATTGGTCAATGAATGAGCCCACTTTTTGTTTCAGGTTGTTGTTTAAGGTTTGAGATGTCAAATGTAATGTTTTCATAACATTTGGTTAAATTGAATGAAAGTTAAATCTTAGGGAAATTTTAGCAGCGCTCGCGGGTATTTACGAACAAGGGAGCGCTCGCCTACCATGTTGACTCCACAAGAATTCTGAATCCTAACCTTAAACCCGGTAAATGCTGAGGAATTCTTAAGAAGATATAAATCTAGAGAAATCTTGACACTGCTTTGGTAAAAATGGGTTGATAATAAAGCTTTGTTTCTTATAGGAGTGAAAACATAATGGGTCGCGCTACTAAAGTTGTATTAGCGTATTCGGGCGGAGTTGATACCACCGTATGTATTCCTTACCTGAAAGAAGAATGGGGCGTTGAAGAAGTGATTACCCTGGCAGCGGATCTCGGTCAGGGAGACGAACTAAAACCGATTCAGGAAAAAGCCCTCAAATATGGCGCCAGTGAATCCTTGGTGATGGATGGCAAGGAAGTGTTTGTCAAGGATTATGCTTTCCCGGCGATTCAAGCAAATGCCTTGTATGAAAATCGCTATCCTCTATCCACCGCTCTAGCCAGACCGCTGATTGCTAAAATGTTGGTCGAGGCGGCGGAAAAATATGGGGCTGATGCGGTGGCTCACGGTTGCACCGGCAAAGGCAATGACCAAGTAAGGTTTGATGTGGCGATCGCTGCCCTCAACCCCAATATCAAAGTCTTAGCCCCAGCCAGAGAATGGGGGATGAGTCGGGAAGAAACCATCGCCTATGGGGAAAAGTTTGGTATTCCTTCTCCCGTGAAAAAGTCTTCCCCTTACAGTATTGACCGCAATATTTTAGGACGCAGTATTGAAGCCGGGCCGTTAGAAGACCCCTGGAATGAACCCCCGGAAGAAATCTATGCCCTGACTAAGGCGATCGCAGACACCCCCGACCAACCAGACTATGTAGAAATTGGCTTTGAACGAGGAATTCCCACCAGTCTCAACGGCCAAACCCTCGATCCCGTCAGCCTGATCGTCCAACTGAATGAAATCGTCGGTCGGCATGGATTTGGGCGCATTGACATGGTAGAAAACCGTCTAGTAGGGATTAAATCGCGGGAAATCTATGAAGCCCCGGGCTTATTGGTCTTAATTCAAGCCCACCGGGATCTAGAAAGTCTTTGCCTAACCAAAGATGTAGCTCACTACAAACGTGGCATCGAAGAAACTTATGCCAATCTAATTTATAACGGCTTGTGGTATAGCCCGCTGAAATTAGCCCTAGACGCTTTCATCCAAAATACTCAAGAGCGAGTTTCTGGCACAGTGCGGGTCAAACTTTTTAAAGGTAGTGCCACCATCGTCGGTCGTAAATCCGCCAACTCTCTCTATAGCATGGATTTGGCCACCTATGGCGCTGAAGATCGATTTGATCATAAAGCGGCTGAAGGCTTTATTTATGTTTGGGGACTGCCCACTCGTGTTTGGTCAGAAAAAATGCGGGGTTAGTGCCTTGAAGAAGAAACCGGGTTTCTTGAAGAAACCCGGTTTCTGTGCCGTTTCTTTAACGAGAAAAGTCCTAAATGCCTTGCGCGGCTTCGCGAATCAATGCACGGGCAACGGTTTGGATGCCGGTATGCTCATAATAATTTACTGCTTGATCCAAAAAAGCGGCAACAAAATCCAGTTTATCATCGGAAAACTCGATAAAACCCTTCAGATGACCCAGAACATTTTGCTGGGTTAAGCCAGCGGAACTTACTAAGTTATTCATCCAACCACTAACGGCGGCAAAACTGTTAGAAATAAAGCCGACTTTATCCTCTCCTGGAATTAAGTTACTTACAGAGGCAAAAGCCGGACTGCTGGTCAAAGTGCTTTGACCCTCACCGCTTAACATATTCTGCACTTTTTGCAGAAAATTCGGCCCAAGAGGTATCAGACCATCAATACAAACCAAAGCGGCCATCCGCATCAAAGCTGCATCGGTATAATGCTGACTAATTTCCGTGGCAAATGTTTTGGGATTAATACTGGGTAAGCCATTTATTTTGGCATAAGCCAGTAATTCTACCACAATTTTTAGACATAAATCAACGGATTGGATGGTGTCAGCTTTTGGGGTTAATTTATTTAAAAAAGAGAGAAAGCCAATTTTCTCCCCAACCTTATTGGCCATTGCTGCTGCGCCCATTGCTTTGTCTGCACCATCAACGGTTTGGTAAAGCCAAATCGCTTGTTGATAGCCTTTTGATTTATCATTATAAAGTTGAATTGCCCGATTGCGAATTTGCATAATTGTATTCGCATCACTGATGCCGGTGACAGCTTGAATAGTGTTGTCAAAACCGACAACATTCTGCCATTTACCCGGAATTACATAATCTAAAGCTTCGAGAACTTTTACGGTTAGGTTATTGCTGGGCAATGTATCGACTAATTGAATAATTGATTCACTCACAATAAACTCCTGATAAATAAGTGAAAAGTCGGCGAAACCGGGTTTCTGTGTTTAAGCAACCGCAGCCGTAGCAGCGGCTAATATGCCCTGAAATAATTTGAGGCCATCAGTGCCACCAATCGCCCGATCGGCGGCTCTTTCTGGGTGGGGCATCATCCCGACAACATTGCCTTTTTGGTTACAAATTCCGGCAATATTATTTAAGGAACCATTGGGATTTCCCAATGCCATCCAGCACGCTTCGCGAACGGAATTAATTTCACCGTTGGCAGTACAATACCGGAATAAAACTTGTTGATTGTCTTCGAGTTGTTTTAGGGTATCAGCATCGGCGTAGTAGCACCCCTCTCCGTGGGCAATGGGCAGGGTAATAATTTCCCCAGGAGAATAGCCAGCAGTCCAAGGCAGGTTAGTGCGTTCGACTTTTAAGGTAACGCGATCGCAGATAAAATGCAAATCTCGATTGCGGGTCAAGGCACCGGGTAGCAGTCCCACTTCCGTTAAGACTTGGAAACCATTACAAATGCCAATCACCCATTTCCCTTGTTCCGCGTGTTTGACGACTTCATTCATTACGGGAGAAAAACGGGCCAGCGCGCCACAACGCAAATAATCCCCATAACTGAAACCCCCCGGAACCACTACCACATCAATATCGGCAATATCCCGCTCCTGATGCCAAACTAAACGGGTGGGTTGCTTCAGTAAACCTTCTGTCACCCAGACCACATCGCGATCGCAGTTGGATCCCGGAAAAACCAGCACGCCAAATTTCATGCTGTTGCCTCCTCTAGCAGCCCAATTTCGGTCAACTCAACACAATAATTTTCAATCACTGGGTTGGCCAAAAGTTGATCGCAGACGATATCCAGTTGTTTTCTCGCGGCTTCCTCCGAAGCGGAGGTAATCGTCAACTGAATATATTTACCAATTCGGACACCTTCGACATTATGATATCCCATGTTTTTCAGTCCCGACTCCACAGCGGTTCCCGCCGGATCCAATACTGAAGGTCTAAGAGTGACGTAGATTTGAGCGTGATATTTTTTTTGAGTCATGGTAAATTGCTGTCAAGTATATGTTGTAGGGGTATATGTTGTAGGGGCGCAACGCTTGTACTCCTTAAAGGTGAGGAATATTCCTCACTTTGCATCTGATTTTCCCAATCTTAGGCATTTATGCCTCTCTTTACTTTTGCGCGTTTCGCGCTTTCAACCCTTGAAAATAGCGAAGTAAATCCTCGTAATTAACTGTAACCCCACCATAGCGATAAGATACATAAGCCGTAGAAATTTCCTCGATCGCCGCTGCATCCTCTGGGCTAAAGTGTTCCCGTAGCATCTGGGCATATTCAAACGGAGTTTGCACCGAAGATTTACGATAACCTTTAAGCGCTAACCAGTCCAGCATTTGTTGATACAACCGGGCAATTGGGGGCAATTTCCTCAAAAATATTCGGCGACGCCAACCTTGTAACCCAGTCCAACTCAGCCACAGTAACAATCCTAAACCAGTGATGGCCAGCAAGAAGGTAAATAAACCGATCCAACCTTTTGCCAGTAATCCAAATAACCAGCCAAAAGTGGTAAAGACGATCATGGCGAGCGCCCGAAACAGATATTGCAACACCCCTGTAACCGGGGATGGCAACCAACCGGCCACCCATTGCCAAAACTGGCGCAACACCCCAAAAGTTTGGTTTTCCTCCACCGACGGGGGAATTAAATCATGGCCTGGAATGGGATCGAAGGCAAACCAACCAAAACCGGGAAAATACACCTCGGTCATGGCATAAGCATCGGTATTGCGAACAACATAATATCCCGTAAACGGATTAAATTGACCTTGACCAAACCCAGCCACTAATCGTGCGGGAATGCCAATAGAACGCAGCATCACCGTTAAGACCGTAGAGTAGTGGTCGGGATAGCCCCATTTCCAATCAAATAAAAAGGCTTTGACTAAATCTTGGTCTGGCAATAAAAACGGCAGGTCTGGTTGATGAGATGGAGGTGCATATCTTTGTTTGAGATATTGGGCTAAATAAAGAGTTTTTTCATAAACAGAATCTAAATTAGCCGCCTCGGATGGGTCATTGCCCGCTCTTGCGGCATTAGCTTTGAGTTCTTGGCGGCGTTTTTCCAGAATTTCCTCGGTAAATTGACGAATTTCTGGTAGAATTTCCGGTGGTACTTGCAAATAATATGATGTAATTGACTTGGGATAATCGGTTGAGGCTGAATTTAACGCGGTGCGATCGCGATAGGGGACTTCTGAAACCACCGAATAAGTCAATCCATCGGCTAAATTCACTGGAGACCGCAAACTACCTTCTGGATCTAATTCGATTGTGGGGGTAGGAAAATAAATCTCCGTGGGATCTGCCATTGCCGGAATAATATTCGGCAGGTCTGCCAAAATCACATAAGTTTGCACCACCGATTCCAACTTCGCCTGGTTTCTTCTGGGGATGAAGACAGAAAAGCGATAAGTCCAACCTGGTCGGGTAAGCCGTTCTACTTGCTCATTCCGGGAGATTTCCCAGCCCTGACCCGTGTAGTGATCGAAAGCCAAAGCCCGCCAAAAACCTGGAGACTGCGATCGCACCCGCATCACCACTTTGGGCTTCATCTGTCCCCGCAGGTTTTGATTAATCCGAGTATTAAATCCATAATAAAAAGTATCGTCCACCTGACCAGAAGAGTCGTTGCCATCACCACTGCCACTACCAACGGTCGCCCCATCTCGCCCATAACCCGGATTTATAATACTGCCGCTGGGGAAATTGCCATCCAACTCAATTCGTGAAGAAACTGGAAAAGTTTGAATTTGATAGCTAGGAAACCGAGGTAACACCGCAAAAATCCCCAGCCCTAAGCTGACAATCACCAGTAAAAAGGCTCCCAGGCGTTTCGGAGATAAATCTGCTCTCAACAAAGACCCCAACTGGGCTAAAGCTGATTTGCCCGTGACAGATGTTGAAGCAACACCCAGGCTAAGACCGATACGAGAACGGTAATCTAACACCAAGGTCGGTAGAGCCAGTGCCAAAAAGACCAGCAACAACGGCGCAAAAGCCAAAGTCTGACTCAAAGTCCCCGCTACTCCCAGCAAAATCAAGCCAATCACCATCGAATAGCCTAAATCCTGACGGCGGGGTAAGTCAAAACTATGCAGTATTTGCACTTGAATCAGCAATTCCGCCAAAACCAACCGCGTATCATTTTGCTGCTGAAACAAGCGCCCAAAGAAAGCAAACAAAGCCACCAGCATTCCAATCGCCAGCAAAAACTTAACCCAAATATTGCGATGGCGACGACGATACCAACTCCAAACCGCAGCGGCAATTCCCGCCGGAACTGCCCAAACACTCATCTGAGTTTCAGCCGCCACATCTGTGGCGACAATTCCCACAATCACCAAAGCCTGAACCAGCACTCGTAACCAAATGGAGTCCTCGATTACCAATGTGGACGATTCACTCTGGCGTAACCTTTGCCGCAGACGCTGCCCCAATAACTCAAAAACCATAGAATCTTGTTCGCTTGTGCGTGCCGGATAGCACGCCGGATAGCACTAAGAAAGTCAAACGTTAAAGAAAGTCAACCGATAGCTCGAAGGCTCCTCAGAGCCCTCTTACTATCTTTTCTCAGGTTATTTCTTCAGGTTATTTCTTCAGGTTATTTCTTCAGATTATTTCTTCAGATTATTTCTTCAGGTTATTTCTTCAGGTTATTTCTTCAGGTTATTTCTTCAGGTTAACCCATATATTTCATCAACCGTCAACCCAATCTGAGGCAAACGGCAAAAGTCAAAGCATTTTCCCAAGAATTTGGCTCTGAATTTTGCAACCGCACTTCTAATAAGTAATTCTGATTTCGTTTTCCCTCCCCTGGCGCCATAGCTTCGCTAACGAGCAACTCAACAGTTAAAGTGCCGGCATCTGTTCTTTCTGATTTTGTTTGACCTCGATTATGTTTCAAACTCACAGACCCACCACAAGGCAGAGTTGCCCGAACTTTGATCTCAGAAGCACCATTTCTTTTAGGACTTCTCTTGGGGGCAGAATATTCCAGTTCCAGGGTCAGCAAGCCAGCAGCGGTCAACCATTCCCGTTCCACTCTGGGCTGAGTGGATGACAGTTCCAGGGTTAAATTGCCCATAATCTCTTGTGCAGCGAGTAACGACATCAACATCTGTTGATTTGGGGTCGCCACTTCATAACTGATGGAACCTTTAATCTCTCCAGTTTTTTCTTGCCCCAAGGGATCAATGGCGATATGCCATTCGGCACGCTTTGCCAACGGACTGCGGTGCTGTTGAGCAATACTTAATTGATTGGCAATCTGATTCAGTTCCCAACAACGACCGGGAAACAAAGTTTTTTCCACCACATCAACTAACTTTGCCCATTCCCGTAAATTTGATTTCACCACTTGAGTGCATTGTTCCAGCAGTTGCGTCAATAAGTCTTTTGGCATCCCCTCTAAACTATTCATATAGACTAACTGAGGCAACCAAAAACTAATTTGATTTCTCGGAGATTTACCATTGAATCGGTCGGGAACCTGATGGCCGTGGGAAAAGTCTATACTCTTGGTTTGCCCCTCAGGTTCATAGTCCAAAATTTCCGTTTCCCAAGGAAATAGGGGGGGGTGATGCTCAATTTCAGTTCTCAATCGACTTTTAATGATTGTTTGTGAACGTTCAGAAATCTCAGAAATCACAGATATGTCTCCTAGTCTGAATAGTTGATCGACATTCCCATCCGAGACCGAATGTCCCGCGCCGTCAGAAGACTCAAAACCTGTTCGCGGAGAGTGGCCGCTCGCACTATCCATCTCAGAAATTGGTAAAAATTGCAGTTCTTCTGATAAAAGTGGATCTAAATCCTCCACTTCCCTAATGCTTGGGTCATCCGCCGAAAACTTCGCCAAACCAGAGGAAACCAGGCCGTTCTCTTCTGAGACTGGCCAGGGGCAGTTAGGAGTGCCACTCGATCTAGAATCTGTTTTTAACCAGTCTAGAAAGCGGCGCTCTAGGCGATTCGCAGGCGCGATAGCTTCGCTAACGCCCTCCTCAAAGTTCTCAAAAGCTTCATTGTCTCGCTTCATGTCTTACACCCCTATTCATCAATAAATCAGCTTTTTCCGGATGAACCATTCCGAACTTCCCAAGCTAAATTTAGCAGCTTAAACCAGCGTTTATTCACTTGGTTGACTGTACAACCTAGCTTTTGAGCAATTTCTTTGTCTGGTAATCCTTGTTGCTTTAAGCGTAACAACTCTTTTTGTTCCGGTTCAAGTTTTTTCTGAAGTTCTTGCCATTGGGCTGACGTCAAGCCTAAATTTCGATCTAGATCCGCTTCCAGCCATTCATGCACCAATTCCCACCGATGGGACAAAGCAAATCGGATCAAGTGATATTTAAATCGCTGTTGTAAATAGTCCCGCTCACGGGGGGTTAGACCCATAATTGCTTCAATTTCTTGGGTGGGTAAGTCTTGTAGCCGCAGAGAAAAATAGTCGGCACAGTCATGTTGCTGCCGTTCCTCCAGATAGGCCATTAATTCCTGAATCACCTTTTCCCGCAGAGACTCTTCGGCGGTTTCTGTTTCTGCGCTGACCATTGCTTGTCGGACTTCACGGATTTCGGGATCATTTTCCGGAGAGGAGGCATCCAAGGAAGTCCCCTCAGCCGCTTGTTCTATATCCACCAAAGTTTCCGGGGGTTGCTGTTGAGAAAAAGTTTGCGCCCGCAAAATAATTAATTGCTGAGTCCGACCCCCAGATAAAGCAATGCGTCTTTTGCCATACCTTTCCGTAAAAGCCATGTATTCCGCTAGTTCTAAGAGCGATTGTGGAGAAAAAGTTTTTCCGAGTTTGGCTTCCCGGCGAAAGGCATTTAAAGATTCTACATAAAATCCTTGCATGAAATCTTCAATTAAATTCACTCGGGCTTGATAACTGGATTTCACTTGGGGCGGAGTAATATAACGATAAACAATTGCACTCAGGGTACTATGTAATTCGATGCGCCCAAAGCGAGACCCCAAGTTGTAATATTTTATACATTGCTGTAACCGATTTTTGGCCAGGTTTACGAGCCATTTTTGGATGTCTCCGGATGATTGAATTCGTTTACTTTCTTGACAAATTCTTTGGGCTTCTTCCACTAAACGCTTCGCCACTGGAAGGCACTGATTTTCAGAAGCTCTAGTAACTTGCCTGAGCTCGGTCAAAATCATTTCCAACACTTCATTCACACCCCAGTCACTTTCCACCATCTAGTCCTCCGCAAGTTTACGACCCTTTTGGGTATATAACAGGGAATGTCCCCGCGATTGATTAGTCATTTTTGATTGACATGATTGGGGTGAAGATTAGCTGTAACTAAATCTAAAAAAAGCAGCAAATATGTGATTTTTGTTGATTACCGATGTTAATCTTATGATTAACGATGATACTTAGCCAAAGAATGAATCAGTCAAAATGTTTTCGGTGTTAGTATCGGAGCTCGGTGTTAGTATTATTTTCAGCAACGAATTTAAGTAAATGCTCCCTTCTCCTGGTTCACCGAAAATTCATTTGGGCAAATTTTTGTTGAGAATTCCCCTGACAGTAAATCAACTCCAATTAATCAGATTCTTTTTGAAGATTATCTTGGGTCAAATGACTAAAAATGCTTTGGCTTTTGATTCTGATGAAAAATCTGCCTTTTTCCCTTGAGTTTAAGCCTAATCGCTCCCCCAAAAATTTCAGCAAAAATGACGGTAGAATGACTGTCCCTGAATTATTAATTGGGCTCGAAAAAGCCTTTAATTAAATTTAATATCGAGCCAGATAAATTTTCATCTTGAGAATTAGCTCAAGCCAAAATCCGTTAAATCTGAAATTTTAATGCCATCCGGCACGCTAATGCCGTCCGGCACGCTCCGCGAACGCGAACAGAGTTTCTTGGTTATAATTGTGTTCACAGCGAGCGCACCTTGATTGCCCTTGATTGACCTGATGTTCATTAACCCTGACCGGAAGATTGTACCGCTCGCTGATTTCTTCATGGTATTTGCTTGGGCAACATCATGTTTCCTTGGCCATTTAAAGATTATTTGATTGGGCTGGCCAAAGCAATCACCTAAAAACACTTTAGCATAATAGCATAAACTTAGCTATTATAAGCTATTATAGAGCTATTATAGTTGGCCTGGGTTTGAGACTTTTTTAAGTTAATTTAAGTTCCACAAAAAAATATGCGTATGCCATCCGGCACGCTTCGCGAGCGGGAATTTTTCAGAAATCAGGATCTGAATCGAGCAACATGACAGCCAAAGACTGCGGTAAAACATCCCAGTGATTCCCCAGTAATTTCCTGAAAAGAGCAAATTTTTACCCGGTTATTTCTTTCCGTTCGCTTTTTATGGGATAACCCAATATTCCCAAAGCCTCCCCACCCTGACAATGCTTTGATTTTAAGGATAATCCTTAAATAATCAGCTATGGTTGATTCCCTTAACAGCGATTCATCTCGAAAAATTTTTTCCATTTCCCGAAAATATATGTGCATTCCGGCGTAATTCCAGGAAAATGTAGATGTTGTCAGTTAATTTTTACTCATAATGGATTACTTAGATCAACAACTCCAAGTGCTGATTGACAAGTCGCCTCAAGATGGACAAACTCCACAGATTGTTATGGCGATCGCCCCCGCACTGAAGATTATCGCCAGTCAGTTACTACATTCTGAGTATTATATTCTCCAAACCCCTGAAGCCGATCCGAGGCTTCGGCGTTGGGTCGTAACCACCCTCAGCCATCGGACACAACCCAACCTGGAAAAGCAGGTGATTTATGCCTTTGCTGCCGAGGAGGATACCCAGAATGGCTCTTGGGTCGCCCAGGGAACCCAGGTAAGCGCACAACCTGTCCCCGTAACCCATATTTTATTTCAGGCGATCGCGATAGACAGCGTTGATAGCTTGGTCTTCTTTGAAACCCCTGGGGATCTTTCTCAAGGGACAGAGGTCTCCAGGGAAAAGATTCAACAATGTATTCAGGCTCAATTGAAAAACACCTTGGGCAAATCTACCAAATTTCCACCTACTAGAATCCCGAACGATTTCGCTTGAGATATCATCTCTAACCGAGCCAAGTTTATTTGCCTTTCTCAGGATAACTTTGGCTCGGTTAATTAACCACCATAGTCATAAAACCTTAGTACAGTCTCTTGAGTACATAATCAGCAAGCTTTATCAGAGCTTCACGTTCTGGACAAGGTTCGAGAATTTGAAGATTTTCTATAGCTTGCTGTGTATGGTGATTTGCTAATTCCCTTGCGCGCTCGATTCCCTGACTGTCTTGAATTAGAGCCAAAGCTTGCTCTAGGTCTCCTTCCTGGGCAAACTCGCGGGAAATCAGCGTTTCTAAATAAGGTTTTTCTTCTAAGGCAAATAATGCCGGAGCAGTTAAGTTGCCACTTTTCAGATCCGAACCCGCTGGTTTACCCAAGGCTTCGGTAGAACCTGTGAAGTCAAGGATATCATCGACGATTTGAAATGCTAGACCAATATGACGTCCGTAGTTATATAAGCGATCGGAGATTTCCGCGGATTTCTCACTTAAAACCCCGACAGCTTTAGAACTGTTGGCGATCAAAGACGCTGTTTTGTAGTAACTCTTTTCCAGATATGCCTCCAGGGACAAGCTGGAGTCAAATCGATTTAGTCCTTGCTGAATTTCTCCTTCAGCGAGATCCATAATCACTTGTGAAAGTAGTTTCACCACTGCTAAGTTATCTAAGGAAGCTAAATACCAGGAAGATTGAGCAAATAAGAAGTCTCCCGCCAAAATCGCTACTCGGTTGCCAAATAGTTTATGAACGGTGTCTACTCCTCGCCGCACTTCTGATTCATCAATGACATCATCGTGAACCAAGCTGGCGGTGTGAATCATTTCCGTAATTTCCGCCAAACGCCGATGTCGAGGAGTAATCTCCTGTGGTCGCATGGTTGCCCGTGCTAACAAAAGGACAATCGCCGGTCTAACTCGCTTTCCCCGCGCAGAGAATAAATGTTCTGCCGCAGCATACAAAATCGGGTGACGGGTGCCGACGAGGTTTTTCAGGTTCTCTGTGAGCACCAGCAGATCGGCTTCAACCGGAGCAAAAAGGGAGGTGGTTGAGGTCATGGATAGGCGGATTCAGACATAAATTTACGAAAGTTTACATATATTCTAAGCGAAGCCTCTCATCTGGGAAAGTTTTTCGGGAAAAATATCCGCTCCTCGCCTTACGGGACAAGGTTTTGGAATTTTTTCCGCAAAATGTCTGGTATTTTGGCTTAGACATGGAATTATGAAGAATCTTATGTTAATCTATAAAGTAAGGATTCAAACAATTCCATAACCTGGACGCCACTAAAGTTGCAGGTCTGATATTTCTACCTGCGCTCGCTCTTTCTTGGCGTGTGAGAATTTTAGACAGCATTTGTCTGTCTATATTGCCGCACGATCTTCAGTGATGAAGTCAGATCGTGCGTCAAACTGATACCAAAAAGCCCAAAGGCCGGCCAAAAAACTTTTTAAACCCTTTGACCGAGGGTTTGGGTCGTGGGGTGTTTTTTGCTTTCATTTGCTCAACCCGATTCTTCACCGAATCGTCATCCTACTCAAGGGTTTGTATTTTTGATTCAAACCTTAGTTTTTGCTGTCGTTTCTGCTGTCGAAAGCTACTATGCCTGCGATTGCCCTTTGACTTGACGTCTCCATCACACTTCTGGCCATACTATGAATGACTTTACTATGCCATTGATGATTCCCCTGCTCGCGACTGCTTATGTCTTAGTGATTAACTTAATGTTGCGTTTCGCACAGCGATATGCAGCAGCCTCACATTCAACTTCCCAAAAAGCTCAGTAAGCTAGAGGGTTTCCCTTGTCAGTTCAGGGATCTATTGAAGGTGACGAAATCGGAAAACGGTGGTCACTCATTGGGTCTGTGGAAAACTCATACAATCTTATGCTGACTAATTTGAGATGGCCTGAACTCTTTAAGTTTAGGCCATCTTTGTTTTGGCTATTGCTCAGGTGGGCTGGCGAGAAAGCCAGCCCTACCGATCTGAGGTGGGCAAAGATTTGCCCACCCTACCGATCTTGCGTCACGGGACTGCTTTGTACCGACTGATTGAGGTTGACTTTTTCCACTTGCGGGGTGAAGCCCAGCCATTGGGTGGCTTTTTGGGCAAACTCTTCGGGACAACCAGTGACACAGAATCGGGTGGGTAAGGGCGATCGCGTTTCGGTTAAGCCGAGTAGCTCTAGTTCTTGCACCGCAGCGGCAACCATAGCGGCGGCTGGATCTACAAGCTGAACCTCCGGCGGCAAAATCTTCTGGATTACCGGAGCCAAAAAAGGATAATGGGTGCAACCGTAGACCAATGTATCAATTTGCTGCTGCATCAGTGGGGCGAGATATTCTCTAGCGACTTCCCTAGTGTAAGGTTCATGGATCCGATTGCTTTCAATCAATGGGACAAATTCAGGACAGCCCACTTGCCAGACTCTGGCTTCTGGATCTATTTCCTGGATGGCGCGACGATAGGCATTACTGGCAGCGGTCGCAGGGGTGGCAATCACCCCAATTCTCCGTCCTTTTTTGAGCGCGGCACGGGCGCCGGGGTGAATTAATCCCAAAATTGGCAAGTCAAATTCTGATTGGACGGTTTCTAGGGCTAAAGCGGAACTGGTGTTACAAGCGACGAGCGCCATTTTGATTCCCTGGGGTTCCATCCAGTGCAAAATTTCCCGGACAAACTGGATAATCTCCTCTGGGGAACGGCTGCCATAAGGCAGTCGGGCGGTATCACCGAAATAAAGAATGGATTCGTTCGGCATTTGTCGGTAAACTTCCGTTAACACCGTTAACCCGCCCAAACCACTGTCAAAAACCCCAATTCTGGCTCTTTGGGAGTCTTTGCCTTTGCCAGTGAAACGCGGAGGCGATCCCGCACTGGCTGTGGATTTATGTAACACCGGATCAGGATAGGGTCGTTGTGCCTCGCAATAGGCGATTCGCTTTCCGATCCGCTCTGGCGGAACCGCGTCGGCACCAAACTGAGAATGAGAAGAAGATGCTGAAAAGTTAGACACAGGTAGTTGATGTTAGAGGTATTCAATAATATGTGAACAACAGTCGATGATGTAACTCAGAACTCATTAACTTGACCCCTATCCTAGACGAGCTAGAGGAATTCGGTCTAGTTCGATCGGCATCCGCCCAAGTTTCTGCATGAATCTTGATTGATTTTTAGGGAGATATTTCTGGGTACTTAGTCGCTGACGAGAATCCTAGCATTGACTCATGGCGCGAATTGTACCCTGGGGTCTATATTAATTTCTGGGTCATCGCGACGAGTTAAAACCGTTTTTACCCCAAACCGTTCTAAGTTCGCGGCTACTTGCTGGGTCATGGAGAGGACTATGCTGCATCTGTATGCGGTCATGTCTCCACTGGTCTGAATCAAACAACTTTTTTAATCGGTTGTTGCCACTTTTTTGATTTCAATCGGATTCTGACTTGCCCAAAGGTAATCAGGAAAGTCTGAAGGAATTATGTGGTTTTGTGGACATTGGCGAAAATCTTACTTGTAGGCGCAATCGGGACAGCCCGACAATCGGGATGCGCCCAAATCTTATGATTGAATCAAGTTCGTAAGTCAAGTTAGCAAATCAAGGATGGGGCGATCGCGATGCTTAATTATGCGAGACTGGAGACAAATCTTTATCTATGATTTTACCGATGATAACGAATAACTCAACAAAATCATCACAGGATCGCAGCTTTAAACCCGTTGCTTGTTAGCAAACAGCATATTTTAACCACAATTTCTTAGATATTCTCAAAAAACCGTAGATAAATAAAACAAAATCTCATCCCTTTCAATTAAGCTGGTTTGTACTGTCCGGCAAACTGTCCGCTGGTAAATAACTCTTGGACACCATCAAGGACGATTAAACATTTTTGCTGACATAACAGGTTGAAAAATTGGGTTAATTTATGCTGATTTTGAATAGGAACGGTGCCAAACTCCTTCCGGTTATCTTACGGCTATATTTAGACCAGCACAGTTTTTTGTTTGGCATATAGTACATGACTCAGTTCATATTTGGCAAATGCAAGCTTATGGTTCTGATTGGTCTAATATTCTTAGACCACAAGATTTTTTATTCTTAGAAGCTTAAGTTACATAGGCGGAAATAAAAGCATTAGATTTGATGCTTAATGGTCTCCAATTCCTGATTGGTATCTCTTTAATCATGAATACGTCAGCTTAAGATTACTTCTGGGAATCTTAGAAAGAGAAGTTAGATAAATAGTTAGATTTATCGTATTGGCCTGAAAAATTTGATGATTTCGTTGTAAATATGTCTCGATTAACTGGGAGATCAAGCAATTATTTTTTAGATTTGACTGGTGAATTATTAGGTATGCCTGGTTTGGCTTCAGCTTACATTTCAGTTACAGATTCTTTGACATATATGAATAATGAAGAACGAAAAATATATTAACAACCCCAATATTTCGACTAACGCCGGATTGTATTTTAGGGGGATTATACTGCACTAAATTCAATAGCTTTATTTATTAAATTATGGATTGGTAAATCTAGGCAATTTCGGCTATCTCTTTTGATTAAATCAAAGATGCGATCGCGTAGCGTTGCAGATGGGCGATCGCTTTCTCGGCGCGGATGGGCGATCGCTGAGATAATAAACTTAACCACCTGTCCCACCATTCCATTATCAATGTATTTAAGAATGCTTGTCTAACAATTTTTGTAACAAGCGATCGGATGCCCAAAAAGATGTATTTTGCAGGGTTTTAATCGTTGCCGGTAAATCGATTAACTGCATCGTTGCCGCTCGATCTAAAATTCCCAGAATACCCGCGATGGGAGAAGTATTAGAAACAATAATCATTCAGTTATTAGTAAGTTACTTATGGCTTGGAGATCGGCTTCTAAATCTGTTTCACTATAGGGTAAGTAAGCTTGTTCATCTTTGAGGAATTGATAGGTTTCCCATCGCGATGAAAAATTGAGCATTCGGTGGACTTCGGCGGCACCAATCCGACCTTGACGATAATGATCTGCTGCAATCAGTTCTAAAAATCGGCGGGAAATATTGCTGGGTTGCAGTTTTAGTCGATCAGCAATATCATCGGGAATATCAAGGGTAACTTGCATAATTTATCATCCTTTTTCTTGGCTTTTTCTAATATCTTTATAACATAAAATGTTGGCTTTTCACATCAGACGGGTTTTGCTCTCTTCGCAAAATCCACAGCAATAGAGATTTATCCTGTAAATTTAGATTGAGGGCATATCGCGGACTAATTTCATCACTGCCAACTCATCATGGTTAATGGCGATCGCCTATTTCATACAGCGGTTTTCTTTCTTACCGAAGCATTCCGTAGGGGCACGATCTTTCCGTAGGGGCACGATCTTTCCGTAGGGGCACGATCTTTCCGTAGGGGCACGATCTTTCCGGCAGATAGCTTATTACTTAAAATATTGTAGGGGCGAATGCGAGAACGCCCCTACTGCCGCTTGGGCTTCGCCCGTACATTAATATTCTAAGCAATAAGAGCATCTACCGGAAAGATCGTGCCCGTACATTTAATATTCCAAGCAATAGGTTATCTGCCGGAATGCGCGGGCCCGTACATTAATCTTTTAAGCATCAAACTTCTGCCGGAATGCGCGGGCCCCTACAAAAATTTGTGGTTTACTCAACAGAAAATTGCTTAAAGTCCGTCAGACAGATAACTCAACCATTAGACCCAGCGCAGCAGCCTAAATCATCTAGCGTTGAAATTGCAGAGTAACAACTAGCTATGGCGGCCAAAGTCTTGACCCAGGGGCAGTCCCACATCCGGGCTAGTCCCACTCTAGATATTTCCAGAGATATGCCATCCGGGACGCGAAAGCGAACGCCCTGTTGGTTAAAAATTATATACAAGAGATTGACCAGGGACTCCCAGCAGTTAATTTTTCATTTAAATAGCACTGATAAGCACTGATACCGATTGAGGGTTTTCCCGGCTCAAAGCATTATAATCTATAGCTAGAAAAATATCTCCGGAATCAATCCGGGGAAGGTTTGGGTAAAGGCCATGAAAAATATATGTTATGATTAATCGAGACATGATTAACGCAACAACATAGAACAACTCTTCTATTGCGCCCCTAAGCATTCCCAGATTTTTGCTAATATAATGATGCTAGTGCTTAACGTACACTAGCCATGTAGCTGGGAGCCTGCTATCTCCAACAACCGTGATTTATAGCTGGCTTTGTGGAAAATGACATAAATCCTCAGCCGAACCGAATTAAACTCACGAATCAAACTCAGTAAAATAGCAAGTACCAGTGACAAACTGTTTTATCTGAGTGAATGAATGTTTGAGTATCCCTAGCTCTCTATCAGGTGGAATGACAAAGAAGGTCGATTTCACAGTGAGCAAACATCTTTAGGCAAAAAATTGGTTCTAAGTTCTTGGCAATTGGCTATTGACCATAGCTATTCTCAGGAAAAGTTGCTCGGTAGCTCCTTTTTACCTACAAGCTTAGGTTTTTCAAAGCTTTTGAGCAGCAATACTGAATTGTCAGGAGATCAAAACCAAGACTGGGCTCCCACTGATCAGAAACATGAATTGCATCATCTCTAATGCCTGTGATTAACAAAAAACATAATCGAGATTTACCACAGATCAACGAAAGAATTCGCTTTCCCAAAATTCGGGTTATTGACACGAACGGCCAGCAACTGGGGATTTTAACTCCTCAAGAAGCGCGACAGATTGCACAAGAACAAGAACTGGACTTGGTTTTAATCAGCGATAAGGCGGATCCACCAGTCTGCCGAGTGATGGACTATGGCAAGTATAAGTTTGAGCAAGAGAAAAAAGTACGAGAAGCCAAGAAAAAACAGCATAATGCTGAAGTTAAGGAAGTGAAGATGCGCTATAAGATTGAAGAGCACGATTACCAAGTGCGTCTGAATCAAGCCAAGCGCTTCTTAGCATCAGGGGACAAGGTGAAAGCCACCATTATGTTCCGGGGTCGGGAAATTCAACATAGCGATTTGGCCGAAAGTCTGTTGCAACGGATGTCAAAAGATTTGGAAGAAATGGCAGATATTCAGCAAAGTCCCAAAAAAGAGGGACGGATGATGATGATGTTACTCGCTCCTAAAAAATAACGCTTAGATATTAGTCAATCGATATCATATAAACGGGTTCGGTCCAAAGATTGCTTGCTGGTTGTGGCGCCGGAATGACTTAGCCATAATCGCGGCAAGATAGATGTTATAAAAAAACATCTGTTTCTATGGATCGACCCTTTTTTTAACTTTTTTGTGTTGCTTCAAGATTAAGTTTGTCTAACTTTTAGCTATCAAATATATGGAAATATATGGAAAAACTATCACTAAATTAACACAATCTTTTCCGGCCAGTGGATATGATAATTATAGATATGCGATCAGGAAACATCTCAAGGCGGAGGGAATCAGCGCTGCATGGAATTGAAGGATCGGCGTTTAGCTAAAGGTGTGTTTGGACGAGCGGTGCTGCAATGGCTGAATTTGCGGCCTGATGAAGCGGAGCGAACGGGGCTGATGTTCGCGTTTTATACCAGCACTTCGGTGGGTTTATTGTGGTTGGAAGCAACTGCGGTGGGTCTGCTGTTGGGACAATATGGTGCGGCATCATTGCCTTGGATTTATATTGCCGGAGCGGGCTTGGGTTCGGCTTTGGGTTTGTTCTATTCTTGGCTGCAAAAAATTTTGCCTCTGCGTCGGGTGATTGTGGGGATTGCCCTGTTAATCGCCATTCCCCTGATTTTCTGTCGCTTTGGCTTGAGTGTGCAAGCTTCGATTCTTTACGGCGTCACGGTCTTTTTGTTGCGACTGTGGGTGGAAAGTATTTATATTCTGAATGACCTGAATACAGCGATCGCCGCCAATCAACTATTTAATATTCGGGAAATCAAGCGGACTTATCCCATTGTCAGTAGTGGAATCTTACTCGCCGATGTGGTTAGCGGCTTCTCTCTGCCGTTTATTCTCAAATGGTTTGGCCTGCCTAATGTGGTTTTGGCGGCATTTATCATGTTCTGTACTGGGGCTGGTATTCTCTATTATTTGAGCGATCGCTACAAACAAGCCTTTCCGGACGCTCCGGCTCATCTGATTGAAGACGAAGAAACCCGGTTTGCGAACAAACGCCTCCAAGGAGAACAACGGGGCTATGTAATGCCGTTAATTGCCTTTTTTCTTTTGTCCCCCATTCTCTATCTGCTGATTGACTTCCAATTCCTGAGTGTGTTGGAAGCCCAAATCCCGTCAGAAGAAAAGATCGCCAGCTTTATCGGCATCTTCAATGGCAGCTTAGGCATTTTTGAAGTCATGGTTCAATGGTTTGTTGCCAGCCGATTAATTGAAAGATTTGGCGTCTTTGTGTCGGCAACAATCCTACCCATTGGCATTGTGGCGATCGGGGCATTAGAACTCTTCATTATCGCCTGGTTTCCTGCCGATCAAGGGCAAACCGCCTTTGTGATCTTTGCCGGTTTAGTGGCGCTGAAATTTTGGAATGAACTGTTTCACTACACCCTTTCGGAAGCCAGCGGCCCTGTATTGTACCAGCCCCTCCCAGACAGTAATCGCAATCGCTTACAGTCACTCATTGGCGGAGTCCTCAAACCCCTGTGTAATGGCCTCACCGGGTTAGCCATGCTGGGAATTATCGCCTTATGCCGCTGGGTAGTCAACAACGTTTACGGGGCAGAGCAATGGCACCGTTTACAAGATTTATTGTTTTTAGGGTTGATTGTCATCAGTGCGGTGATTTGGCTATTTGCTATTTGGATTATTCGCTCCCGCTATGTGCGCTTATTAGTTTCCAGTGCAGAAAGAGGCCGTCTGGGGGTCTCAGACGTGGATATGCGTACTTTTAAACGCACGGTGATTGAAACCCTGGAAAAACCCGGTTCTTTGGAAGATAAACGTTCCTGCATTGAACTTCTGAGTCAAATTGACCCAGAAAATGTTGGGGAAGTGCTGGCACCATTGCTGCTGGAAATGCCACCCGTCTTACAACGGCAAAGTCTGGAAGCGATGCTGAATCATCCGAAACCAGCCCAACTTCAAGCGGTCAAAGCTTTGATTGATCAACCCTCTGTCTCCCCGGAAGTTTTGGCCTTGGCGTTACGGTTTCTCTGGCTGACGGACTCCGATCAAGATCTAGAGCAACTGCGACCCTATCTGCAACCGGAAATTGACCCAGTGGTGCGAGGCACTGCCGCTGCATTGATTATGCGCCGTGGCAACCGAGAACAAAAAGCGGAAGCCACGAATACGTTACGGCGGATGGTGACGCATAAACAGGAACGAGAACGAGTGATGGGTTGCCGCGCCTTGGGAGAAGCAGAGTATTTACAAGGGTTACGCCTTTATATTCCTAATTTATTGCAAGACGAGTCGATCCGAGTGCGCTGTGCTTTGCTGGAAGTGATTGCTTCCACTCGGTTGGAGGAATATTATTCTTCTTTGTTGCGGGGACTTTATTACAAGTCTACTCGTGAGTCAGCGATGCGAGCTTTGGTGCGATTGGGCAATGAGGTGTCGGGGCGATTAGTCGCTTTGGCGGAAGATGTGCATAAACCGGAGTTAGTCCGACTCCAAGCTTGGAATGTCCTGGGGGAAATGGGAACCCGGGAGTCTCTGGATTTGTTGGTGCTGCATTTGGCTGGTTCTTGGGGGCATACTCGCCGGAATATTCTGCGGATTTTGCTCAAGCGACCGAATGATTCCGGGATTGAACGAGTTTTAGATGTGTTTGGTCGTTCCGGGGTGGAGATTTTTATTGAGCAAGAGTTGATGTTTATGGGTCAGATATATGCAGCCCTGGTGGAAATTTCCGAGGAAGCTGTTGCGGGTCGAGAAGCGAATTTGCTCCGTTCTAGCTTGAGAGATTTGTTGTCCGATGGGAGCGATCGCCTCTTTTTATTAATGCGATTTCTCTATCCCGTGGAACGAATTCAGGCGGCTTCTTTTAACCTCAAGTCCGGTCAACGGTCAAATATTGCTCGCGGTTTAGAAATTTTAGACAATACCTTCGATCTTCCCAGCAAGCGCGTTTTGCTGAATGTGTTGGATCGCCAATCCGATCGCGAAAAACTGGAGCATTTATCCCCGATGATTTCTTATCAGAGTATGACTCCCAGCGATCGCCTCCGCCGATTACTAGAGTTACGACACTTTTTGTCCGACTGGCCTTTAGCCTGCTGTTTTCACCTAGCCCGTACCCAGCGTTGGAGTCTGACCCCGGAATCCACCTTAGCCTGTTTGCGCCATCCCAAGGGTTTTGTCCGCGAAGCGGTTTTAGCTTATCTCCGATTAGCTTCCCCTCGCGCTTTGGCGGAATTGCTGCCGATAATGAAAAACGACCCCGATCGCTTGGTAGCGGCGCAAGTCCGAGAAATGATGAAAGATTTAGGGGTGAGTGATTCTACCCCATCCCGTTACGGCAGTTCTTTGCAGGATAGCCGAATTGTCAACTATCCCGGAATGGCTGGTTTTGAAGGTGCCTAAATTTGCCCGGGCTGATCCCAGAACCCCTATCCCCTGTCGAGGTAATTGATTTTTTGTCCCGACTGCGAAGACCTCATTCTGGGGTTCAGCCAGTCCAGAAAGCAGTCCAGAAAGCAGTCCAGAAAGCAGTCCAGAAAGCAGCCCAGAAAGCAGTACAATGTCGATTGTCAACCCACCCAGGCTAGGTAGACCCGAATCTCAAATTTTTGTTCTCAAATTTTTGTTCTCAAATTTTTGTAAATGCTTGTTTTTTATTATATAAGAATAAAATATAAAGGTGTAGATAAATGCTGACGAGCGTTGAGCGATTACTATTTGTCAGGGGCGTGCCAATTTTTAAAGAACTGCGTGACGATTTTCTGGTGCGGTTAGCATCAGTGATGGATGAATTATCTTTTCCTAAAGGATATACTATTTTCACCGAAGGACAGGAAGGACGCGCTCTATATATTGTGGTGTCGGGTCGAGTGCGGGTTCACCTGGGTAATCGAGATTTAGCCGAACTGGATGAGGGCGCTTGTTTTGGGGAGATGTCTCTGTTTGACTCTGAACCCCGTTCGGCTTCTATTACTACTTTAGAACCTTGTGATTGCTTGGTTCTGACTCAGCAGCAACTTTATGATGCGATCGATGAAACCCCAGGAATTGCGGTTAATATTATTCGCCTTTTATCGCGGCGGATTAGAGAATTAAACCGAAAAAGTCAAGAATGGGAAACGCATCAAAAAACAGTTATTTCCAAGTAAAAGTTGGCAGCAAATTTGCCCAGATTATTGCCGGAATATAGCCAGAGAAATATTTCTCTGGCTTTTAATATTTTAGGCATTTTAGGCCAAAAAACCGGGTATAAAATTTTGCATATAATTTCATATAATTTCAATTGTGATTTCCAAAAACATCCGGGGCGAAGTTTATTTTCTATAGGGGCGCGGCGGTCTCTGGTTTCTATGGATATTTTAATTGTATTTTTAATTGTATCAAGTGTATCAAGCAAAATTGAAATGGCTATATCTGTAGGTAGCGAAAGCGAAAAAGAAACCTAGTTTTTGATTTAATTTCTGTATTACTTCCCGGATGGATATTGCTGTGAAAATTCTAGGGTAAAAGTGGTTTGACCATTGCCACTATGGACGGAAATTGAACCGCCCAGATAAGAGACTAGCTTTTTCACTAGGGCTAAACCTAAACCCGTGCCCCCCTGTTTCCAAGGGTCGGGAGAGGGAATTCGATAAAATTTTTCAAAGATATGCACCAGTTCTGATTCGGGGATTTCTATGCCGGAGTTAGTGACGGATATACAAAACTTATTTTGCTGATTATCTTGCCTACAAGTGGCACTGAGGCGAATCACTTCACCGGGGTTTGCCGGAGTGTATTTGCAGGCATTATTTAGCATTTCGGAGACGATCCGTCCCAAGGCAGTGGGATCGGTGACAAACGGGGGTAACTCTGGATCGATCGCCACTTCTAGGATATGTTCAGAATTCGCAATGCGGTATCGAAATGCCTCGATCACATGGGGCAGCCAATTTTGCAGTTGAATCGGGATGCCATCGAGGGTGTCTATTTCTGCATCTAGACGCTGTAAATCTAATAGATCGTTAATCAGTTTGATTTCGCGATCGCACTCCGCTTGTGCCATTTGTAAATAGGCGGTGATTTTTTCTGATACTGAGGCGGTATTGATATTGGTTAAGGTAGGCGATCGCCCTGGTTCAGCTTTCAGAGAATTTCCTGTAGTTGTGGAAGATAAAGCTAGAGAATCTTGTGGTGCAGTCAACATATCCAGCATATCCAAAGCCATTTTAATATTAGCCATTGGGGTGCGGAGCTCGTGACAGACCGTACATAAAAAATCATCTTTGAGTTGATGCAATCTTTCTAGTTCTTTGACCTGGGTTAAGGAGGATTGATAAAGTTGGGCTTGCCGCAGGGCGATCGCGCATTGTGCCGCCACTTGCTGCACCAGTCCCACTTCCAAATCATTAAATTCATAATCCGCATCATTTCTTAACCAAAGATAGCCCAAAATCACTCTCTCATCCTGTTGATTTAAACAGTTTTCTGGGGAAATATTGGGTTGATTATCCCGCTTTTCATAATCTTTTTGGTTGGTCAATACATTTTGCAAAGGACAAGCCAGAATCGCTTCTGCTTTTTGGTTATGAGCGTTGGGAATTTCGCAAAATTGGAAACATTCTCCCTTCATTAATTGTTCGTAAAGTTGAGGCCGAGACTGGAAACTCAAGGGAAAAAACTGACGATATAAATCGGCTTTTTCTGGGGCTTTTTCTGGTAAATCTGCGGACATATTTTGATTTTTGCCGCTGGATTGACCCGTTGCCTGATAGGAAATCGTAAAAGTTTGACTTTTAGGATCGTAAAGAGATACTTGAGTCAGCTTCACCCCAATCACCTGGGCTAATTCTCTCACCGCTGTTTCGATAATTTGATTGGGATCTAAGCTATCCCGCACTTTATCGGTAATGCGTTTTAGCATGGCTTCAACTTCTAGGGATTTTTGCAATTGCGCTGTCCTTTCTTGCACTTGCAAATCCAGTTCTGAGGCTAATTTATGATAGCGTTCCTCACTGCGACGCAGTTCTTCTAATGTTTGCTTACGTTCTACCGCATAGCTGATAGCTCGCAATAGTAAATCACAGTCAAATTTTCCCTTAACTAAATAGTCTTGCGCCCCTTCACGCACTGCTTGTACTGCTAGTTCGCGATCGGTTAATCCCGTGAGGACTAAAACTGGCAAAGTTTTGGCATTTAATAGCACCTGTTTTAAGGTTTCTAAACCGTGACTATCGGGCAACGATAAGTCTAGTAAAATTACATCAAATGACTCTGATTTTAGGTGAGCGATCGCGTCAGCCAAGCGAGCTACTGCGGTAATTTTATATGTGGATAACTGGGCATCTGCCAATAGTTCAGAAATCAGTTCTGCATCGGCTAGGCTATCTTCGACTAATAAGATATTTTTTCTGTTTTTATTCATGGCTAATCAAAAAATTAAGGTTTTTTGAAAATTCAATAAATTCAGTCTAACGAAATCTACAATTAAGCAGGTTTAACGGCTTTTAGAGCTAATAAATTTAACTTTTTTTTAATTTTTTCATCAGTAGGTTATTTGAGACTGCTGCTATCATCCAAATACCAGACATGTACCAGACATAAAGAATTTAAAAAATTATCATTCATTGCTTAATACTTGGTGGGTTTATGGGCTAGTTTTACCAGCAACGGCAAAAAACGTATTTTTCGTCCAGGATGTGCCATTGACCGCTTAAATTGCTTAAATTATTATAACCTTATAACCTGAATTAACTTTTGACTGCTTGATTTTTTAGACTTGAGTTAAACTTGAGTTAAACTTGAGGCAAAGTAAAATAAAACGTAGCACCTTGACCGATTTGGGACTCAACCCAAATTTTACCTTGGTGACGCTCCACAATTTTATGACAAACCGCCAAACCAATGCCAGTACCGGGATACTCATTGCGAGTATGTAACCGCTGGAAAATCAAGAATATCCGCTCGTGATACTGCGGGTCGATACCAATTCCATTATCTTTAACCGCGAATAGCCAACACCCGACAGAGTTTTTGAACTGCGAGGGCTTTGCGGCAATTGTAACCACGGGTTTTACTTCTGGTTGTCGATACTTAATCGCATTGCTAATCAAATTCTGGAACAACTGGAGTAACTGGGTGGCATCCCCTAAAACCACTGGTAAACGCGAACAACTGGAGTCGAGGGACACTTCTGCCCCGGAATGATGGATGGCCACCTGCAAACAATCGATCGCCTGTGCCAAGATTTCCTGACAATCCACCGGCTGGAACTCTTGGCGACTGGTGCTAACTCGCGAATATTTCAGCAAGTCAGAAATCAAAGTCTGCATTCGTTGCGCCCCATCCACCACATAATGAATGTACTTATCAGCTTTCTCGTCCAGTTGTCCCTGATAACGCTTGGCTAGTAACTGAGTATAGCTGGCGATGGTGCGCAAGGGTTCCTGTAAATCGTGGGAAGCCACATAAGCAAATTGTTCCAACTCCGCGTTGGACTGTTCTAGTTGTTTTGCCCGTTCCGCTAACTCCTCTTCTAGTTTCTTGTGATCGCTGATATCAATGCAGGAACCAATATAACCGGCCAAATTTCCCCCTGGAGTCTTGCTGGGCACCCCAGTATTCAGCAGCCAGCGATATTCCCCATCCTTGCGGCGCAAGCGATACAACAGGCGAAACGGTTCTGACTGTTCGATCGCATTGAGGTATTCCCGCAAAAAACCTGGGAAATCGTCTGGATGAATTTGACTCATCCAACCTTGCCCTTGTTCTTGTTCTGTCTTGCGTCCGGTGTACTCCAACCAAGTTTGATTAAAAAAGGTGTAGTTGCCCTGGGAGTCTGCTAACCAAATCAACACTGGGGCAGTATCTGCCAGAGTGCGGAACCGTTCCTCGCTTTCCGCGAGGGCATCGATCGCCTGTTTGCGCTCGGTAATATCCCGGTAAACCCCCAGCAGGGCGATAATTTCTCCCGTGGCATCTTGAATGGCATCAGTGCGGAGAAAAATTTGTCGGGTGACACCCTGAGCAGATAGCATCTCCACCTCCCCTTGCCAGGAACCTTCCCGGAAGATGGCTGCAAAAACTTCCGCCGCGATACTGGCATCTCGATAGAGGACTTGTGGGCCGCCGACTGCTGCCAAGTCTGGGGCCGAAAAGCCAAACAACTGGATAAATGCGGGGTTGTGATAGGTGGATCGACCATCAGGGTCGGTAATCGCGATCGCATCCGAAGCACTTTCTACCGCCCTACTTAAAAGAAGCAATTGTTCCTGCGATCGCTTGCGTTCGGTAATATCTTCAATAGTAGCCACCAACTGTAGTGCTTTCTCTGCGGCGTCTCGCACCAGGGCTACTCGGATCGTGGCAACCATCTCGCTACCGTCTTGGCGAATTAGCGTATATTCCTTCTCAGACTGAGAAAGTGCACTGGTTGGAAAAGCAGCAATCCAGGATTTCAACCGGGGGCGATCGCTTGGGTGAACCAAATCCGACAAAGACATCCGCCGCAAATCCGAGACAGAATAGCCCAACATCTCACACAAAGCCGGATTAACACTCTTAAACTCCCCATTAAGGTCGCAAGTAGTAATCCCAATGGGCGCAGTGGCTAAAGTTTTAGCTAACTGCTGCTCACTTTGACGGAGTTTTTCCTGACTTTTTTGTAGGGCTGCTTCTGCTGAAACCCGTTCTGTAATATTTCGCGCTACGGCCAAAACTGTAGTGAGAATTCCCGCCTCATTCCGTAGGGGAACCAAGGAAAAATGCCACCAAAACGGCTGCTGGGCAAAATTCAGTTGTTGTTCTAAAGTGCAAAGCTGTTTATCCCGCAAAACCTGGTAAATCTTACTAGCAAGTTTTGCAGCGAAATCAGCAGGAAAAATATCTCGCACCAACTTACCAATTAGTTCTCCCGGAGAACTGTTTAACCTATCGGCTGCACAAGCATTGACATAGTTAATCGAAGTATCTCGATTAAAAATAAAAATCATATCCTGGGATGTTTCGGTAAGGGTGCGATAGCGTTGTTCCGACTCCTTAAGGTTGCGTTCGGCTTCGGCTTTGGCACTAACATCCCGCACCATTGTTAATACTTCATGGTCATCAATGGCAGACACTCTAGCTTCATAATCATAGAGCCGGTGTGCGCCTTTTTCTCCGGGCAATACTAACTGATATTCAAATAATTGCACCTCCTTAGTAACTAAAGCTTTTTCGATAGCTGCCATCAGTTTTTGCGCCAGAAAAGGTGGCAAAACATCCCGGCAGTTTTGGCCAATATATTCCCGACAATTACTACATAATTGATTATCAACTCCTGGGATGCAGTCTAGATAGGTGCCATCGGCGCTGATTCTGAATAACGTATCGGGGATTGTCTTAATTATAGCCTGATTTTGCGCTAAAGATATTCGCAACATCTCTTCAGTTTGGCGGCGTTCGGTGACATCGGTGTAAGTACAAATTAAGCCAGCAATATGCCCCGGATAATTTTCAATCGCGTCCGCTCTCAGGGCAATTTGCATCACCTTGCCATTAATTTCATACAATTTGTTTTGTCCGGGAATTTCTCCGGGAATTTGTCCTGTAATTTCTCCGAGAATTTCTCCGGGAATTTGTCCTGTAACCTGTTCTGTAACATCCTGGCAAATTAAAACAATGTTTGCGGTCTTGTTTTTCTGAAACTGCACTACATTCGGTATAGTTTTAAACCAAAAAATCTGCCCGGTTTTTGCCCGAATTTGACCCAGGTAATCCTCTACAGGGGCAAACAGCTGCTCACCCCCACGGACAGCTGAAGATGAGGATTTCTTGATACAACCTGATAACCAGCGGGTTAACTGATGTTTCTTAGTAATTTTTGGCCAGTAAATTAAGGAAAAAACCTGCACATTTTTTAATTCCTCTGCGGTATAATCTAGCTGAGATACTCCAGCTGAATTTAAACAGAGGATTTTTCCTCGTTTATCTAGAAGAAAACAAGTAAAAGGTAGATGGTCGTAAGCGTTATGAAATTGGGCTGCCAATGAGGCAGATGAATCAACCTGTTTATCTTTAGATCGATCGCTGGTTGGATTAGACTTTCTCATGGACTTAACTGGTTGTTAATAATTGATAGCTGATAATTAATCGATAAGCGACAATCGGCAATCGACAACTGTTAATTGCTGTTAATTGTTCTCCTCTGCTCCTCTGCTCCTGAAGCCCCTCCGCTCCGAAAGCCCCTCCGCTCCGAAAACTCGTCTGTAGATTCACGCAATTTTGCTCAGTTTACTAATGTTATTTTAGTAGTAATTACGAGTTAATACAGAACCGCGCTCGCGAAGCGTGCCGGATGGCATATCGCAGACAATTTTAAATTTTAAATTTATAGAAATGTTACTTTTTCCTTAAATGAATTGACTTTTGCGCTGGCTAAATCTTAAAGTTAATCTTATAACTAATTAACTTATCTACAACTTATCTACAGGAACTATATAGGGGCAAGCATTAAGGCAGCCATGAGCGACTCCTGTCTCTGCGGCAGTGTCTGCGGCAGTAACTAATAGCAAGTCGCTGATGGCAAGCAGCAAATGCTTTGCTTCTAGATTAACCCATACTAGCCCATAATCTGCCCTAGCCTTTGAACACTGCTTGAACACTGCCTTTGAACACTGCCTTTGAACACTGCTTTTGAATATTGAGAATCGCTCGGCCAGGATTAGTTCTTTTATAAAAGTTAACAAGTCAACATCACAAAAATTAACAAATAGCCGAGCTGGCTCAAAGCAAACCAAAACAAATAAAAAGACTATGAGTAAGATACCTGGTAACCCTGATGGCAATCATGACAGGAATTTTCGCCAGTATTCTGATGCCAATTCTGACGATTTAGTGGAACAGTTAAAACAGAAAACAAAGGAGCTATTAAATATTGCCGAGCAGCTGGAAAAACAGGCAAAATATGAATGCGGTAGGACAGTATCCAGTCTGAAAGAGAATAAATTGCCCCTGTCGCCCCCCATCGCCCCTATCGCCCCCATCGCCAACGTATCATTGCCGCCTCAGCCTGTTACAGAGGCAACCTTTCTGCAATCGTTTCAGAACTCGGGATATGCCATCCGGCACGCTTCGCCAGCGCCAACGCATCAAACTTTACTCTCTAAAGGTGAATACCAAACTTGCCATATTCGCCTACCTGGGTCGGAAAAACGTTACCCAGCGATACTCGTAGAGGGAGATTACTTTAGCCTGGTGAGGGTTTTTCCTGACCTTGAATCTACATTAGCCGCCAAAGCCAAATTAGATTGGCACGGCGATCGCGCGGTAATTACTCAACTTGCCACGGGCTATGCTTTGTGGGTTTGGGAACCGGAAGCCACATCCGACCTGTCACCAGACCTATCCCCACAAAACAACCAGCGGACAAAACACGACCCGCCCCTACGGGTAGTTAAGAATTTGGACTCCCAAAACTCCGGGAAAACAGACCTAGAGGAATACTTGCTAACCTTTAATCAGTTAAGTAAATGGGCTGGCTGTTACCTAGGAACTGCGGTAGTCACTCATTATTGGAAATCCACTCGTCCTAGATTAGCATGGTTCGCTCGGTTTGAAATCATGGAATCGGGGGAAATCTCATGCCGAGATTTTCCCCAGTCACACTCAAATGTCTGGCAGGAGAAACAGTTAAAATCATGGCTGCAAGGGTTTATTCAGCGATGCCGCCGAGTCGTTCCTGATTTTCCCCAGTCTTGCCAATGGGAGGATGAAAACGCCCAACAAGGTGTTCAACTGTTAGCCCGTATTTTGGACAAATGATTCTGGACAGGCGCTCCAGGATGCTCCAGGATATTATCGGGCGGGCAGGGTTTACTGGCATCGATTACTAGTTGACAATTTATAACCTAAAACTTTTAATCTGAAGCCTCAAATCTGGAATCTACAACCAACTGCGGATAAGAACACCAATCACTCCAACTGCCGACATAGAGTTTAGAACTGGGAATGCCCGCCATCTCTAGGGACAAAATATTCACGCAAGCTGTAACCCCAGAACCACAGTAAACGATGATTTCTTTGGCATCTGCGATTTCACTCCAGCGTTGCCGTTGTTCCTCGGGGGGCTTGGCTTTGGCTTCGCTGTCGGTGACATCTTGCCAACAGTAGTTGACCGCCCCAGGAATATGTCCGGCAATTGGATCGATGGGTTCAACTTTGCCTAGGTAGCGATCGCGTTCCCGGGAATCGACCAGAACCACCCCTGGTAAATCTTTCCGGGCTTTTACTGCATCCACATCTACCACCATATCCGGTCTTAACCGGGGGATAAAATTGCCCGGTCTAGGGGCAGGAATGGCTTGACTAACGGGATAGCCCCCAGCTTGCCAGGCTTGCCAACCGCCGTCCAATACTACTACCCGGTCATGCCCCATGTAGCGCAATAGCCACCACAGACGGGAGGCAAAGGCAAATCGCGAATCGTCATAAGCCACGACTAGGGTACTTTGGGGGGTGTTTGGGGACGTTACCCCCATAGTGGATAGTTTGGCCGCGAATTGATCGGGGTTGGGTAGGGGATGCCGTCCCCCATGTTGTTGTACCGGGGAGGCCAAATCTCGATCTAAGCTGAGATAATAGGCTCCAGGAATATGCCCCGCTTGGTATTGTTGATATCCCAGGTCGGGATTTGCCAAAGAAAATCTACAGTCAGCGATCGCTATTTCATTATCTTGCAAATGTTCAGCAAGCCATTGCGCCGAAACAATCACCGAACCAGCCAAAGTATCCTTCGTCATTAAATAACACCAAATTCGCTAATCTAATCATACCAGAGGGTTTCTTGAGTTCGGGCGAAGCATTCCCGGATTCACGCTTTTAGACTCAAGCTTTTAGATTCACGCTTTTAGCCCATAAATTGTCTGCGGGTGTCTGCGGGTGTCTGCGGGAATGCTTTGCCCCTACACCTGCCCTACAATCCCTGGTTGAAATCGATTAATCATCAAAACCGGGTTTATGGGTTAAATCTAATCAATTCTTTACCAAAAATGTTAAAACCGTCTCATCAATGCCTTTGAGTTTTAAAGGTTGATATTTGATAATTTCATCATCATTTAAATAGTCTGCCACTGCTGCCGAAACTAAAATTTGATTCGGTTCAGAAGCTTCCTGAAGTCGAGCGGCAATATTCACACTCGGCCCGATCGCGGTATAATCGGAACGTTCGGCATTACCAAACATCCCCACCACCGCAGTTCCTTGATGAATGCCACAGCGAAACTTAACTTCCGGCAGTCCTTGGGCTTGCCATTTTTCGTTCAATTGCATCAGCGATCGCTGCATTTTCTTAGCCGCTGCTAAAGCATTGGCAACTTGTTCATTCGGGGTTAACTCTTCTGGTGCGCCAAAAATGGCAATAATCGCATCTCCCACAAACTTATCCACCGTTCCCGAATACTCAAAAACTGCCTGAGTCATCGCGTCTAAATATTCATTTAATATCTCGGCTACTCGGCGCGATCGCAAATTATTCGACATTTGGGTAAAGCCAACAATATCACTAAATAAGATAGTAATCAATCGCGGTTCTGGACTTAAATCCAACTGCAACTCTCCTCGCGCGGCTTTTTGTACCATTCCGGGGGGTAAAAACCGTCTTAACACCGACTGAGTTAAATAACTATTCAACTCCTTAACCCGGCGTTCATTCTCTTTTAACGCCAAAAGATTACGTACCAAAGCCAACAATTCCCGGTCATTAAATGGCTTGCCCAAATAAGCATCTGCTCCTTGTTCCACCCCTTCCACCCGAGTATCTTCATCAACCTTTGCCGTCAATAAAATAATCGGAGTTCCCTTTAAGTCTTCTGACTCTCTAATCATCTTAATCAGGTCTAAACCCGACACCAAAGGCATCATTAAATCGGCCACAATTAAATCTGGTTGATATTTTTGCGCTAACTGAAATCCTGCGGCGCCATTGCAAGCTAAAATAGTTCTATACTGTTGTTCTTTAAGAATAGAGGCCACATAATGCCGCAAATCGTAATTATCATCAACTATTAAAATCAAAGGATGCTGTCTAACAATTTCCTCTTGCATCCGCCCTAAACCATTCGTAGCTGCGGGAGAAGTAGGCAAATTCAGGAATGTTTCATCGATAACTTCCGCTTCAGTTTCTAACTCTAAGTCCGCCAACTCCACCTCAAGCCGACTGGGCATAATTCCCAGAGGCACTTCAATAACTTTATCCGGAGGTAAATGAGCACAACCAGTAGGCAGCCAAACCGTAAAGGTGCTACCTTGGCCATATACAGACTCAACGGTAATTTGACCGCCATGTAACTCTACTAATTCCTTAGCTAAAGCTAACCCTAAGCCACTGCCTTCATAGGAGCGACTCACGGAGCCTTCCGCTTGGCGAAACCGCTCAAATAAGTGCGGAATTTGGTCACTTTTAATGCCAATACCCGTATCTTTAACTCGCAAAATACAATAGTTGCCGATTTGTTCTACGGTGACAGTAATACTACCAGGAGCATTGGTAAATTTTATGGCATTAGATAGCAGATTATAGAGCACTTTGTCGAACTTTTCTAAGTCTAAATAAAGGGGCGAAACCGGCTGAATTTCTGTTTCCAGTTTGAGTCCTTTCTTCTCACAATATGGACGAAAAGTATCCACAGTTTGCTCAACAAATTCGGTAAAATTGCAGGGGCGAAAAGTCGGTTGCATCCGACCGGCATCAAGCCGCTGTAAATCTAGCAGTTGATTGACTAGGCGCAGTAAGCGGCGACAATTTCTCAGGGCAATTTTTGCTTGTTCTAAGGGTAAATCTTTTCCCTGTTGTACCGCTGATTCTAATGGCCCAATGGTAAGGGTTAAAGGGGTTCTGAATTCATGGGAAATATTCTGGAAAAATTCGGTTTTGAGGCGATCGAGTTCCAGCAATCTCTCTGCTTGTTGTCGGGTGGTTTGGTATAGTCGAGACTGCTGCACTGCGATCGCAGCTTGGGCAGCCACCGCTTGAGCTAAAGAAATCTCGGCAGGCAACCAGCGCCGGGGGGTGTGGTGATGCCGCAGGGAAATACTGCCAATAATCTTGCCATCAGACAGCAATGGCACCACCAAAAGAGCTCTAGATGGGGAGAAAAACGACTCTTGGGTCTGACAAATGTTTACGAAATCATCCAACACACCCAACTCCGGTGTATCTTGTAAATCCCGAATCACTACAGGTTTCTGGGTAGCCAGCAGTTGCTGATGCACCGGGTTATTGGAAATGGGCACCAGCGATCGGGGCAAAGACGACTCCTGGACTCCTCTGCTCCTCTGCTCCCCGGCTCCTCCGCTCCTCTGCTCCTCTCCCCCCCCTGCCTCTTCCTGGGAAAGGGGCGCAGCATGGGGAAAGTCTGGGCTTTCGCTGCTTACCACCGAGGAACGACCTCTTTCATACAACCCCACACATTGAACATACTCATCGTTCTCAGTCCAGAGAGACAGAGCACAGCCGTCAACTTGCAAAGCTTCTCCCAGTTGTTGAGTGATAGCCGCAAAAATATCCTTTGGATTCAGACTAGAGCGAATCGCTGAAGTAATAGTATTAATCAGGGCTTCTCGTTTAGCTAAAGCTTGGACTTGTTCATAAGCTCGTATCTGGGACAAAGAGAGGGAAGCTTGATCCGCCACCATAAAACCCAGTTGCACCTCATCATCTTTCCAGGTTCGAGGTTCACCGCATTGGTGTAATGCCAGAATAGCCAGGACATCCGAGCGAAACATCAAAGGGACAATTAGGCTAGAACGAATGTCTAAGGCAGCGTAGGTTTGCCGTCGTTGAGCCACTTCTGGGGTCATTTCTTGAAACAGCGCGTCCGTTGCCACATCATTAATCACCTGAATATCCGTGGTTTCCCAAATAGTTTCCACCAGCAGGCGTTCGGGAATATTCGTACCATAAGAAACATCAGAGGAGAGAGGAGACAAACCAACGGTCTCAGCAGTCGTCCTAATTTTGTTTTCCTTATTTTTTCCTCTTGTCCCCGCGGATTGATTTTTTTTACCTTGGTAAAGATACCATTCATCGGCCAAGCGACCATCGTGCAAAGGCCGTAGTATGCAGTAACTCACATCAAAAATTTGTCCCACGGTTTCCACAATGGTCTGGAGGATTTCTGCCTCACTGGTGCGCAAGCGAATAGTGTTAATCACCGCGTTCAACAGGGACTCTTGGCGTAAAGTGCGGCAGAGTTCCGTGGTGCGAGCTTTCAGTACATTGTGGGTGTCTACCGCTTGACCGACTAATTTTCGCAGTTCTTCAGCTTTCCAAGGCTTGGTGACATATTTAAATACTTTGCCAGAGTTAATCGCTTCTACCAGATCTTCTACATCTGTATAGGCGGTGAGAATAATCCGAATAGTATCCGGATATTGGGTGGCCGCCAGGCTGAGGAGTTCGGTGCCGGTCATTAACGGCATCCGCTGGTCGGAGACAATTACAGCGATGTCGTTGACTGTTGCTAGTATTTCTAGGGCTTGCAAGCCGTTGTTTGCTTGGAATATTTCGTAGTCTCGATATAACGTGCGATGAAGTAGCTCCAGATTTGAGGCTTCATCGTCCACAAGCAAAATTTTTGGCTTATTTTTAGCTTTCGCGCTCATGCACCGCTCTCCTGCTGCAAGGGGAGTTTGACTCACTGTTAGTTCGGCAATTGTAGATTTTTCCGATTCGCTGACGGGGTAGCTTCGCTAACGGCCTTCTGTGGTTTACTCCTGGATCATTTGTCCCTAACATATCAGGCTTCATTAAGGTCTGTTAAGAGTCACAACATATCGGCAGGCCAGTCTACCAAACCTAAGACGCACCCTTTCTAAGGTTTCCACCCGCGATCGCCCCAGGGATTCGCGGAACACGAATCGTTTTCGAGTTCAAGTTTTCACTCTTTTTCCGTGGCTTTTCCCGTGGCTGTTTGCCGTGGCCGTGTCCAACTTGATTAGCATTGGCACCCGGGAAAGTTTCTTTTAGTTATCATAGTCTGTTCCCGATCATAATGCCCGGAAAGTGGATCATCTTTTAAAATTCCCTAGGGAGCTACTTTGTGTTTGGCCAGATCCGCTACGGTGGGGTATGATTCTATTTCCAAGGTCGAGCGCCTGTTGATACAAGATGCTTAATCTGTCAGGCTAAAATATAGGGACTGAATTGCCAATTAACGAACTCTGATGATGACAGGGCTGATAGGTTGCCAGGGAAAAGCTAATTTTGATTCATTGTCAGAAAATATTGATTTCTTTTTCCAGGCCACCGGATGCCGTATCCATTCCGCCAACTCCTATTTTAATTCCTATTTCGCTGCGATGGTTCTGGTGGCACCAAAGGTGCTGCAATTGATACTGCAATTGGTGCTGTAGTTGGTGCTGTAGTTGGTGCTGTAGTTGGTGCTGTAGTTGGGGTGCTTTAACTACTACAGTCTGTACTACAATTGATACTACAAATTTTTGTCCTCACCTTTGTCCTCACTGGAATGGCTGGATATTTGTTTTGGCGGAATGGACAACAGACGGTTTTAAGAGTCTTCTGGGTATTCTTTTCCGCAAGCTGGGCATTGGCAAGTGATAATTTTACTGTATTTACTGTAGAGGCTATGCCCTGGCTTGCCCATACGTAAGTATTTTTTGGGGATATTTTTGGGGATATTTTTGGGGATATTTTTGGGGATATTTTTGGGGATATTTTTAGTTTGGAGAAGATTTGGTTTGGGAAATATCTTGTTTGGGGAATATCTTGTTTGGGGAATATCTTGTTTGGGGAATATCTTGTTTGGGGAATATTTGGGTAAATTTCAGTAATCAGTAATCTGAAAATTGCTGAATTATGGAAAATTCAACATAAAATAACATAAAAAAATTCAAAAAAAACCGCAGATAATGCAAATACATTTACGCAAGTATATCTACGTTTATCTACGTTTTTTGCTCCCCGCTGGGGGCGCATTTTTAGTCGGTGTTAGTCGGTGTTAGTCGGTGTAGAAGTTCTGCTTTATGCCGAAATTTCTACTGGTTAAAAATAGAGGATAAATCCTCATTAGTTTTGGTTAAAGAGTTACGCTGAAATCAGCGGAAAAAGGGTCAGGAGGTGCGATCGCTGCCAAGACTTACTTCCCAGATCAGACTTAATCTATCTGATAAACTAAGGGTAAGTGTGCTTGGGAGCCAGGATGCCCGACGAGGAGCATTCGTGGCGCTCGAATTCGGATGCCACGCAATTGGGTACTTTAACTAAAAAAATCATGGAGCCCGCCAAGTAAATTGTTTTTAACTGCCAAACAAGCCCTCAATAGAGAAGGAATGCACAGAACCATGATCGATTTGTATTGTAACGCTGCTACCATAGAAGCCCCGCCCCAGAAAAATTTTGAACTGCCGGTTTCCTATGGCGATGTACAGAATGCCGCCCGTTATTTAATGGTGCAAGCCAAGCACACTCCGGTAATGATCTCACGCACGGTTAATAAAATGACTCAAAGTGAGGTATTTTTTAAGTGTGAAAACCTCCAACGCACGGGATCTTTTAAGTTTCGCGGCGCGTACAACGCCCTGGTGCAGTTGTCTTATGAACAAAAGCATCGGGGAGTGTTGACTTATTCTTCGGGGAATCATGCCCAGGCATTGGCCTTGGCAGGGCAGTTGTTAGGTATTCGTCCGGTGATTGTGATGCCCGAAGATGCCCCAGAAGTGAAAAAAACCGCCACCGAAGGATATGGGGCAGAGGTGATTTTCTATAATCCACGCAAAATCACTCGCGAAGAGTTTGCCCAAGAAATCGCTGAGGCGCGAGGGTTAACGATTATTCCTCCTTATGACGACCCGGCAGTGATTGCCGGTCAGGGTACGGTGGCGAAAGAGTTAATTGAACAAGTGGGTCAGTTGGATATTTTATTGGTTTGCTGTGGCGGCGGGGGTTTATTGTCCGGCTGCGCGATCGCTGCTCACGCTTTGTCCCCTTCTTGCCGCGTGATTGGGGTAGAACCAGAAGCCGCCGATGATGCTACCCGGTCGTTTTATAGCAAAACACTGCATACAGTGCATAATCCTGAAACCATCGCCGATGGCGCCCGGACGTCCTCATTGGGGAAACTGACTTTTCCCCTGGTACAGCATTATGTGGATGAAATGATTACCGTATCTGAGTCAGCGATCGCCCGGGCAATGTTTTTTTTGTGGGAACGGATGAAATTAGTGGTAGAACCTACGGGGGCGATCGCCACTGCGGCCCTTTTAGAAGGCATGATTTCCTCTCCCGAAGAACGCATTGGCGTGATTATCAGTGGTGGCAATGTGGACTTAGCCAAAATTCACTTATATCGGCAAATTATGAATCAATCCGTTAGCGAAGCGATCGCCCCACCGAATCGTTTATTGAGCGATTTCACCTAAGGATTCTTAAATTCGTCGGGTGGGCTGGCACATTGCCCACCCTACTACATTCATCAAATCAAATTCCCATCAAATTCCCATCAAATTCCCATCAAACTCCCGTCAAACTCCCGTCAAACTCCCAGAACTAATGTCAGTCGATATTTTTGAACAAATTAAAACTGCCACACAAGCCCTGGGGGCGAATAAAGTTCGCACCAGTTTAACCATGCTGGGAATTATCATCGGCAACGCGGCAGTGATTACCACAATTGGGGTGGGTTCAGCGGCAGAAGTGTATATCCGCCAGCAAATTCAGTCCCTGGGGACAAATCTGCTGTTTATTCAGCCGGGAAGTCGTCAGACGCGACGAGTGAATATCGGCGCCGCGCAGAAGTTGGTGCTGTCTGATGCGGAGGCGATCGCTTCTCAGGTGTCCCTAGTTAAAGCTGTTTCCGCCGAATTAAATAGTTCTGAGCTCGTCCGTTATGGGAATAAAAATTTTTCGGCATTAATCTTTGGCACGACTCCAGATTTTATGGCGGTTCGCAACTATAAAGTGCGTCAGGGTCGGTTTATCACGGATTTAGACTTAAAGCGAAATAATCAAGTGGTGGCGATCGGGTCTGATGTAGCCACGGCGCTGTTTGGGGATCGCAACCCCATTGGCGAAAAGGTCAGAATCAAAAATGTGAGCTTGGAAGTGATTGGGGTGATGGAATCGAAAGGCACGTCTCTGGGGACTAATTACGATGAAACCGCGATCGTGCCGATTACCACAATGGCTAACCAAATTATTGGCCGTCGTTCCCCTTATGGACTGCCGGTTTCCTTTATCTTTGCGGCAGTTAAAAATGAACAAGCCATGACAATGGCACAGTTTCAAATCGAAAACCTGTTGCGGCTGCGGCACAAAGTCACCGACGAAGATGATTTTAGCGTGCGTAGCCAAAAAGATATGCTGAATCGATTGCAAGCGATTAGTGGGGCATTGACGCTATTTTTGGGGGCGATCGCCAGTATTTCGCTGTTGGTGGCAGGCATCGGCATTATGAACATCATGTTGGTGTCCGTGACAGACCGCACCCAAGAGATTGGTTTACGCAAAGCACTAGGGGCATCCCCGCGAGATATTTTGATTCAGTTTGTGATTTCTTCGGTAATTTTGTCGGTGATGGGGGGTGCGATCGGCACCGGACTCGCAGTTAGCGGCATTGTATTAGTGGGTTATTTCACCCCATTTTCCCCAGGGGTTTCCATCGGCGCGATCGCTCTAGCTACGGGAGTTTCTGGGGCGATCGGGTTATTTTTCGGCGTATTTCCAGCCCAGCAAGCGGCAAAACTCGATCCCATTGTCGCTTTAAGAACAGCTTAAGCATCAATTATTTAGCTATTTAGCCAAATATTTAGCCAAACATGAATCAACCATCAAATCAAACCAATCAAACCACCGCACTGTTAGAACCAGAAAAAAAACTGGCCACTGCGATCATCTCTCTGGAAAACGTCTTTAAAGTCTATGGCAGTGGCAACACCGAAGTTAAAGCCCTGAATGGAGTCAGTCTCACCGTTGCAGCGGGGGAATATTGCTCAATTATGGGGGCATCTGGTTCGGGTAAATCTACCGCCATGAATATCATCGGCTGTTTGGATCGCCCGACCAGTGGTTTATATTATTTAGACGGGGTAAATGTCGCTAATTTACCAGAGGCAGACCTGGCAACCATTCGTAATCGTAAACTCGGATTTGTGTTTCAGCAATTTCATTTGTTACCCCAAATGACTGCCTTAGAAAATGTTATGTTGCCGATGGTTTATGCGGGGGTGGGAAATCGCGAACGTCGAGAAAGAGCCGCAGCAGCATTAACGCGAGTGGGTTTACAAAATCGGATGAATAATAAACCCAATCAACTTTCGGGAGGACAACAACAACGGGTGGCGATCGCCCGGGCGATCGTCAACCATCCAGTAGTCTTATTAGCCGATGAACCCACTGGGGCATTAGATTCCCATACTACCCAGGAAATCATGAATATTTTTGCTGAACTTAATGATAGTGGCATGACCATTGTCATGGTCACACATGAACCAGATGTTGCCCGTTGTACTCGGCGCATTATTTGGTTTCGGGATGGGCAAATTATTCACTCTCATTTAACCCCGGATGATTTACACCAAGCATTATATTCCAATCCCTAATAGGGATTATATGTCGTTGCGACGGGTCAGATGATATTTTTTTTCAATCCCTAGTTTTCAATCCCTAGTAGGGATTATATGTCATTGCAACGACCGGGAGCGGAACCCTTAATCATTTAATTGTCCAGGTTCATTTGCGCGAATCGATTTAATCATACCACAAAAACCCGGTCTTGTCAATATTTTTATCAATGAAACCGGGTTGATTTCTTATTACCAGTATTTATATTGTAGGGTGGGCAAAATTACACCATCATATATGGTAGGGTGAGTAAAATTTTTTGCCCACCCTACGAACCTAAATTCAACTTGACTTGAAACTAAATTGCCCCCACCACAGCCTTAGCTTCATCAATATTGGCTCTGACGGTTTCCGCACATTTAGATAAAGCGGCTTTTTCGCTATCAGTGAGGTCTAAGTTGAGGATTTTTTCTACCCCATTTGACCCTAACTGACAAGGCATTCCCAGGAAAACATCGTTAATCCCATAAACCCCTTCAACATAAGCGGCAACGGGCAAAACTCGCGCCTGATTTTGCAAAATGGCTTCACACATTAAACAAGTGGAAGAAGCTGGGGCAAAATAAGCACTGCCAGTCTTCATCAGATTGACAATTTCTGTCCCACCTTTGCGAGTGCGATCGACTAGACGCTCAATGGTTTCGGCATCCATGAGTTCCGTTAGGGGAACCCCATTCACGGTGCAATAGCGAGGAATGGGCACCATTAAATCTCCGTGGTTTCCCAATACCATCGTATGAATATCTTGAATGGAAACGCCGAGTTCCATTGAGATAAAGGTTTGAAAGCGGGCAGCATCCAGTACCCCCGCCATCCCCATCACCCGTTGGGTGGGCAGACCGCTGGCTTCCCAAGCGAGATAAGTCATTACATCCAGAGGATTTGTGACTACAATTAAGATCGTGTTGGGCGATCGCGCCAAAGACTTTTTCGTCGCTTCCACCACGATCTTGGCATTGGTTTTCAGCAGATCCTCTCGACTCATCCCTGGTTTCCGGGCTAGACCCGCAGTAATCACCACAATATCGGAATTACTGGTATCCGCATAGTCATTAGTGCCAATAATTTGGCGATCGTGGCGTTCCACTCCTCTGGCCTCCATCAGATCCAGGGCGATGCCTTGAGGCATTCCCTCGACAATATCGACCAAAACAACATCAGCAATATTTTTTTCAACCAGACGTTGAGCGAGGGTACTGCCAACCCGACCGGCACCGATGACAGAGACACGGGCGCCCCGAAGTGAAGAGGGAGACAACGAGAAAGAGGTCATAACTTGAAGGTGATTAATTACTTAAATTCTTCCAGCTGATCGATCCGCAACCAAATATTTGGGGTGGGCACTTGGCCAAACTTAATCAAAGCATAATCCCCCCTAGTTTCTTGGACTTCTCCTTTGGTTTCAAAAATATACGCCGGGAAACGCGGATCGCTGGCTTTGGCTTCTACACTATTTGCTAACTTTTCGCGCACAGCGCGAACAAAACTACCTTTTTTAATTGCCATGGGTGATTCTCTCATATTTTTAGATTACTTCCTTGAATTTTAATCTTTTTTTCCCTTTTTAGAGTATTTTTTCGAGAAATTCAAGAAATCAACATCTTTATCGGTCAGTTTTATGGAATGTGGAGCGGCTAATTATTAAGCTAACTAAGCTAATTATCAAGCTAATTATTAAAAAGCTTAATGAAAAAATTAATTAAATCTTTGACATTGGGGGCAAAAATGACTAGAACGCCCGCCTAACTTCAACCGCTGAATCGGGGTGGCGCAGACTCGACAAGGCTGACCCGTGCGGTTATATACCCAAGCAACTCCAGCATAGTTGCCATTGACACCCTGGACATTGAGAAAATTACTAAAGGTGGTGCCCCCAGCGGCGATCGCGTTTGTCAAAACTTCGATAATACTGTGGTGCAATCGCTCAATTTGTGGTGATGTGAGGGTGGCACAAAGCTGAGTTGGGGCGATGCCACTGAGAAATAACGCTTCATCCGCATAAATATTCCCAATTCCCGCCACGATCGCCTGATCCAGTAAAGCGGTTTTCACTGCCCGTCGTCTGCCTGCCATCTGTTTTGCCAGATAATCCACGGAAAACTCTGGGGCAAAAGGTTCTGGGCCTAAATTTTGTAATCCGGTGACAATTTTGGCTACATCGGTTTCGGGAGGCACCCACCACATCCGCCCGAAGGTGCGCTGATCCACAAACCGTAACTCTCCCACTGCCGCGCGATTCGTTCCGGGATCCGCTTTCGCGGCATCGCCTGCTGGGGATGCCCCGGCAAAAAACAAGCGGACGCGGGTGTGTTTTTGTAACGGGGCTTCCGGTTTAACCCACAAAAGCTGGCCGGTCATCCGTAAATGAACCCCTAACCAACCGGCAGACTGGGGCGGATTTGCCGTCGTGTGTAATTCAGCGAGTAAATATTTCCCTTGACGATGCCAAAGATGAATCGTGACACCCTGGAGGTGAGCTAAAAAATCCGTAGCAGAAATCGGGGGGGCAATGGTGCGATCGAGCAACACATCTCCCCCCACAATTTCTTGCGCCAGGGTTTTGTGATTTAAACCCTGACGCACCGTTTCTACTTCTGGCAATTCTGGCATATCGCCTAGAAACCAAAAAAGGTCATCGAATCAGTTCCTCCGGAAAAAATCGGGCGCTTTGACTATGTTTTACCGTTTCACCAACCATGAAGGAAAATTACTGGCAAATCGCTTTCGCCCGATCGTTTTCCTGAGATCCTACTTCTTCGCGGGCTTCTTGGCTGGGGCTTCCACCTCAACCAATTCATCCAAAGCGAAGTTATTGGTGTTCACGCCACCAGCACTGCCACTAAACCCGTTGTAATTCACTTTGTCAAAGCGAACAACCACTGGATAGAGGATACCGCTTTGATCGACAGAGGCCACAGTGCCAACATCTTGATACCAGTAAGACTCTTTACGCAGAATCCGAACCTTAGAACCACGTTGAACCATAAGTGCTTTATCCCCTTAAGTGAATTATGTTTTATGGGTTGATTTTTTCTCAGGGTACTATGCTCTGGGGATTCTGGGTCAGTTCTACCCTTTAAGTTTTATTAAGATTCTAGCCAACTCACCCGCACAAAATGCGCCTGCCTGCCCCACAAGTCTTGTGTAGCCTGGATATTTTCAATTGCCAGATTAAACGGAATCGAAGTTGTGAGATATTTTTGGGCGACGCTGCCCAAATCAGGCGCCAGGGTAGCGGCAGCGGTAGCGGCCACCCCCAAACCAATCAGTTGCGAAATCGGGCCACGGGGCCACAGCAAATGAACCCCCAGGGCAAAACCCGCAGTGAGAAGCATTCCCACGGACAAATTTGTCCCGCAACGGGGATGTACCGCTAAATCCCATTCGCCGCTAGTCAGACGAGTCAGGGCAATTTTGGCCGCTCGTTCCAGTTGTTGTGTACTCACTTGACCATAGAGATAAAATCCTCGATCCGTAGACATACCGCCGAGAGCTTGGTTATCCCGTGCTGAAGCCGTTGAACCCCCGGTAAAGTTGCGGGGAGCGGGAGCGGATTCACTCAATACCCACACTGTTGCGTGTTCTAGGGCATGAACTTGACGCAACATCAAGATTTCTTTTAAGCCAGGGATAAACTCAAGTTGCTTGAGCAGATCGGAGTCCTGGGTCGGATAAGGGACAAAATCAAAGGGAAACTGGCTGCCCACAGAGGAAGATCCAGGGGAGTTCGTCATAAAATTAGGCGCCTCCAAGAATTATCATTATCAATTCATTATCAATATTTTCCGTCATCAAGGCGATATAAAGGCGAGCGCCGCACCAATTAGGGCTGCTCAATTAGGGCTGATTATTTTACCCATCAGATAAGGCTTTGCGCTGATGAATGTTTGATGATTTAGCTGATTTTTTGCCCCATAAAAAATTTAGCAAAAAACCTATTTTGCTAAAAACCAAAGTAATCATTGAACAGCTTATCTATCCGCTGAGTAATTTAGTCATTCTTGAGGAAAAATGGGAGTTATTTTTTGGAATCAAAAGGTTTACCTTCTCGAAACTCTCCGGCAACTCGTCGGCCATCGGGATAAATCAACGTACCCTTTCCGTGGGGAACTCCGCCGCGTAATTCCCCTTCATAGCGGATCCCATTGACAAAGCTACAAGTACCTCTGGCATCAAGATTTTGATTAAAGAATTGTCCCTGACAACGGCTGCCGTCGGCTCGCACAAATACTCCTTGACCAAAGGGAGAACCGGCAAAGAATTCTCCTTCATAGTAATCGCCGTTAGGGTAAGTAAATCTTCCCCGTCCAGTGGGTTGGCTACTGATGGCACCGCTTTGAACATCTTGGACAATACCGAACCGTCCTTCATAGCGTTCCCCGTTTTCATAAATCACTCGACCGTTAACGATCACCCCATCTTGAAAAGTGCCTTCATAACGAGCATCATTGGCAAAGATGAAAGCTCCTTGACCATTCGGACGACCATTTCTAAACTGTCCCTCATAGCGATCGCCATTGCCATAGACATAAATGCCTTGACCGTCGGGTACGCCATTGACTAAATTGCCTTCATAATTATCCCCACCTTCATAATTACATTTGGCTCGACCTGTGGTGATTCTCGGTTCACAAATTGGCGGTCTATACTCCTCTTGAGATTGAGAACGAGCCGGTAAAGGATTATTCCCCTGAGCGATAACTTCCCAAACCAAAGCCAATAAAATTGTACTTCCTAGGTGGGCAATTGACTTTTTCATAGTTACAACATCTCCTATTCTCTCATCAAATAAATCAGTGATTCATCATATAATCCATTTTTTAAATCAGCCAAAATTGCCAAAATATTGCCAATAGAGAATCTAGGAAAATTTATCATCACTAATTACCAGCAATAATTTTATTGATTGCTCGATGATGAACCACTAATCATTTGTTTTGACTAGACCAATAATCTTCAGGAAATTAATTAAAAATTATTGGTAAAATCAACTTATTGGGTACTTATTGGGTGATAAACAAGTACCAATTATTTTTGCTCATCAGGGGCGATCGCGACTGCTTGCCCAATGGTTTTTCTCACTTCAACGCCATTTTGTTCCAAAATAACGATGGGTTCACCGTCTTCTTTTTCCACCCGTTTTACAGTCACCTCACCATTGGCAATTTTTTGCCCCACTTTAATATATCGACTGCTGGGTTCATTGGGAGCCTTGGCAATAATTTGAATTTGATTGCCCACCTGGATCACCCCAGTCACTTCTGTGGCATCAGCCAGTTTAGTATCTGGTGGGGGTGGTGGAGGCGGGGCCTGGGGTACCTGTGCTACTGGGGGTGGAGGTAGTTGGGCTGGGCCAATGGGCGCTGGTAAAGCCGGTAGATCAGGAATTTCTCGCGGTGTTTGAGCCGAAGCGGGAATTTGGGGTATCGGTGGGCCAACGGGCGCCGGTAAAGCCGGTAGTTCAGGAATTTCTCGCGCTTGTAACTGTGGCAAAGTCACGGTTCTGGTATTAGCCGGAGTGCTGCCTACGCGACCATTGCCCCCTGGGGGACTGACACCGCGACCATTGCCACCGCCCTGTGCTTGACGTTGGTTAGTCGCCGGATTCGTCGCATTCCCATTCCCCCCTGGGACTCCTAGAGGTCTCTGGAGTGGGGGAGTAGCCCCTGGGGGTGGTGCTAGGGCGAGCAAAGGTAACTCCGGCAAATCAGGGACAGATCGAGGTTGTAGGTTTTTTACCGCTTGCTCAAGTTGTTGAGGCGGCGATAATTGCATCTGCTCGACTGGCGATGGTTTCAATCCTGGCGCCCCAAAAGGATTTGACCGATTTTGGTTTCTTTCCCTTTCAATTTGTGCCAGCCTCTGTTCAGGGTTTGTCGGCTGAAGCAAATTCCCGATCGCCGTCGGATCGTTTCCCGGCACCATCGGAGTCTTAAAATCTGCACCGGGTGGCGCTTCAGGTGGCTTTTGAGCCGCTGGATCCGTTGCCGCTTCTGGTGCAGCAGTGGTGGCTGGAGCTTCTGTAGTTGAATCGGTAGGAGTAGTTGCTGCCGGTGGTTCGGGTTCTCCCCCACAAGCAGTCAATAAAAGAATCATTATGGCTGTAGATGCCGTTAATGAAGATGAACGCATGACCAGTTCCAAAACTCTTTATTACAAGATAGCTCAATGAAGATTACCAAAATCAAGGGATAGGATTTCGTCCGGCTTATATATTGCTATTTTGGTCAATTTGCTACAAAACTTTACCTTTGGCAGCGATCGGCTTTTTTAACTGCGCGTTTTTCTAGGTATTGACGCTCCCATCGCTAAAAGCGAGGGATTCCCTGTTCATCCAGTTACCTTATCTATAAGGCTTTCACCTAATAGACAGTGGGTAGTCTGTCCGAGGGCTTGAATTTCTGTCCGCCCGACAGTATTCGCTTTTTGAATTATATTTTTAGCGGCGTTTTCATCCCTATCCAAGACACAACCACAAGAACAAATATGTGTTCTTACAGACAACGTTTTCTTGACAATATTGCCACAACTAGAACATTGCTGGCTAGTATATTGTGGGTTTACCGCTATCACAAACTTCCCGTGTATTTTCCCAAAGTAGTCTAACCAATCGGTGAACATTGACCAACTTGCGTCACTAATAGACTTAGCAAGTTTGCTATTTTTCACCATATTCAAAACCTTCAAGTCCTCATAAACTACCAAATCGTTAGATTGGATTAACGCTTTTGCTGTCTTTACAACAAAATCTTTACGTTGTCTAGAGACTTTTAAGTGAATCCGGGCTACTTTTGACTTTTGTTTTTGACGCTTGTTGCTCCCCTTTTTCTTTTTAGATAGCTTACGTTGCGCTTTCTTTAAACGCTTCTCGGCTTGACGGAGAAATCGAGGGTTATCAATTTTATCCCCGTTAGAGTCAGTTAAAAAATGGTTTAATCCAACATCAATTCCCACTTCCTTTCCTGGAGAATCAAACGGTTCTATTCTTTCAGTGTCTAAAACAAATTGGCAATAGAATCCGTCAGCCCTTTTGATAAGTCTAACTCTTTTAATTAGAAACTTATCTAGAATTTCACGATTATAAGAGCCAATTAGCTTTAACTTGCCAATTCCAGTTTTATCTGTTATGTGGATAGATTTTTTATCTTCTGTTAGTTTCCAACCAGAAGTTTTGTACTCCACAGACCTTGAAAACTTCTTAAATTTAGGGTAGCCTTTTTGAGCTAACCCTTTTTTACAGTTATTGTAGAAACGAGATATAGCAAACCAAGCTCTTTCAGCACTTGCCTGACGAGCCATAGAGTTTAGATTGCTTACAAAGGGAGTATCTGTATCGTTACTCAAAGTTGTTACAAATTTACAAAAAGAAGCATAATTTACCCGAGCTTCTTTGTTGGAATCCATCCAAAGTCTAAGGCATTTATTCCGAATAAACTGCCCTGTTCTAATAGCTTCTAGGATAGCTACTTGTTGCGTTTGTGTCGCTTTAATTTTAAACTCTATGACTCGCATTGAACCGACCTATCAATGTGTTATATTATAGTTATAGCATCTCACTGTACTAACTGTCAAGGGCATGGAAACTAATTATTTTAAAACTCGCCGGGCTACATTTAATCTCACTGTACACATAGTCTTGGTGACTAAATACCGTAGAAAAGTATTCAAAAAAGAACATTTAGAGTTCTTAAATGAGGCTTTTAAGTCTATTGTTGATAAGTGGGATGCCAGTATCGTAGAGTTTAACGGGGAGTCTGACCATGTTCACATTCTTTTGACATACCCACCACATAAGTTACTGAGTGGATTAATTGCTAATCTAAAATCTACTTCTAGCAAACATATGTGGGATAATTACTCTGACTACTTGAAAAAGATTTATTGGAAAGACAAACGAGTATTATGGACGGGGGCTTATTTTGTAGCTAGTTGTGGTGGTGTCACAATAGACCAACTTAAAAAATATGTCGAGAATCAGGATTCCCCTGAATATTAGTTGTGCTTCGCTGTCTTATATTGGTCGGCTTTTCATCTCATCGGTAAAACCGAGAGCCTTCAAGCCGACATTTTAGGTAAAGCCTGTCTCCAGCCCTAAAGATGGCTGAACCTGGAACCGCCTGCGATCAAATAGCTGGCAACGGCAGCTGCCAAAATATCTTGATTCCTTGACATTTTGGCCAAATAAAAGTATAATAAAATACAGACATTAAATTTTTTTGTCATCAATACCATAAATCACTTAAGTAACTAGATTTAAATCAGGATCAAAGAAAATGAAACTTAGCTATCGTGGTCTTAACTACAACGATGATCCCCCAACCATTGACATGATGGAAGAGGCTGGGGGTTTATATCGGGGTTGCCAGTGGCAAATTCGGTATCCTCGTCATGTTCCGATCGCTCAACCCAGTCACTCACTCAAGTACCGTGGCGTCCCCTATCTTAGTCATACCAAAACAGAAAGCCCGGTTGCCGACTCCACAGCCGCAAACCTTCCCAGTGCTGTAACAAGCATTAAAAAAGCCGGAGGAGTGTCGAACCGGAAACTAGAGAAAGCAATGATGATGCAGGAGGTGGAGAAAATTCACCGGGCTAATATTTGCCGAAATTTAGAACGACGGATGAATATCGCACAAGCCAAAGGCGATCAAAAACTGATGAATCTACTACAACAAGAATGTCAAGATTTGGCTTTTGCCTTGTTTTAGCCGTGAGCCGTCAGTTTTTCGCCTTCAGTAGGGGCAAAAAATTTTTTTTGCCCCTAAATACTGTTATTATTTATCTGTTATTTGTTTTTGTTGTTTGTTATTTGCCGGACTTACGCATAAACGCTGTCTGTAGGTTGTTCGAGCAGTAACGCACCAATAATCAAATGACAACGGACAACCGCGCCCAAATAACAAATAAACAATAAATAACTAACAATAAATAACTAACAACAAATAATCTTAATTGTTAAATGATTCTAAATTTTCTAAAAATAGAGAAAAAATAGCCCTTACTTCTCAAAAGATTACAGTAGAATTAGAACCTGGGTGAAATTGCCGTGAGGCACTTAAAATGGCTTACTTATGCAATCTGGAAACCGGGCAACAGGTTTATCTAGAAAATCAAGGAACACAGACCATCGTTACAGTTATGAGTGGTGGGCCGGGTCAACAGCAACAAGCGAGTAGTGGTTTCTCCACAGGTCGCTGGACTGAACCACCAACGGTGTTCCGAACGGACAACGGCGTAATCTTGCGAATTAATTCTGAAACGGGTCAGCATTTTGTCCAACTCCAAGGTAGTAGCATGGGAGTGATGAGTCAGAGTCCTTCTCTGTCCAATGCTCAACAGCTAAAAGTTCAGCAAACATCAAGTGCGGTATCCGGTCAGCAGCCGATGCAGCCGATGCAGCCGATGCAGCCGATGCAGCCGATGCAGCCGATGCAGCCGATGCAGCCGATGCAGCCGATGCAGCCGATGAAAATGGGGGATATGGAGATGTCCATGAACCCGATGCAAATGCGTATGGGCAATATGGAAATGAGTATGGGCAAATCTTTTAGCCCTTCTTCCAGCGCTGGTTTATCATCGGGAGCGGGACGGCATTTTTGTACCCAATGTGGGAATCCGGTGCAGCCAAGCGATCGCTTCTGTGCCAATTGTGGCAACCGCTTGGAGTGACATTAATTTAGCAAATAAAGAACCTGGTTTCTATAAGAAATCAGGTTCTTTACTTGCGGGGAAAATTGACAAAAATTGTTGACAAAATTTTTCAGGTCAATCAGCTGGTATCTTTATAATTGTTTTAGGTTTTCCCAGTAATTTTAGTAGGAAAATATAACCAGATTAATGATTGATCGAACTTAATTTAAAATAAAATATCCTGAATGACTTTAGGTTTTAAATTTTTAAGTTTTAACTTTCATCGTCATAAAAAATCAAAGGTTTATTGAGGTAAAAATTAAGGGATTAATATGTCAATTGAAATCGCGCTAAATCACCAAAAATTATACAGATTTGATCGTCCGGTTATTTTAGGTCCACATATTCTCCGCCTAAGACCCATCCCCCACTGTCGTACGCCGATTAAAAGTTATTCGTTAAAAATCATTCCAGAAAATTATTCAATTCACTGGGGACGAGATGTCAACTCTAATTGGATTTGTAAATTAAATTTACCCAACAAAACTGACATTTTTAAGCTAGAGGTAGATTTAGTTGCTGAAATAAAAAGCATCAATCCCTTTGATTTTTTAGTTGATGATTATGCGGCTGAATATCCGTTTAATTATAGCCAGAAGCTCCAGCAAGAGTTGCAATCATATTTACCCAAGGAATTACCGAAAGAAGCCGGTGGCAGTTTATTGACTGCGTGGGTTGAAAAATTGGATAAGTCACCCCAATTTACTACTAGCTTTATTTTAGCGGTGACACAAAAATTACACGAGGAAATTAATTATGCGGTGCGTTTAGAAGAAGGCATCCAATCCTGCGAAGAGACCTTAAAGACAAAAGTTGGTTCTTGTCGAGATACCGCATGGTTGTTAGTGCAAATTTTCCGCCATTTAGGGTTAGCGGCTCGATTTGTTTCCGGTTATTTGATTCAACTGGCTGCCGATCAAAAACCTTTGGACGGCCCAGCCGGTCCGGAACATGATCTGGCTGATTTACACGCTTGGACGGAAGTTTATCTGCCTGGGGCTGGTTGGATCGGTTTAGACCCGACTTCGGGACTGTTGGCGGCTGAGGGTCATATTCCTCTGGCTTGTGCTGCTACTCCAGAAATGGCGGCACCGATCGCTGGTACAATTGAACCTTGTGAGAGTCGATTGGATTTTTCGCTCACGGTTTCTCGGATTAAAGAAACTCCCCGAATGACTAAACCTTATACCGAGGAACAATGGTCGGCGATCGCGAATTTAGGAGAGGCAGTTGATCGACAACTTACAGAGGCAAATGTGGGCTTAACAATGGGAGGAGAACCCACATTTATTTCCATTGATGATTATCAGTCAATAGAATGGCAAGTCGGTGCTTTGGGGGAAGAAAAACGCCGTTTGGCGGGAATTTTGCTCCGGCGTTTGCGCCAGCGCTTTTCTACCGGCGGATTACTGTACTATGGTATGGGTAAATGGTATCCGGGGGAAGCTTTACCCCGTTGGGCATTGGGTTGTTATTGGCGGTGCGATCGAGTGCCGATTTGGAGAAATTTTGAGTTATGCGCTGAGGATAATCAAGATTACGGCTATGGTATCCCAGAGGCTAACAAATTTGTCAATGAATTGGTGAAACATCTGGGAGTAAGTCCAGAGAATATTACCCCAGCTTATGAAGGGAATGGTGAGTTACAGGCTTATATTTTACCATTATTGTGGGGCGAAAAAGACGGCGAGGAACGATGGATTAGTTGCCCTTGGCAAAGTTCGCCTAAGCTTACTTTAATCCCCGGAGAGTCTCCTGCGGGATTACGATTGCCGTTCCCATCTCTTCAGTGGGCAGATCCGGAAGATATCCAGTGGGAAGTGTTGGTAAATCCTGAGCAACAAAGCCAACCTTTGGGGGATATTTTTGGCCGAGTGGCAACCCGAACTGCGGGGAGAAGTGGCGAAAGTAAATCGGCAGTTTCGGCAAAGCCGAATAGTATTAAAGTCGCCCTCGCGGTAGAAGTTCGCCAAGGGATACTTTATGTCTTTATCCCCCCCATTAGTGCCGCAGAAAATTATCTGGATTTAATCGCTTGTGTGGAAGATACGGCGGCAGAACTTCAGCTAAAAGTGAGAATAGAAGGATATACTCCTCCAAGCGATCGCCGCTTACAAGGATTTCAAATTACCCCTGACCCAGGAGTAATTGAAGTGAATATTCATCCCGCCCATAATTGGTCAGAATTGGTGGATATTACCAACATTCTTTATGAAGAAGCCAGACTGACTCGCTTAGGAACTGAAAAATACACCTTAGATGGCAGAACAGTCAGCACTGGGGGAGGTTCGCATATTACGATTGGCGGTGTCACCCCTAGTGAAAGTCCGTTGCTGCGTCGCCCAGATTTGCTGAAAAGTTTGATTACATTCTGGCAAAATCACCCCAGTTTGTCTTATTTATTTTCTGGGGAATTTGTCGGGCCAACCAGTCAATCGCCCCGTGTCGATGAAGCTCGCAATGATACGTTATATGAGTTAGAAATTGCTTTTGCTCAACTAGAAAAAAGTAACAATGTTGAACCTTGGTTGGTAGATCGACTCCTGCGGAATTTTCTAATTGATGTTAGTGGCAACACCCATCGTTCTGCTTTTTGTATTGACAAGCTATATCCGGTAGAAAATCCTCGACTCCAGTTAGGATTATTGGAGTTTCGCAGTATCACTATGTCCCCTCATCCCCAGATGAGTTTGGCGGTGAATTTATTAATTCGGGCATTGGTGGCTAAGTTTTGGCAGCAGCCGTATAAAAACCGTTTGGTTCGTTGGGGCACCATGCTCCATGATAAGTTTTTCCTGCCCCATTATATTGCCCAGGATTTTCAAGACGTGATTAGTCAATTACAACAGGCTGGTTATCCGTTTGAATTTTCCTGGTATGAGCCCTTTTTTGAGTTTCGCTTTCCTCGTTATGGGCAAGTTAATTACAAAGGAATTCAGTTAGAATTGCGTCAGGCATTGGAACTTTGGCCAGTATTAGGAGAAGAGGTAAATAATGGCGGGACGGCGCGATATGTGGATTCATCAATGGAACGCGTTCAAGTATTATTAACTGGCGCAACCGAAGGACGACATATTGTCACCTGTAATGGCTATCCAGTGCCTTTGCAGTCCACGGGAGTGCAGGGAGAATTTGTGGCGGGAGTCCGCTATCGAGCGAGACAATTGGCGGCAACTTTACATCCTGCGATCGCGCCTTCCACGCTGTTAGTTTTTGACATTGTTGATACTTGGGTAGAACGGTCTATCGGCGGTTGTATGCTTTATGCTAACGCTCCAAATGGGGCAGAATGGAAAACTTTTCCGATTAATGCTCGGGAAGCGCAAGGACGTTTAAGCAGTCGCTTTGTCCCTCATGGTCATACTCCGAATCAAATCAAAGTTCCCCCTGTACAAATCAGTCCAGAATTTCCTTGTAATTTAGATTTGCGTCGAGTGGGTTTAGGGATTTAATTGATTTACCCTGGCGTTGGATCAATAATGCCTGAGTCATGCCTGAGTCATGCCTGATGATTTTAATCCCTAGTAGGGGCTTTTCAAACAAATCGCCCCTACGTTTGGGGTTTAATCCCATCCAGAAAGGGTAAATAAAGCGTAAATTGGGATACCGATCCCTTGTTTTTTAGGTTGTTTCAGTCATCAGCACTTTAGTTAATCATTTCATTCACCGGGAAACGGTCAATTAACCCCATTGCACGACGAGCATTATCTCGCAAACTGCTAGACAGGTGGGGCACATGGGGAATTTGGGATAAGAAATCTAAAGTGCGCCGTAAAATGCGGACAATATCTCCTTCATCCAAATTGGTATGAGCACAAAGCTCAGACCATTCCACCCCTAAAGCCCACTGTTCCACCAAGGCCACCAAGTCCCGTTCTAGCCATACGGGTAGCGCCACCCCATGCCGTCGCTGGACTTTAAACAGGTTGCGGCGATAGTTTTGTTGCAGCAGACCTAAGACTCGCTCTACTTGTGGGGAAAGCTCATATTTTGTCCAACTATCTGGACGAGAAGCTTCCGTGACTAAAGCGGCAGAAGCTGCGGCTAAGTGATGCGGTTCAAGGTCATCCAAAACCCCAGCGTTTAAGGCTAATCCTAGCCACAGTTCATTATCCCCACGAATGGCCGCCGCACTTTCTCCCAGGGGGGTGACTTCATAGCCGAAATTATCCTCGGAGTCATCTTCTTCTCGGTAAGTTGGCAGCAAGCATTTCATTTCCACCAAGATATCAATTAGTTTCAGAAATTCTTGCCAGTTACAACCCAGGTTTTTTTGGAGTTCTGTCTCCTGACGCCGGATTTCCTTTTCTAGCTCTTGGACTCGGTTTTGGCGCTTCAGTAAGGTACTTGGGGAACCGAATTTATTTAGGGGATGAGTGGATAACTGGGCTTCTAAGGCGGCGATCCGTTGCTGTTGGGCATAGACTTCTGGAGCGACAACGGGTTCCGTCCGTTCTTTCCATTCTAGTATTTGTGCCGCAATGGAGTCAGTACGATCATCTCCTTTTCTCGATTCACCGGGTTTGAGCATCATGGCGCTGGGAATGAATGAGTCCCATTCGGGATTAAACGGTATTTTTTCTTCATGTACCGCTACCACGTCAGCACTGGTGACCACATACCAGCGGTTATCTTGACTCAGGCAAATCAGATTGGGTGATTTTCCGGCACCAGGCATTTCTGAAATCCATAGGGCGAGGATGGGATGCTTGGTGTTGACGTGACGCCCTTTGAGGCTGAGAAGGTTTCCGGGTTTTGCGCTTTGTAGGGCAGTTACGGCGATCGCTCTCTGAGTTTCATCCGCTTGTTTTTCCAGGATTTTCAGCAATTTTTGCTCAACTTTCAAGCGTTCGCGTAACTTTTGATAGCCTTTGTAAAGCTCCTCATCGATTTCCCCCACTTGGGATTTGAGTAATTGCAGTTGGGTTTTCAAGGCTTCAATGTCTGCGAGTTCCGGCTTCGCCCGCTGAGAAGCTAGATACTGACCAAAACTAGATTCGACTAATTCTTTGGCCACTTCCAGAGGATGAGTTTGGAGCAAGTTTAGCACCATGCCATAGGTCGGGGTAAACTGGCTGACTAAGGGATCGGCGCCTTTAGTGGCTAAGATGGCCGCTTCTTTCGCCCCTTCAAACCGTGTTTGCAACGTCACTACATAGCCTTGGGAATCCATCCCTCGGCGACCAGCCCGACCGGACATTTGCAGGAATTCTGAAGCGGTGAGTAGGCGATGACCTTCGTCAGTCCGCTTGGATAGGCTGGAAATTAAGGTGGTGCGGGCGGGCATATTAATCCCGGCAGCCAGGGTTTCCGTGGCAAAGACCACTTTAATTAATCCCGCTTGAAATAATTCTTCCACCAGCCCTTTCCAGGCGGGTAAAATCCCCGCATGATGAGCCGCTACGCCGCGTAAGAGGGGGTCTAACTGATGGGCTCGCTGGCTGATGGGATTGCGCTTTAAAAATTCTTCCACCCGTTTCTCTAACTCAAGGGCTTCCTCTGGGTTGACTAAGGTGAGATCGCCGATCGCTTCCACGGCGCGATCGCATTCCCGGCGGCTAAAGATAAAATAAATCGCCGGGAGCATATCCCGTTCCTGGAGTTCCGACAGGACAAACGGTAAGGGCGGTTCTTGGCGGCGGATGCTACCGCTTCTGCCTCTGGGTTTTAGTTTTGGGTTGATTTTTGCCCGTTTGCCGTCGAGCAGAGGTACCAGACCTTTGGTGGTACAAAAATGAAATTGCAGGGGAACCGGGCGAAAGTCTGAGTAAATCAGTTGTGTCGGTCCGTGGACTTGACAAATCCAATCCGTTAGCTGCTGACTATTAGCCACTGTCGCTGAAAGTGCTACGAGTTGGATTTCCGGGGGGCAATAGATTACGGACTCTTCCCACACCGTCCCCCGTTGGCGATCGTTCATATAGTGGCACTCGTCCAGCACCACCGCTTCCACCCCATTTAGGGAAGTGCCCACCGCGCCAATTTCCGTGCCATAGAGCATATTCCGAAAGATTTCGGTGGTCATCACCAAAATCGGCGCATCACGGTTCAGGGATAAATCGCCGGTTAAAAGTCCCACTTTCTCCACACCAAATTGCTGGCGAAAATCCCGCAGTTTTTGGTTAGAAAGGGCTTTGAGGGGCGTAGTATAAAAAACACGCCCCCCTCTGGATAAGGCTCGGTGAATGACATATTCACCAATTAAGGTTTTCCCTGAACCTGTAGGTGCACAGACGACGACGGATTGACCGGCATTCAAAGCGGCGATCGCCTGTTGCTGGAAATCATCTAGTTCAAAGGGAAATAGATTTCTGAGATTTTCTGACAAACCAAGGGGAACACTCACGCAATTCCAATTCACTTTAATCAGTATTCAATATTTCACAGGATTTCGCGACGCCCCAACTAGGATTCAGCACAGCAGGGCAAGCCCCTACCTAAGTTCAGGTATAGATCAACTAACCTTTACTTGGGTGTTGCTACGTCTTGATTGGAGTTGTCGTCACAGAAAAAACCGTACACGACACAATCCAAAACCCCCTCCAGGATTTACAGTTTCCCCGAAGGGCTCACCCTTGATCGCGAAAAAGCTTTTTTCGGGGCGCTTGGGGGGCGATCGCTGCTGCCGAAGTTATCCCAGGTATAGGGCAATGAGTCACTCATGTTTAGTCTAGTATGTTCTTTCTGATCCTAAATTGTCATCCGTGGCGGCAGGAGGGGAATGTGGGAAGTTGGGCAATTATTGGCAGCACGAGAAGTTAGCCCTCCCCTTCACAGAGGCAAAAAAATTCCTGGCGATCGCACCCGTAGGGGTCAACCACCGGCAAAAGCCTGACAAAAAGGTCTGACAAAATTGTAAAAACCCCATGTTTGAGGGGGTTTGGGCGATATTTCTTTAACGATGCACTCTTGTCTATGAAAAAGAAATCAACATCAACCAGCTATTTATTTATAACCGGGCTAAAAATTTTCCCAAAACGACAAAACTACATTTTTCTTGCCCAGGCTGTTCCCGTAAACAAGAAGACAAATAAAGCCCCAGAAACCAAAGCACCCAGGTTCCATTTTACGGAATTCTTAAATAAATTGATTTGGCGATTTGATCTGGCCTTCTGAGCTTGGGTTTGCAGCGTCGTTTCTGCTTGATTGATCACCTCAGACACTTGTTGTTTAATCTCATCAAGTTGTTGAGAATCCATAATATTCGGTGTACTACCTTGGGTATCTAGACGGCTAATCAATTGTTGCATTTCCGCTGGAGTGCTTGCCTTAGCCAGTAGCTTTTTCACTTGGGCAATTTGTTCGGTCTGCTGCTGCATTTCCATATCAATCTGAGCATTGCTGCGGTTATTCAACCGCACAGTATTGATAATTCCCAAGGGGGCTAAAAGGAAAAAGATCACCGCGAATAACACGGTTAACCAGGACAACAACTTAACCAGGGGAATTTCCCACTTTTTCCGGTCTAGTTTTTCCCCGTAAAATACCAAAACCATCCCAATCAAAGGCACAGTAACTCTTTCCACTAATTGCCCAATGGTTTGAAATTTCCAACCCGGATTTTTTAAATCCGGAGGAATGAAAACAGAGATGGTATCGCCTCAGGAAAAAATCAATAAACCATAACCACAGCGAAACAGCGTTGCTGACCTTAATAAGCTAAAACCAAACTGGCGAACATCTTCTACGGATGCTTGTATTTGATTGATGTTTGAGTCACTCATATTTGTCACTTTACTGTTTGCATATTGTTGGCATAATATTTTGATTTTTCAGAATTTACTACGCTGATATTCTAGCATTTTATAACCAAAAAATAGTAAAACCTAAGTAGTTGCTCGGCCTAAGTAGATGAGCAGGCGGGTTCCTTCTTTTGTCTTGTTTTACTTCAGGACTGAGTAATATAAACAGCAGAACTAATAAGATTCCAGCCAGGATGATAGCGAGGAATGACCTGCGTAATTGATTCACAACATTTTCCCCATTATTATTCTACAGTATCCTGTGTTTAAACTTCACCCTGTTTTAATAGAAACATATAGAACAAGCCAAAAATCCCCACAGCAATCATGCCAAAGACAAGGGATCCATCTCCTTCATGCCAGTAGTCAAAGGCTTCTTGTTTTGAGGAAGCGGCTAAAATTGCCATCAGGGCAACCCGAACCGCATTTACTAAAAAGGCATTGACTATCGCCGCAGCGACAATGAAAATCTTATGAATTCTTTGGTTAAAACGTTTTAGCGGAAAAGTGATTAGACAAACTACTGAGAGACCCAATAGATAGCAGATTGATTCTATACCCGAACAAGGGCCATAAACCGAAATCGCTCCACCTGGTAAATAAATTAAAACGTCATCTAGCAACAATTCATGGCCGGTGTACCACAGCATAAAAGCAGAAGCTTTTGCGGTAATTGGGGATATATCAATACCCATTAAATCAGTTATTATAACTTTAGGCGTCCCCAGAAAAAAGAGAATAATTAGCTCCGCTCTATATTGTTTTAATCCTTGAATTCCCGATGCAATTAAAGCCAACCCAATTCCGGAAATAAATGGAAGAACCCGCAACAAAGGAGCGTAGGGATCTATGAGCCCTGCAAGTTTAGCAGGCATAGAGCCTCGCGAATAAAAAGAAACCAATTAATAGCGCCCCAATAAAACTACCAATTGAATCACTTTTAAGATTTAATCGCTCGCGTTTTTCCCAAACAATTGAACTAACAGAGAGCCAAAACAAAACACTCATGCCTAAGTGTCCTTCGTCTCCCACTTTCCAGAGAATCGCCAAGTTAATCAACATCACGCCTACAGCGAGCGCTCCTAACCAAGCCTGTGGTTCTTTGAGCATTTCAAATGGATACACTTTGTTGGCTTTCATCAAAACCTTCTCTGAGCAAATTATATTTTAATTCGGCAAATTTAGCTGGAAAATTTTACTTATAATTAAGCCTGTGGTGAAGTAGGATAGGTTCGGTAGTGGACGACTTAACTGCCACAGTAAGCGATGCCAAATTGTATCAGGAATGTAAGCAATATTTTTATTTTCAGAAAACAAAGCCTCTAATTCTTTGCGGGTGCGTGAGTGTACCATCAGCCATGTAGGAATTCCCCGCTAATTAACAAAACAGCTTGATTCCGTAGCCAATAACACAAAAAATCTGGGTTTTTTTGCCAAAATGATGGCAATTACCCCGAGTCACTCCTGAAATTTACCGGATTTACCACTGATCTATCAGTGATTGGGGAATTAGATTAGTGAAATATTTCCAAATCGCCAAAAATATCTGACAAAATTACCATGAAATTACCATGAATAATTTACAACGCGGTCAAATGACTTGGAAATCAGAGGGAACAATTAACCGAGTTTTATATTTACGGAGCAACCCTCACGAACCTTGGCGACATTACCAAGAATTTCCTCAATATGCTAAACCGGATTCAGGGGAAAAGAATCCAGGATATGCTACATTTCTTTGCTTGCTCAGAGCGGGCTGGAAGCTGATTAATTAAGGTTTCTTGCCGCTCGCTGCGATCGCTCCTACCCAACTTTAACCAAAACGCCGCCAAATCCCACAGTTAACCCCCTAGGGGCAACCCTAGGGTTGCATAACAGTCAATGAGTCAATGGTGAAATGGGTGAATTGGGTGAATTGGGTGAATTGGGTGAATTCAAATCTCGCGCTTGCGCTTGTATTCCGGGAGGTAAGCGGATCTGCCGGGGAAAAAATCGAGGAATTTGCGCCGCGAACGGTCATTATGGTCTGAGATTAGTCATAATAGGATAAGGAGTTTGGGAACATTATTCCTAACCACTCTGAAAGGGAGTAAAGTAAAACATAATGGCACGCAAATATCGCTCGGAATACGGATCGTCATCCTCGAATTCTCTGTTTAACTATACATCTCTGGCCATCTTAGCTGGGGTGTTTATTTTAGGGATTGGCATTGGCATTGCTTTCAGTTCCACGGCAAATTTTAATAGCGAAAATGTCGCCTCTCGTGAGTTCATTGACCGGAATGCCCCAAACCCAGAACTTTGCATCCAGTATGGCGCCAGCGCGGTGGTCATGGATACGCGGGTGTTTGTCACTTACAATCCTTTCCATGTTTATGTATCTCAACCGAAAATGGAACCGGGTTGCGTGTTGCGGACTAATAACTGGACGATTTTGGAACAAAGAAATTTAGTTCGCCCAGATCAGGTCAGAAATTGTAAGAATCGCATGAATACTTTTGGTTACACTGGGGATCTAAATCAGACGCCCACGATTAGTTGTGTCTATCAAAACGATGATAGTGAGAATTTGTTTAGGAACCAATTAAGTATGATACCTTCCGGCGATTAGCATTATAGTTAGCCAAAGCGTTGCTGATTTATTTTCAGCCTAGAACAACCTTTCGGTCGTTAGATGATTATTCCTTGTGCCATCAAGCAACAAGTCCATTAAGCAACAAGTCAGCGACGCCTTGTGAACCATTCGCACAAACTTGCTGAGATACATTTTTGCTGGGTTTGCTGGGAAAATTTTTGCACCTTGGAGTTTTTCTCAGGGCCGATTTTGTGCATTCCGTGAAATAAATGCGCCTGATTCTACTGTTTTTCTACTGTTTATGGTTGATTAAAACGCCAATGTTCGGTGAAACGCACTGGCAAAACTTGACCCGGTGCGATCGCTGTTTGTTTCGGCGCCGAAAGCAAATTCGCCGCCAGTCCTGCGGCTGCCCCACCTAATAATGGCCCACCGGCTAGACCACCGATAGCGGCACCACCGACTGCCCCCAAGGTAGACCAACTTAGCAGTCCATTCCGAGAAACAGCCATATCCCCGGCCAGCTCATCGGATGCGGCACTGATTGGCACCATTTCTCCATTAATCACCATCGCTTCCACCACAAAACGACTGCCAGAGCGATCGCTGATAAAAGTGCCGAGCGCGGGGGTTCCCACTGGGATGATCGCCTTGCCATTGCGGTCGTAAACTTCCACATCTACAACCAGCACTTCTCGTCGAGAGGAACCGCTTTTGAGGGTAAAGCCTGCCTGACCGGGATAACGTAATATCATTACCGTTCCAGCAGCTACCAACACATTCGGGTCGTTGATGGGCAAAGAATTATTGAACTGTTCCTCGGTAGCATTCCGCTCCCTTGAGGCGTTACCATTATTTTGAGCATTCGGCAGGTTGGGTAAACCGAGCGCAAGCGCCGCATTGACGGAACTGTCTGCATCCGCAGCCCCCGTCCGGGAAGGAAGCGGCAAGGATTCACCGAAGGTAATTACCCCATCCGACCGGGATGAGGAAGCCATTAGGGATAGGGATCGATTGGTCAATGCTTCAGTCGATGCTTCAGTGGTGGCACTTTCCCATTCCGGTACAGCAGGTACAGACAAAACTACTGCGGTTTCTGCTGCGGTGCTTTCTGCCTCTGTTGCCGAAATTGCGGGGGTGACGGATGCTGACTCCTCGATGGTTGCCGAGGAGGTTTCATTCAGAGGGACTTGGTGCCATTCAGAATAAGGCGGTAAAGACTCCATCAACGCCCTCTCAGACGGGGTAAGTTCACTGAAGTAGTTGGCAGAGGGGGTTTGTGATGCTGACAGTGGGATGGTGTTGTTTTGATTGTTTTGACTTTCCCAGTCAGGGGGAGGGGGTGGTGGGACAAAGATATCCGTCGTCCCTTCATTTAACCCAGGAACCCTAACGGTGACAACATCACCGGGAGTGTTTGTGGCACTATTAATCCCTGGTGTGACTTGTTGCGTGGGCAAACCCACATCTGAACTAATTGGCACTGGGGTGATTTCCAGGGGTGGCACGAGCGCGGTTTCTGGCTGTCTGCCTAGCATTGGGGGTTGATGCCCAATATTGGCGCTTGCTGGCAGTTGCGGTAAAGTACCCCGATTTTCCATCGGGGGTAAAACTTGTGACAAGGCGATTTTTGGCCGTAATACCCAACGATTTCCTTGACCGAGAGGTTCCAGGGTGATTTGTCCGGGATGAATCGATACCCCTGGGTCAAGATCCATGACAATGCGAGTTTCTCCGGGTTTAAATTGACTGATGCGAATTCTCCGCACCAAGCCCGGATAATTTTCTTCCGTAGGATTAATCCCAAAGTTGCTATTGGGAACGTCGATCACAATTCGCACCGGGTCAGCGAGAATAAAATACTGCGGCTTTTGCTGACTGGTAATTTGTAGTTGATGGGTATAGGGATCATATTCCCACTGTCTGCCTTCGGCGGCCAACGCCACAGTATGAAACTGATTCAAGCCAATGCTTAAAGGAAGTAGGCTGAGTAAACTGAGGATACTCACATTGCCGAAATTTGAAACATTGCATAATGTGGGGGCGAGTGCATTTAACCAAACACTCAACCAAAATAATCGTGCTACCCCTCGCCCTGGGGCGCCCCAAGTATATTGAATCGGCTTTTTCATAGTGCTAAAAACTATTTTTCTACCCTAGGGGGTAATGTTTGAATTATCACCTAAGCGTTCAGCCTTGACAACTAGATTTCTGCTTTGACCCGCGATTATATAGGCGATTATATCCGCGATTTCTCGTCCCCAGGCTCGTCGGCCTGGGAATGCCGAGGGAGAGGCTCTGCCTCCCGTGAAGAACACATAAGGACACACTCTGACAAAGCCTCTTTTTCTTCGTTCCCTCGGCGTGGAAACGAGAGGTAAGAGAGATTAACGGCGCGAGCGCGATTGCGTCCCGGAGGAGAGTCCCGAATGCGTCCCGGAGAAAATCGCCCCAGCAATGGTGCCAATGGCTACAGAAAATGCCAAGACCACACCCACGGGCATTTGAATCGATTGTAAACCTAAAAAAGATAACTGGACGGGGGTGGCATTTTGTACGGACAAAATCGCGATCGCACTCATCCAAATCCCTAAAATTACACAAATTAATATAGCATAAATTTGTTTTTTCATCGGTTATTTTATTTGTTATTATTATCTGTTATTATTAATTTATATTGGCCGAATAATGGACAATTGCTCATAGACAACCAACTTGCCAACTAAAAACCATTAACTAAAAACCATCAACAACCAACTTGCCAACTGTAAGGGCAAAGCATAATCTTCGAGAAGGCTTCGCCTACGGGTAATAAATTTTTCATTTTTTCCTATAGATTCTCTGCTCCAATGTTCGCCCTTACAGATGCAACGCTTAACTAACTATCAACCAATAACCAATAACAACCAACCAATAACAATCAAATAACAAAAAGTCAAATAACAAAAATCAACTAACAACAATCAACGGTTAAGCCAGCCGATCAATGGCATTTGTCATTTCGGCTTCAATGTTAGCCAATTTTTCTGCTGAGTTGGTTTCAATATAAACCCGAATCAGTGGCTCAGTCCCGGAAGGACGCAACAAAACCCAGCCACCATCAGCCATGTACAGCTTAATCCCGTCTTTCCGTCCCACTTCCTTAATATGAATTCCAGCCACTTCTGAGGGAGGATGATTCAAGTAAGCATCTAAAACCGCAACTTTGTGGGCTTCGGTTAAATGCAAGTCCAGGCGGTTGTTGTACAAAGGACCATCGGCTTCTTTAATTGCTTCTTCGACCAATTGGCTGAGGGGTTTTCCTTCATAAGCGATCGCCTCTGCCACCAGCATATCGGCCAAAATTCCGTCTTTTTCGGGGATATGTCCCAGAACACTTAAGCCCCCGGACTCTTCACCCCCAATCAGCACATCGGTTTCCCGCATTTTTTCGCCGACATATTTAAAGCCCACAGCGGTTTCATACAGTTCTAAACCGTACTTAGCCGCTAAATTATCTAATAAGTGGGTCGTGGCTACAGTTCGGACAATTGCCCCACGTTTGCCTTTGTTTTTAATCAGGTGACGGGCTAACAATAATAGAATCGTGTTGGGGGTGAGGACGTTGCCTTTTTCGTCCACAATCCCAAAGCGATCGCTATCTCCGTCGGTAGCTAGACCTAAATCCGCCCCACTGCTGGTGACAGACTCCACCAACTCTTGCAGTTGTTCTGGCTTGGGTTCGGGCATCCCGCCACCAAACAACACATCCCGCCAAGTGTGGAAACTTTCGGTTTCACAGCCGCAGTAAGCTAAAACTTCATCTAAGTAACCCCGCGAAGTTGAGTACAGGGCGTCATACTTAACCTTGAGTTTCGCACTACGCAGTTTATCTACATCAATTTGGTTATAGAGAAACTTCAGATATTCGGGTTTGGGGTCAAAGATGGAAATTTGCTCGGTTTTTTTGCTGCTTGGAGGCGCATCAGACGCCCCGGGAATATTCGCCACAATGGTATCAGTAATTTCTGGAGTGGCGGGGCCGGCGTAATCTGGAATATATTTAATGCCGCAATAAGGGGCAGGGTTGTGAGAAGCGGTAAACATTAAAGCCCCAGCGGACTTTAAATGTAAGGCATTGTAAGCAATTACCGGGGTCGGACAATCCCGGTCAACAATTTTTACGGTCCAGCCCAAATCGGCCAAAATCTCAGCGGAGTGAAAAGCAAACTCATCAGCTAAGAAGCGGGGATCGTAGGCGACTAGAACAGGTCTGTCTTTGCTGTAAGCGGTTTCTAGGTAACTCGCGATCGCACGAGTTACTTTGCGTACATTAGCAAATGTAAAATCTTTGGCGATTAGTCCTCGCCATCCGTCCGTGCCAAACTTAATCTCCTGTGATTCCGCTGCTGTACTCATATCCATCAGATCGCTCGTTCGTTGAAGACTTCACCCCAATAGTACAGGGTGATGAGTAGAGTTTTGCGTGGGGTGGGCAAGATTTTCCCCGCAATTTTTGTTGCCCCCCTCTTGGTAGGGTTGGTAGGCAGGGCAAGGTGCTTGCCTTACCCTAGGAATAAATTTGACCGCCTTTGACCGTGAACGTTTGGGCAGAGTCAATCCATTGTTGGGCAAAATGGTCAAGGTGGGTGGTGGTGATTAGGGTTTGAAAGCGATCGCCAATAGCCTGAAATAGTTGCTGTTGCCGCTTGGGGTCGAGTTCGGCAAGCACGTCATCCAAAAGAAGTACCGGAGTTTCCCCCACTACTTCTTCGATCAGTTTGAGTTCGGCAAGTTTGAGGGATAAAACTAAGGTGCGCTGTTGTCCGTGAGAGGCAAATTGCCGGACGGGTTGCCGGTTGAGGAAAAAGGCAATTTCGTCCCGGTGCGGTCCGACTAAGCTGGTGCCTTGATGTTGTTCGGCCAGCGCCCGACTTTGGATTTTCTCCAAGAAAGCCAGTCCCGCTTGTTGGGCAGACTCCCGGACGGTCGGGTCTTGCATGGCTTCTACATTAGGCAAATATTTGACTTCTAAGGTCTCGCTGTCACCGCTGATCGCCTGATGTCCGGTTTCGGCAATGGGGGCAAGTCTTTGCAATGCCCGCGCTCGCCTGGCGGTGACGCAGGCGCCCAGGGTGGCTAATTGGGCATCCCATAAGGCTAATTCTGACCTTTGGGAATTTAACATAAGACCTTGTTTCTTTACTTCTTTTAATAGGGCATTTCTTTGGCGCAATACTTGATTATATTGTTGTAAAATATGCGCATAAATTGGCTCAATTTGGATTAATAATTCATCTAACCAATTGCGCCTTTGTTCCGGTCCGCCGCGCACTAAATCTAAATCTAAACTCGAAAATTGGACGAGATTCAAAATCCCGATAAAATCTATTTGCCTGCGAGAAATTTCGCCATTGATGGTACAGGTGCGCCGTCCGTTATCGCGCAAGGTGATGGCCAAATCTACCGGGGCGTTTTCCCGGTGAATCGTGCTGGCAATTTGGCTAATATTTTCTCCGTGCATAATTAAGTCGCGCTCGCGTCTAGCCCGGATAGTCTTTAAGCTAGATAGCAACCCCAATGCTTCCAATAAATTAGTTTTACCCTGAGCATTTTCTCCGAGAAAAATATTTTTACCGGTTAAGAATTCTAAGGTTTGTTCTTGATAGTTACGAAAATGTTTTAAGTAGATACTTTTAATATACATTATTGAAAATAGTAGCTGGTCGTAGGGTGGGCTGGCACATTGCCCACTCTATTTAATTATATATAATTAATTTTGCTGCTACTTTGACCTGGATTTGTACCAGCGGACAAGCAGTTTTTCTAACTCAATCCAGACAAACATTAAGGCACTAAATCCAAGGCAAATAAGTAACTCTGTTGGAGCAAGCCATTGGGTGCCAAAGAAGTTCCGCAAGGGTTTGACGTAAATCAGCATTAACTGAAGAATGGTGGTGAGCGTTACTGCCCCTAACACATAAGGATTTGAAAAAGGGTTGACTTCGATGGTTAAGCGAGTTTTAGACCGAACCGCGATCGCGTGCCCCATTTGGGCAATACACAGGGTGGTAAATACCATTGTTTTCCATCGGTTTGGATCGAGAATATCATCCACAACGGTGTTGGCATGGTGATAAGACCAACCCATTAAAGTAATGGTGAGAATGGCGAAAATAATCCCAATCCTGATCATATACAGTCCCAACCCTCTGGCAAAAATACTCTCGCGGGGGCTATTCGGGGGACTTTTCATCACATCGGGTTCGGGGGGTTCCACCGCTAGGGCTAGGGCAGGAAAGCCATCGGTGACTAAGTTCATCCAGAGAATTTGTAATGGGGTCAGGGGGACATCCGCCACGGGTAGTAATAAGGGCGCCGAGGCAATGGTTAAAACTTCGCCAATGTTAGAACCGAGAATATATTTAATGAATCGGCGAATATTGCTATAAACCACGCGACCTTCTTCGGTGGCAGCCACAATGGTGGCAAAATTATCATCCAGTAAGACCATATCACTGGCTTCTTTACTGACATCGGTACCAGTGATGCCCATCGCAATGCCAATATCCGCTTGTTTTAAAGCCGGGGCATCGTTGACCCCATCTCCCGTCATGGCGACGACTTGACCGCGACTTTGCAAGGCTCTGACGATACGAAGTTTATGTTCTGGGGAAACTCGCGCATAAACGCTGACTCCCTCAACCAGAGATTCTAGTTCCGGTTGACTCAGTTTTTCTAATTCTTGACCAATGAGGACACGATCGCCGCTTTGGGCAATGCCCAGGTCAGTGGCGATCGCCTTAGCGGTCAGAGGGTGATCCCCGGTAATCATCACCGGACGAATTCCCGCTTGGCGACATTTGGCGACAGCGGCGCGAACTTCGGGACGGGGGGCATCCAGCATCCCGACTAAGCCCAGCCAGACTAACTCTCTTTCCGCTTGATCTTGGCTGGTGTCGGTGGGAAAGACCTCAGTGAGAGGCTTGTAAGCAAATCCCAAAACCCGCAACCCTTGCGCCGCCATCAGATCGTTTTGAGTTAAAATTTCCTTTCGCTTTTCCGCCGTCAGGGGTCGAATTTCTGCTCCTTGCTGAATTTGCGTGCAGCGGTCTAAGGTCAACTCTGGGGAGCCTTTGGTGTACATGGCATAAGCACCCTCCCCTGGTGGCTGCCGATTTATGGTGCTCATGCGCTTAGTTTCCGAGGAAAAAGGAAACTCGCCGACTCTGGGCATTTGGTGGGTGATTTTTTTTTGCTCTAGTTGGTTTTTGGCAGCTAAGGTTAAGAGGGCGCCTTCGGTGGGGTCGCCGAGAATTGTCCATTGCTGCTTTTCCTTGTGTAACTGAGCATCATTACAGAGGACGCAAGCAAGAAGAAGCGATCGCACTTCTGGATCGTTTTGTAGTTGTTCGCTGGCTATTGCGGGGGCGTGACCGTTGCCAGAGGGAGAGGGATTTTCGATTTTAAATTCTCCCAAAGGTTCATAGCCTTCTCCCGTCACCCGTAAGCTGTAACTAGCGGTTTGCACCCGTTGCACCACCATTTTATTTTGGGTCAGGGTGCCGGTTTTGTCGGAACAAATGGTTGTCACCGAACCCAAGGTTTCCACCGCTGGGAGTTTGCGAATCAAAGCATTGCGCTTGACCATTCTTTGCGTACCCAAGGCCAAAGTCACAGTAATCACCGCTGGCAACCCTTCGGGAACCACCGCCACAGCCATACTTAGGGAAATTTCTAATAAGTCCCGAAAAGCACTTTGGTTCACCAGGGTGCCACCAATCACCACGAAGGCCACTAAAATCAGGGAACCTGTGACGAGCACATTCCCTAGTTGAGTCATCCGCTGTTGTAGGGGGGTGGGTTCGCTTTCTACTTCTTGGATCATGGCGGCAATGCGCCCCAGTTCGGTGTTCATGCCAGTTTTGGTGACTACCACTTTGGCGCGACCCAAGATTACTTCGGTGCCTTGATAGACCAAATTCACGCGATCGCCTAAGCTGGTATTTTCTGGTAGGGTGACTTTCACCTCTTTGGTGACAGCGTTAGATTCTCCCGTGAGGGCAGCTTCGCGGATTTGCAAGCTAGATGCAGAAATCAATCGGCCATCAGCACTCACCTGCACTCCGGCTTCCAGCAGCATGATGTCTCCGGGCACCAACTCTTTGGCGGCTATTTCCTGAGTTTTGCCGTCGCGGATGACTCGCACCAAGGGCGATGCCATGTTTTTTAAGGCGGCTAAGGCTTTTTCCGCACGGCTTTCTTGCAGATAACCCAGTACCCCGTTGAGCATCACAATTAGGAATATAGCGATCGCGTCTTTGGGAAAGGCACCATCCTGGATATCTAAAATCCCTGACACAAATGCTACCGCGATCAACATGAGTAGCATTACGTTAGTGAACTGATCGATGAAAATTCCTAAAGCGGTACGACCACCCGTTTCTTTGATTTCGTTAGGGCCAAACTTGGCGTATCTGGCAGACACCTGCTGGAAATTTAGCCCCTGTTCGGGGTCGGTTTCTAAAAGTTCCAGAGTCTGAGGCACTGCCAAAGTATGCCAAGCAAATTGAGCATCTAGCTGAGAATGGTCATTCATACAATCTGGTAAGTAAACAGCGGATTAAACAACGGGTTAAACAACGGGTTAAACAACCCCTTAAACAGCGACGTCGCTATCATGTTATCAAAACTTTCAACGGTGATACTAATTGATCCGGTCTGATTATCAACCTGAAGGGTAAAGTCAAGGAAAGCAAAAAATCCATTTTTAGGCGGGTCAGTTTAATATTGGCTTTAAAACTCCTGAGAGACTTCTGTAATCTTTAAGTAAATCTTTAAATAGATATGAATAGATAATTATAGCTTTCAGCGCCGCTTTGCTTTCCCCAACCCCTCTAAAAACCCCCATCGGATATAAATTTATTTTTATTGGCCCGCTCGCAATATCAAGTTTTTTGAGCATCAAGTAACAACTTGGGATATGATCGTTAAGGCAAGCGATACTGGGTATGAAACAACATGGAACCCACAAATAATCTGAATTAATCCCTAGCTAAAACACCAGGGATTAAAACACCAAGGATTACACCAGGGATTACACCAGGGATTACACCAGGGATTAATTTTCACTTGGCGGTTCAGCACCGTTCAGCCAATCAACAATAACCAATCACCAATAACCAATAAATTATGATTAATAATTATTCAGAAAATTCCCACCCGGGCAACATTTTAATCGTTGATGATGTGCCAGATAACCTGAGAGTGCTATCGACTTTGCTCAATCACCACGGCTACAAAGTCAGAAATGTGATTAGGGGCAGTATGGCAATTAGAGTGGCAAAATCAGGTTTTCCTGATGTGATTTTAATGGACATAAATATGCCAGAAATGAATGGTTATGAAGTCTGTGAAGTCCTTAAGTCAGACCCAGATACTCAGGAAATTCCCGTAATTTTTCTCACTGCTTTAGATGAAGTGATGGATAAAGTTAAAGCTTTTGAGGTTGGCGGTGTGGACTACATTACTAAACCATTTCAAATTGAAGAAATGGTGGCGAGAATTAATCATCAAATTCAGCTAAAAAATGCCAAGGCAGAAATTAAAAAGCTTAATCTGGAGTTAGAACAGCGGGTGAAAGAGCGCACCGCTCAATTAGAAGCAGAAATTGTCGAACGCAAAAAAGCCGAAGAGAAACTATCTTTTATGGCTTTACACGACCCTTTAACGGAACTGCCAAACCGCACGGGTTTGATGGCAAAACTCCAGCAAGTTTTTCAGCGAGTTAAAGAAAATTCAGATTATTTGTTTGGCTTGTTGTTTCTAGATTGCGATCGCTTTAAAGTGGTGAATGATTCTCTGGGTCATTTAGTCGGTGATCAACTATTAAAAGCTCTGGCGCAAAGATTACAAATGTGTCTTAAGTCTAACGATGTCATAGCTCGCTTTGGCGGCGATGAGTTTGTGATTATTTTAGATGATATTAAAAATTTAGAAAATGCGATTTCTATGACAGAACATATCCTCAATCAATTGTCTTTGCCATTTCATTTAAATGACCATGAGATTTTTATCGGCGCCAGTATTGGTATCGTCTTAGGCAGCAAAGATTATCAAGAGCCCAGCCATTTATTGCGCGATGCTGATATTGCCATGTATCAAGCTAAAGCCAGTAATAAAACCAGTTATAAAGTTTTCGATAGAGATATGCGCGAGCGCGCGCTCCAGCGATTACAGCTAGAAACGGACTTAAGAAAGGCGATCGAACGACAAGAGTTGGTGGTGAATTATCAACCAATTATTAATTTAAAGACCGGCAAAATTATGGGGTTTGAAGCTTTAGTCCGTTGGCAGCACCGAGAGCGAGGACTGATTTCTCCCGCTGACTTTATCCCCATTGCCGAAGAAACAGGTTTAATTGTCGCCATTGACCGTTGGGTCTTGCAACAAGCTTGTCATCAACTTCGCGTTTGGCAGCAAGAAATTCCTCAAGCTTTCCCTTTGACGATCAGTAGTAACTTATCGGTGCAACAGTTTACTCAAACAGACTTAATGCAACAGATCGATCGCGTTCTGTCTGAAAATGAACTTGATCATCAATCCTTAAAGTTAGAGATTACCGAAAGCGCCCTAATTGAAAACGATCAATTAGCCCAAACCATGCTGCAACAGTTTAAAAAGCGTCACGTTCTCGTGAGTATTGACGATTTTGGCACGGGTTATTCCTCTTTGAGTTACTTGCATCGTTTTCCCGTCGATACTTTAAAAATTGACCGTTCTTTTATTTGTCGCATGGGTGAACTAGGTGATGATGGCTCGTTTTCTATTGTCGATGCGATCATCACCTTAGCCCATCATTTAGGCATGGACGTGGTAGCGGAAGGAGTGGAAACAAAAGATCAACTCGCCTACTTGCGTTCCATCGGCTGTGAAGCCGCTCAGGGTTATTTTTTTTCTAAACCTTTAAATAGCGAATTGGCTACAGAATTATTGAGCAAATACCCTGAGTGGTAAATTATCATATTTCTTAAAGGTGGGGGGAGCGGAGGGCTTCCGGAGCAGAGGTGCAGGAGGCAGGGGCTTTCGGAAAAAGTGAATAGTGAATAGTGAATAGTGAATAGTGAATAGTGAAGAGTGATACCTATTTTAACTTTTAACTTTTAACTTTTAACTTTTAACTTCTAACTTTTCTCTTTTCTCTTTTCTCTTTTCTCTTTTCTCTTTGCCCAATCAACAAATAACTAGCAACCAACCAACAACATTCCCACCCAAAAATCCCTACCCAACTAATAACAAATAGCTAAGGTAAAAAAATGTTAACCATTGCGGGCTGTCAAATCATTGAATTATTGTCGGAAAATCACAATTCTTTAGTTTATCGTGGCTATCGGCTGGCCGAGCGGCAGCCTATGATCTTAAAAATGATTAAAGACCCTTATCCCGAGCCAGAACGTTTGGCGGCATTTAAACAAGAATATGAAATATTGCGCCGCTTAAATATTGAGGGGGTGAGCAAGGCTTATCGCTTAGAAACTGGGGAACAACAACGGCTGATTATGCTGCTAGAGGATTTTGGCGGCCAGTCTCTGGCGGCCTTAAAATTAGCAGGCAAATTAGCGATCGCAGATTTTCTCAAATTCGGGATTTCAATTACAGAAACTTTAGGCAAAATCCACGCTAAAAACATTATACATCAAGACATTAACTTATCTAATTTAGTTTTAAATCCTGACACCAAAAAAATTAAAATTATCGATTTTAGTATTGCCATAATTCAATCCAGAAAACAACTAAATTTTGCCGAAAATCATCTCTGGCAAGGCACAGTTGCTTATATGTCTCCAGAGCAAACTGGACGCATCAATCGCTCCATTGATATTAGAACTGATTTTTATTCTTTGGGCGTGACATTTTATGAATTATTGACGGGTCAACTTCCTTTTCAAGGCAATGACCTGTCCATAATTCACGGTCACATTGCCAAAGAACCGACTCCACCACACCAAGTTAACCCAGCAATTCCAACTGCGATTTCTAGCATTATTATGAAAATGCTGGCTAAAGATCCTGAAGATAGATACCAAAGTGCTTGGGGCATTCAATCAGATTTACTGAGTTGTTTGATGCAGCTAGAATCCCAAGGAAAAATCACCAATATTATTCCTGGTAAAAATGATATTTACGCTCAGTTTAATCTTTCTCAAAAAATTTATGGTAGGCAGAAAGAATTTCAGAAATTAAACGCTAATTTAGAACAATTAGTTAGCCAGAAACCTAGAATTCTATCTCTCCCCAGGCTGACCAAATCGATGATTATCGTCACTGGTGATGCAGGGGTTGGTAAGTCAGCTTTGGTGCAAGAATTTTATCAACCAATTATTCAAAAGGGGGGTTATTTTATTTCGGGAAAATGCCAGCCGGATGTTCCCTATTCCCCTATAATTACAGCCTTGGGCAAATTAGTCAATCAACTTTTAAGTGAAAGCGAAGACCAACTGAATCAATGGCGGAATAAAATTAATTTGGCTTTGGGGAATCAACTTCAGCTAATGATCGATCTGATTCCAGATTTGACTTTGATTCTCGCTTGCCCTGAGGAGAATCCTGGGTTAGATCCGGTGGTGTCTCCAGAAATTGTTCAGCAGAGTTTCCTGAATTTGCTGCGCGTGTTTTGTACCGGGGAATACCCTTTGGGCATTTTTTTGGATGATTTACAATGGGCAGATGCGGCAACTTTAAAGTTACTGGAGCTAATTGCTACTGATTCAGAGACTTACTATTTATTTTTGATTGCTGCTTATCGTGATCAGGAGGTGAGTCCTACAGACCCGTTGGCGATCACTCTGAAAAGAATTAGACAAAAAGGAATAATGATCCACGAAATCAACGTTTTACCTTTGTGTCTGGCTGATATTACCGATCTGATTGCCGAAAGTTTTAACTTAGAACGGACAGTAGCAGCACCCTTAGCGGCAGTGGTTGAAGAAAAAACCCATGGCAATCCTTTTTTTATTAAAGAATTTATCACTGGTCTTTATCAGCAAAAGCTGATTCGCTTCAATAGAAATGCTTTGGGTTGGGAATGGAATTTAGCCGCGATCGCTCAGTGTGAAATTACAGAAAATGTCGTCAACTTCCTAGCAGATCAAATTGTCACTTTGCCAGAAAGTACCCAAAAATTATTGCCGGTTGCCGCTTGCATTGGCATGACTTTTGACATTTCCACATTGGCGACGCTTACAGAAGGCACCGCTACAGAAGTTTTGACCAATCTTTTACCGGCAATTCAAGCCAAATTATTGCTGCCTTTGAATGGTGAATTAAACTACAGCCAGCCCCAGGAACCAGAAGCGATCGCCCAATATGGGTTTAAATTTCACCATAAAAAATTGCAAATTATTGCTGAATTTATGAGTGATTCACACTTAAGAAGCTTGACCAAACTGCAAATAGGCCGATTGCTTTTACAGCAAAGTCAACCGACTAAAGCCAATATTTTTGAAGTGGTCAACTACTACAATCGCGGCATTGCGGTAATTAAGGAGCGGCAGGAAAAGATTAATCTGGCAGAATTAAATTTAAGAGCGGCTCAAATCGCTAAAGAACAAAATCAATATGCCTCGGCTTTTAATTATTTACAAATTGCCAGAAAATTATTAGACGAGCGGACGCAGGAGAATCATCAATCTCTCAGCCAAACAATTTATTTAGAATTAATCGAAGCTTACTATGTCCAAGAAAATTTTGCTCAGGCGGAAAACTTGGCTAATCTGGTGCTACAGCAAGCTAAGAATACAATTGATGTGGTTAGATTTTATGAAATTAAAATTAAAATTAAGATTTCCCGCCACCAAATGAAGTTGGCTTGGCAAACGGGACTTTATGTTTTAGAACAATTGGGCGTACATTTGGTCAAATCTCTCAGTCCCCTACCCCCCATAGAAGAACTGGAAAATTTACCCAAGATCGCCGATGAGCATAAACAAATAGCTTTGCGACTTTTAACCCTTTTATATATTCCAGTGCAGGCGATCGCCCCCGATCAATTGTCCTATCTGGCTCAGACAATGGTCAATCTCTGCATCACTTATGGCAATTGTGCAGAAGCGGCTTTTGCTTATGTTTTGTATGGGGTTATTCTCTGCGAAAAAATGCTTAACTTTGAATTAGGTTATCAATTTGGAGAACTGGCTTTAAGAATTATATACCGCTATCATAATTCCCAAGTTAGCTATATGGTATTAAAGTTATTTAATGCCAAAATTCGGATTTTTAAACAGCCCGCAAAATTAGCGGTGAAAGATTTTTATAAGCTGCTTAAAGCCGAAAAAAGCTTGAAGCTAATGCCAAATCTTTATGTAGCTGAATTACTCTATAATCTTGGTCAATTTTTTATCGGTAAGTTAAAAATTAGGCTCACCCGTTCTGCGGCAACTCTGCTGAATAATGCCGATAAAGCTTCCTTAAATAAATATTTAAGTAAAATTTGGCCAAATCTAATTTTGACGTTTTTAAATAAACCGGAAAATCATTCGGAAAGTCAAGAAATTATTACATTTTGGAATCAGGCAGAACAACTGCCAGAATCAGAAAAAACTTATTTTCATCAACGGGGATTGTTTAATTTCCATCTGGCTCAAACTATTTTAGCGTTTGGATTTAGAAATTATGCCGCCGCAGTGAACCATGCAATTTTAGCAGCTAAATATCAACAAGCAGCGGAGAGTGGATTGGCGATCGCTACCCATAATTTTTACAGTTCTTTGGCTATGTTAGCGCAATTATCTCATCAGGAAATTGACCCCAGCCAGCGAGCAGCGTTTTGGCAAAAAATTGCCGAAAACCAGGAGCAAATGAAAATCTGGGCAGCACACGCTCCGATGAACTTTTTCCATAAGTATCAGCTCGTCGAAGCGGAAAAAGCTAAATGCCTAGGGGACTATTGGCAAGCCGGATTATTTTACGACCGGGCTATTTCTGAAGCGCAGAAAAATCACTACATTCAAGAAGCTGCATTAGGTTATGAATTAGCGGCTGAATTCTATTTTTCCCAAAACTTGTCTGAAATTGGGCGTACTTATTTAATCAAAGCCTATCAGACTTATTTTGAGTGGAAAGGTTGGGGGAAAGTTAAAGATTTAGAATCCCGATATCCAGATTTTTTTAGCGATTCATTCCAGTTAAGAGAACCCCCGAAAATTCGCTCAGCGAAATCGACGTCATCTCCAACCGGAAGTATTTCTAATCATTTGGATTTAAATGCTATCTTAAAAGCAGCGCAAACCCTATCTAGTGAAATTGTCCTGGAAACTTTATTAGAAAAAATGATTCAACTGGTACTAGAAAATGCTGGGGCACAAAAAGGTTATCTGTTGACTCCGCAAGCAGACCATTGGGTGATTTCCGCTTCCGGTTCAATCGCACCTAATCAATCAGAGTCCATCCAGGTACAGCCGTCAATTCCTATCGGCAGAGAAAATGATTTCCAGGCAGAAATGGGTTTTTCTAGAGCGATCGTTAACTATGTGATTCATACCCAAGAAAATCTCGTTTTAAACGATGCCGTCCATGAGGGAAATTTCACCCACGATCCCTATATTTTGCAACATCAGCCTAAATCTATTTTATGTGCGCCGCTGATTAATCAAGGCAAACTTATGGGGATTCTCTACTTAGAAAATAATTTGGCTACTGGGGCATTTACCGCCGAGCGATTAGAAGTGTTAAAGCTGGTTTCTTCCCAGGCAGCGATCGCTCTGGAAAATGCTCGTCTCTATGCTCAATTAGAAGACTATAGTCGCAGTTTAGAACAAAAGGTCAAACAACGGACTGAAGAGTTAGCTGAAGCCACCCGTCAAGCTCAAGCTGCTTCCGAAGCCAAAAGCCTATTTTTAGCCAATATGAGCCATGAATTGCGGACTCCCCTGAATGCAATTCTCGGCTTTGCTCAAGTGATGCACCGCAGTTCTGATCTGTCGCCGGAACATCAAGAAAATCTGCGTATTATCATGCGGAGTGGAGAACACTTGCTTAACTTGATTAATCAAGTCTTAGATTTCTCGAAAATTGAAGCAGGACGCATCACGCTCAACCAGAGAAGTTTTGATTTATTTCAGCTTTTAGATGATTTGGAAGATATGTTTTATCTTAAAGCTGAAGAAAAAATGCTGCAATTAATTTTTCACCGAGCGCCAGAAGTTCCTCAGTATATTCTTACGGATGAAATTAAATTACGTCAAGTGCTGATTAACTTACTGAATAATGCGATTAAATTTACCGAATCAGGGGGCGTTTATCTGCGGGTCAGGGCGGTGGATGATTTAGCCTTGTCTCATGCTGCTGCTGCTCATACTTCTGCCTCCCATCCCAGTCAGCAATTGCTCTTTGAAGTTGAAGATACAGGCATGGGAATTGCCCCCGATGAAATAGATAACCTTTTTCAAGCTTTTACCCAAACTAAAACTGGTCAAGCATCCCAGGAAGGTACAGGCTTAGGATTAGCCCTGAGTGCTTCCTTTGTTAAATTAATGGGTGGTGAAATTCGGGTTAAATCTGAAGTGGGACGTGGCACAACTTTTCAGTTTAATATCCAAGTCGATCTGGTGGCACCAGAGCAAGTTAAGCCACAACAGCTAGAACGCCAAATTCTCTGCCTAGAACCCCATCAACCCCCCTGTCGAATTTTAATCGTGGATGATAAGCCAGACAACCGCCAACTATTAGTTAAACTTCTCAGTCCTCTGGGGTTTGAACTCCAAACTGCTACCAATGGGCAGGAAGCAATTCAAATCTGGGAAAGTTTCTCCCCGGATTTGATTTGGATGGACTTACGGATGCCGGTAATGAATGGCTATGAGGCTACCGAAAAAATCAAGGCGAGTCCCAAAGGCAAAGACACGGTGATTATTGCCCTGACTGCGAGTATCTTGGAAGAAGAACGGAGTTCGATTTTTGCCGCGGGTTGTGATGATTTGGTTTATAAGCCTTTTCGCCCCCAAACTATTTTTGAGAAAATGGCGCACTATCTGGGACTCCGTTATATTTATGAAACAACCGCTCCATCTTCCGTGAGCAGTCATAATTCCACCCCAAAAGCCACCCTAAGTCGAGAAATTTTATCGGTCATGCCGGTGGATTGGGTGGTAAACTTACATCAAGGGGCTCTGGAGGCTGATGCGGATCTTGTCGGTGAACTCATCGAACAAATCCCAGAATCTCAAGCATTGCTTGCTGAGGCTATTCAGGGATTAGTCAATAAGTTTCAGTTTGAAAAAATTATCGAATTAACCGAATTAATTATAAATGAAGAGAGATCAAGCTGAAAAGCACAAAGGCAATATTCTAATCGTGGATGATGTTCTGGAAAACCTCCGGTTGTTGTCTGAAATTTTGCATCAGCATGGTTATAAAGTCCGCAGTGTCACCAATGGTTCGATGGCTTTGAGGACGGTGCAAACTAAGCCCCCGCAGTTGATTTTGTTGGATATTCAAATGCAGGGCATGAATGGCTATGAGGTTTGCGATCGCCTCAAATCCGATCCCGCGACTAGGGAAATCCCGGTGATTTTTTTAAGTGCGCTCGATGAGCTATTTAATAAAGTTAAGGCTTTTGAAGCAGGAGCTTCTGATTTTATTACTAAACCCTTCCATGTGGAAGAAGTTTTAGCCAGAATCGAAAGTCAATTAACCATTCAAAGACAAAAGGAACAGTTAAAAAAAGAAATTAAAGAACGGGAAAAAATTGAGCAAGAATTGGCTAATTCAAGAGCATTTTTAGCTAGCGTTTTAAATAGTTCTCTAGAAGGAATTGCGGCGTTTCAATCAGTGCGCGATCGCCAGGGTAAAATTATTGACTTTGAGTGGTTATTAGCTAATCATGTTACTGCCAATTTATTAGGAATTAAACCGGATACTTTACCCCGCTTTACTTTGTTAAATTGCTATCCAATTTTGCGCCAAGACCCAATATTTAACTTGGCAATTTCTGTGGTAGAAAATAATGCGTTGGTAAATCAAGAACTTTGCTACAATATCTCCGGTTCCAAGGCTTGGTATCATGTGGTTTTGGTTAAATTAGGAGATGGCTTTGTGATCAATTTCCGAGATATTACCCAGTATAAAGAAATGGAAGCGGAATTAAAGCGTCTGGCGAATATGGATGGCTTAACTCAGGTGGCAAATCGACGGCGCTTTGATGAATGTCTGCAAAATGAATGGCGCCGCTGTATGCGGGAAAAACATCCTTTATCCTTGATTTTATGTGATGTGGATTTCTTTAAAGCTTATAATGATACTTATGGCCATCAAGCGGGAGATGAAACTCTGATTCAAATCGCCCAAGCTATTTTTAAAAGTGCGAAAAGAGCAGGAGATTTAGTCGCTCGATACGGGGGCGAAGAATTTGCGGTAGTATTACCTAATACTCATGCCTCTGGCGCCATTGAAGTGGCAGAAACTATTCGCATGCACGTGCGAGAATTGGGTATTGCTAATATTAATTCTGCGGTGAGTGAGTATGTCACTGTCAGCTTAGGGGTTTCTACGGTTATTCCCACCAAACAAATCTCTCCAGAGTTACTGGTTGCCGCAGCGGATCGAGCGCTTTATCAAGCCAAGTCTCAAGGACGCGATCGCGTTTGCTTTGAGAAAATACCCCTGACTGTTGAGCATTGATTGTTGATTGGATTGTTGATTGCTAACCTTTGATTAGCAATTGCTGTTTATTTATTTTAAATATTGATTATTGATTAGAAACGATTATTGATTAGAAACAAATCACAAATAACAAACAGCTAACAACAAATGACAAATAAATTTTTATTTGCAGTTCACAAATGTTTGCCCGTTTGCATAAACTAATGGGATAAGGAAAGCTTTTGGGTTGGGGCAGAACAATCATCCCGTAAAACCCGATCGCGTTAATGATTTAGTAGTTTAGTTGGTAATACCTAGAGATAAGTTTCATGGAACAAATTGATACACATATCGGTGTTCATGCTCCAGATTTTGAATTACCGGGAACCGATGGTGAAGTTCACCACTTGGGCCGTTATCTGCGAGAGGGTTTGGTGGTGGCCGTGATCTTCTTAGCCAATCAATGTCCTAATGCGCGACAGTATATCGAACGCTTAAAGCAGCTTCAAGCGGATTTTGGCGAGCGCGGCTTATTGGTGATTGGAATTAATTCTAACGATGGCGCCGAATCTCCCGAAGATAGTTTAGAAGCAATGAAACGCTTTGCGGCAGAGCATCAGCTTAATTTCCCCTATCTGCGAGATGCCAGCCAAGATGTGGCTCGTAGTTTTCAGGTTTGTCAAACTCCTGAGTCTTTTCTGTTAGACCAAAAAGGGGTGATTCGTTATCACGGGGCAATCGATGATAATCCCGAGAATGCCCATGAAGTAAATTACGCTTATTTACGGCAGGCGATTACCCAATTGCTGGCTAAAGAACCAATTACGATTAACTCTACCGAAACCAAAGGTTCGGCGGTAAAGTGGCGCTTATCCTGAATTGACAGTTTCTTCGGACTCAAGGACAGTCAGAAAGAGGCATGGGAACTCTCTCCCCAGAACCTCTCTCCTCTTTGCTGCCAAAAGAAATTGATGGGATAAACTGTCGAAAAACGTCCTCAGACTGCTATGTTATGGGGGTGGGAACTAACAACTAAAAAGTAGTCACTTGATGTGTAGTGTTTATCGGCGTTATCGGCGGGTTTTGCTGAAATTAAGCGGTGAAGCTTTGATGGGCGATCTAGCTTATGGCATCGATCCATCAGTGGTTCATGGCATTGCTGAAGAAGTCGCCCATGTGGTCGCCCAGGGTGTTGAAGTGGCCATAGTTGTCGGTGGCGGAAATATCTTTCGAGGAGTCAAAGGGGCTTCAGCGGGGATGGATCGCGCTACCGCAGACTATATTGGCATGATTGCCACAGTGATGAATTCTTTGACTTTACAAGATGCCCTAGAACAAATGCAGATTCCGACGCGAGTCCAAACAGCGATCGCCATGCAGGAAATCGCTGAACCGTATATCCGGCGTCGGGCAATGCGGCACCTAGAAAAAAAACGAGTGGTTATTTTTGCTGCCGGTAGCGGTAATCCCTTTTTTACCACTGATACCACAGCCGCGCTCCGAGCGGCGGAAATTGATGCAGAGGTAATCTTTAAAGCCACAAAAGTCGATGGGATCTATGACAGCGATCCTCATCAAAATCCCCAAGCGCGACGTTATGAAACCTTGACTTATGCGGAAGTTTTAAACCAAGACTTACGAGTCATGGATGGCACGGCGATCGCTTTATGTAGAGAAAACCATATCCCAATCATCGTATTTGACATTTCGGTTAAAGATAATATCCGCCGAGCTTTGATGGGAGAAAAAATTGGAACCATAGTCGGAGGTTTACGTGAAACTGTCTGAAGTAGAAAGTCACATGAAAAAAGCGATTGACGCGGCTCAACGCTCTCTTAACACCATTCGCACCGGACGAGCAAATGCGTCTCTACTTGATCGGGTTATGGTAGATTATTATGGGGCAGAAACTCCGCTAAAACAATTAGCAAATATCAATACCCCAGATGCCACCACCATTACGATTCAACCCTACGACCGCAATAGTTTAAACCTAATAGAAAAAGCGATCAATATGTCAGATTTGGGCTTAACCCCCAACAATGATGGCTCAGTGATTCGCTTAAATATTCCGCCTTTAACCAGTGAAAGGCGTAAAGAATTAGTTAAACTAGCAGGCAAACTTGCTGAAGAGCAAAAAGTCTCCATTCGCAATATCCGTCGCGATGCCGTAGACTCGGTGCGGAAACAAGAAAAAAACAAAGAAATCTCTGAAGATGAAGCCCGCGATCTTCTGGATAAAATTCAAAAAATGACTGACAAATATATTGCTAAAATTGACGAGATTTTAGCTATCAAAGAAAAGGACATTACCACCATCTAAACTCGATATTTTCGCTGAAGAAAAAAGAAGAGAGGAAAGAAGGGAGAGAATGCTTGGGCAAATTCTCTTCTTTCTTTCCTCTATTCTCTCTCCTCTAATTCAAAGGTTAATTCAAGGGGAAAAAATGATGTTCGATTGTATTATTGTCGGTGCTGGTCCCGCTGGGGGTACCGCTGGTTATCACCTAGCCAAACGTGGCTGCTCAGTTTTAATTTTAGATAAAGAATCTTTACCTCGGTATAAACCCTGTGGGGGAGGAGTTTCCCCCGAAATTGCTCAATGGTTTGATTTTGATTTTAGCCCGGCAATTTCCCAAAAAGTGACGCAAATTCGCTATACATGGAAAATGGGCGATCCGGTAGATGTTCCCTTGGATGAGTCAGAAACAATTTGGATGGTAAGACGCAATATTTTCGACTATTTCTTAGTCCAAAAAGCCCAAAGTCAAGGGGCTAAGTTGCAGGAGCAAACAGAAGTCACCGGGATAGAATTTAAATCCGATGCTTGGCAGGTGAAAACCGCTGCGGAGGTATTTACTGGTCGCTATTTAATTGCTGCGGATGGTTCAAAAGGCATGATGGCTAAATGGCTGGGGTTCAAAAACCGCAAACAATTCCCTTGTGGGGCTTTGGAAATTGAACCCACTATGCCAGAAGTAAAAAACCGTCATATCGCCCATTTTGAGTTTGGTATGGTTAAGAATGGTTATGCTTGGAATTTTCCCAAAGCCGATGGCTATTCTATTGGTGCAGGAGTATTTCGCGGTCAGGAGAAAAAGTCCCAAAATTTGCGAGAATCTATTGCTGAATATTCCCATTTGTTTGGTTTGGAGGTTAAAAGTATTAAACATTACGGCCATCCAATTTTTGCTTGGAATGGTTCTCAAATTCTGCATACTCAAAATGCAGTTTTAGCCGGGGAAGCGGCTTGTGTGGTGGATCCGTTTACCGCTGAGGGCATTCGCCCGTCTATGTTTAGCGGTCTGAAAGCAGCAGAGGCGATCGCTGCTGCCTTATCTGGAGACTTGGACGCTTTGCCCCGTTATACTCAAGTGATGGACGAAGAATGGGGCAAGGAAATGATTTGGGCGCAACGACTGGCTCAAGTTTTTTATCAAATGCCTAAAATTGCTTACGAAGTCGGGGTGAAGCATCCTAGGGCGACTAAGCGTATGGCTCAAATTCTCACCGGTCAGGCACGTTACTCGCAAGCGGTGAAAAGTGCCCTCAAGCGCTTGAGTGGAGGCATGATCGGTTAGAAAAGTTACTCTTTTTACTTCTTATTTTTGGCGGCCTGATTTTTGGCGGCATTTCGGCGGTGTTTTAACCATAAAAAAACCACCAACCAAAATGCTATAGCACAAGCTGAACTTAATCATACCGCAACGGCGAAAGGGTGTAAGTCTTTCCCATGATTTGCTTGCCAAGGTAATGTCATCTGTTCTGTAAACAATCACCCGGAACTTGAAGCCACGATCGCCCCCGCAGCAATTCCCACCCCGATCGCCTTCAGGACATAGCTATCATGAAACTGAGGAAATATCCTCACTAATAAGATTGTCTTCATTATTTGTGGTAAAATATTTAGATATTCTGCCCGTTTCCTCATCGGAATTTAAGTAGAGATTTACCACAGAGACACAGAGAGCACGGAGAAATTTCTGGGGTCTCGGTGGGGTGGCAAGAAACCGGGTTTCTATGACATTTGTTTGTTGGTAGCTTTTGATGGTCGTCAATTACCCGGTTTCTGGGATTCTGGTTTCTTAGGTTCCTGGGATTCTTAAAGGTAAACCATCATTTAGTTCCACTTCTCCCTCCATGACTGCGGCTAATTTTTTCGCATCTGCTGCCCGATAATGACCAGTTCTTAAAAATAACTCCATATCTCTTTTTACTGCCGGCTTGAGTTTGCCTTCGGCATCTACTTGCTTCCGTTGGTAAGTCGGATCTATCTCCGATTTGCCATAACTCCAATGAAAATGTTCCGTTAAAATATCCGGGATATAATGAAGACGATTTACTCTTTTGGCTAAGTCCGTAATCCATAAGTCATCATATAGACATTCAAACATTCCCGTGGTAAAATATCCCAAGGTGGCATACCATTGACGGCTAATAATGGGAAAAGTACAAAGTTTTGCCCCCCAATGTCCCTCATTAAACCACATACAAAAAATGCGGTCTGCATATTTCTGCACTTCTTGGTCTAACCGCGTATCCCAGCCAAATGTATTATAAATTTGGTCGTCTGCTGCCATAATCAATAAGTCCCCTTGGCATTGTTTAGCTAATTCATTCCAAGCCTTAGAAATACCGATCGCATCACCGACTATAAATAAGCAGCGATTTAACTGTTTTAACTCAGTTTCCTTACTTTGAAACTGTTTAATATATTCCCCTCTGGTGGGGTCGTCCGCATCAAGATAAAAAAGTATTTCTACTCTTTGGGGAATTTGAGCAGTTTCTAATACTGTTAAAATTAACCGCAAGGCTTGGGTCGGTCGTTGACGAGTGGGACAAAGTAAGGATATTTTTTGTACTTCTTGCCGAGATAATACAGATAGTATCATAAATTCCCCTTTCTTTTCTTTCTCTTATTTCCAAATTGTAGAGATCTACCACAAAGACACAGAGAATACGGAGAGGTTTCTGGGGTCTTGGTTTCTTTTTCGCTAAAATAGATGTAAAAGATGAGATGTAAAAGATGTAAATTTGCTCTCCGGGATGATGCGTATGAGTCCAGCCTCTACTCCAATTACCAGTGATGCCTGGGTTCCAGCGACCTGGGATGAATACCTTAGTGCTTTGGATGACCCGGCCCACGTCAAATCCAAAGGTTATTACAGTAATGGGCGAATGCGATTAGAAATGCAACTATCCGTAGGCTTCGACCATAGCAAGGATCATGGAATTATCGCCTTAGCCATTAATCTCTATGGCATTTTGAAGGGCATTCCGTTCACTATTTTAGATAACTGTTCTTTCCGCAAAACCGGCTATGTGGAATTTCAGCCAGATTTAGCTTATTATGTTGGCCCCAAAGCAACTGCTATCCCCAACGGCACTGATGTGGTCAGCCTGGAAGAGTATCCAGTCCCGGATTTGGTGGTGGAAGTGGCGAAATCATCCCTGTTAGACGACCGCACGGTCAAGCGAGTGCTCTATGAAGAGGTGGGGATTGCTGAATATTGGATTGTGAAAGTGGAAACCGCCGAGGTGTTGGCTTATCAAATGAGCGATCGCGGTAGCCAGAGAATAGATACCTCTCTAATATTCCCAGGGCTAGAGATAGCGACCCTAGACCAAGCCCTGCAACTTAGCCGCAGCCAAGACCAGTCCCAAGTGGGTGCCTGGTTAATGGCGCTATTTCAGTCTGCGAATAGTTGATGGTTGGTTGTTGGTTGGTGGTTGTTGGTTGGTGGTTGTTGGTTGGTGGTTGTTTGTTGGTTGATCAGGTTTATGGATTAATTAGTAGTTAATTGATTTAATATTTAAAAGATTGTAAAGATTTAATACATTTTTTGGGTAAATTTTTGGCAAAGACTTGACGAATTTATGCGGGTTGTGGTAATTTCTGGCAAGCAATAATCCAGCGGTTGCTGCGTCTAATTGCTAAAAAAGTGGCCAAAAACTTGATAATGCCGTTAATTAAGGGCATTTTTTCGGTGTTTTTTTAGCGTATGTCGGACAAATTTTCAGCGGTTTTTTAGCAGCTTCTTTTTTACCCCCTTGACAAAAACGCTATTGTATGCGTTGGATTAATGACAATATTAATGACAATTTTTAATTAAGGTGTAGGGGCGCGGCAGCTTGCGCCCTAGAATGTAGGATGAATGGGGATGAATGAGAAAGGCGATCGCATTAACCGCGCTAACCAAGTTAATGGTCAAGTTTACCTAGTTGGGGCTGGACTGGGAAGTATCGCCTATCTAACCAGACGAGCGCAAGAATTGCTCAAACAAGCAGAGGCGATCGTTTATGATGCCCTGGTAGACAAGCAAATTTGGCAACTCGTCCCCGACAATTGCCAACGCTTCAACGTGGGAAAACGCGGCGGACAACCGAGTTGGCCACAGGAAGAAATCAATCAGTTATTAGTGTCAGAATGTCAGCGAGGAAAACGGGTGGTACGCCTAAAAGGGGGCGATCCGTTTATTTTTGGGCGTTGTACTGCGGAAATTATCGCTTTGCAGCAAGCGGGTTGTTGCTTTGAGGTGGTGCCCGGTATTTCCTCCGCTTTAGCTGCCCCAGAATTAGCGGCAATTCCTCTCACCGATCCGGTTTTAAGCCGTAGTTTTACCGTTCTTACTGGTCACGAACCGGCGGATCTAGATTGGGAAACCTTTTCTCAGTTAGAAACTTTGGTAATTTTAATGGGAACGCGGCAATTGCCGGAAATTATCCACCAATTATTGCGGCACGATCGCTCCCCAAATACCCCGATCGCCATTATTCACAGCGCGGGGACGACAAAACAACAGGTTTGGACTGGCACATTAGGGGATATTCTAGAAACAACTCGCGGTTTATCCCTTTCTCCGGCAGTGATTGTCATTGGGGAAGTGGTGCGACTGCGAGACTACTTACAATGCGATCGCTCTATTGCTCCCTCTAATATATCTACATCTATATCTACATCTATATATACCATGTCCGATACTATTTCCGATACTATTTCCGATCGCTTTCTCCCCCTTGCTGGAATCACTATTTTAATCACTCGTGCTGCCGGACAGAATAATGAATTTCGCGATCGCCTAGAAAAATTAGGGGCGATCGTGGCCGAAATGCCCGCCCTAGAAATTCGCCCGCCGTCCAGTTGGCAAGAATTAGATCGCGCGATCGCCCACCTAGAAAGCTATCACTGGTTAATCCTCACCTCCACCAATGGCGTACACTACTTCTTTGAGCGACTACTCACCCAAGGCAAAGACGCGCGTCACCTAGCCGGACTAAAAATTGCCGTCGTCGGCAAAAAAACCGCCGCCAGTCTTCACCAACGGGGGCTAAAAGCAGATTTTATTCCCTCCAACTTTGTCGCCGACTCCTTAGTTGCCGAATTAATTGCCGAATTTCCCGAATCGGTTTCTGGCAAAAATATCCTATTTCCCCGCGTCGAAACCGGGGGACGAGAAGTGCTCGTGGCGGAATTTACGGCTGCTGGAGCCAACGTCACCGAAGTTGCTGCCTATCAGTCCGGTTGTCCCCAAAAAATAGACCCTGCCGTTGCCAACTTACTACTACAACGCCAAGTAGATGTAATTACGTTTGCCAGTTCTAAAACCGTGCAATATTTCTATCAACTATTAACCCAAGAATTAACCCAAGAATTAGAACGGCGCGATCGCAGCGATCGACTAGACGACCCAGAAACCAAAAATGACCAAAAACTGGTCAACCTGTTATCCGACTTATTATCAAACGTTTATTTCGCCTCGATCGGGCCGCAAACCTCTCAAACCTGTATCAAACTGCTGGGTCGAGTAGACATGGAAGCCGAAGAATACACCCTAGACGGATTAACCCAAACCATTGTCAAATGGTTATCTCACCGTCCCGAATCGATTCCCGAATCGATTAATTAAGAATTAATTAAGAATTTGAATCCAACCTCGGCGCACACTATGCATAATTCTCCTAACAATCCGTTCGTCATCTTGAGGCAAAGAAGTTTTCGCTAACCGATTAAGATGCTGCCAATCTTGGGCGGTTATTTGTTGAGTCAGGGAAGTATCGATAAAAATCTGCTCAATTTTGGAGTTAAACGACTTGACAGACATAATCTTTCCTCGCTACTTAACATTGTTTTTGTTTTGCGGTCGTTCCTCGCGATTTGTGGGTGTAATTGGGTGTAATTATCACAAAAACTTGTCAAAGGCTGTAGGAAAATTTCCTGCGAGAAACCACAGACTATTCTAAGTTCAGTCTAGATACCTTAAAATATCTTAAAGTATCTTAACTAATAACCAAAATATCTTAAAACGTCAGCGTTGGTACTGTTGGTACTACTAAGAGAAAACGGTGATCCAGCCGCGACGAACGCTATGGCGAATTCTTCTAACCGTCAGTTCATCTTCTGCGGAAAGGCTGCTGTCAGAAAGGGTGTTGACTCTTTCCCAGTCAACTCGGTTAATTTGATGAGAAATAGAACCGTGGATGAATAAATCTTGGATATTAGTGAATTGCATATTCCGTCTCCTGAACTGTTCCATACGTAGTTATGCATTAATATGGCATTTATTTCTGTGAATTGCATCAGTAATGTTGCGAGTTTTTGTTCAGTATATTCCCGGATCTTTTTTTTGCGTATATTCCCGGATGCTCTATCCGTGTTTCTACGGATATGGTTAGCCCATACTGAGGCGGCTGTGCCAACCGCTGTGCCAACCGCTAAAAGGATTTAAGGTCTAGAGCAGGTTGTGGAAGATTCTAAAAAAAATAGAAAATTCAGGAGTTCAGGAGAATGTATTTCAACCAGCTATTTTAATCAGTATTTTCCATTAATAAAAATTTCTTTAAATTTTTTGACCCGTGGTCAGGGGGCAGGGGCTTCCGGGGTAAAAGGGCAGTTCTCCTACACCCTAGGGCGCAAGTTACCTAAGTGTGGAGTGGTGAGACGATATATTTTGCAATTTTAATGAGTAACCTATGCGCCACAATTAATATTATATTACCAAATTACATTTAATTATATGTTTATTATATATTTAATTATTTTGCTCGTATTATTATGTTGTACTATATTATTAATTTTTAGTTTTCAATAAAATATCCAGAAAATAAAAATGCAAAAACGCCTAAAAATATTTTAAAATAATATATAACATAGCATAAATACATGAGCAAAAAAACGATATTGCTACCAAATATTGGCCAGCTAAAATTAATAAAATATGTCTGGCCAATCTGAGGGAATCAATTAAAAAATTTAAGTAATGGCGATTAATTAAGATTTGTAAATAAAATTTGTGAATAAAATTTGCCATTGTGCCAGTTGCATAACTGGCATATGATTTATTTTTTTCCGTGAAAGAGTGACTACCATTGAATTGACTGGAATAATTGACTTGAAAAGACTTAGAAAAATTAGTTATAAAAATTAGAAAAATCGGTGATAGCTATGTATTTAAATGTTTTTGCTAGTTTTACCGTGGGATTGGTGGTGTTAGTGCTGGGGACATTTGGTTTGTTGCAATGGCTAGATATTAGTGCAGGCACTTTTTTAGATTGGGTGATTGGTGGGGCAACATTTTGGTGGTTAATGGTGATTGTAACGGTGCCGTGGAATGTGTATTTTCAAGCCAAGCAAGTTTTAGCAGAAGCCGAACAATCTCAGGATAAAAATATTGCCATCGATCGCAAAAAACTCAACTATGTGCAAACCTTAGCCAAGCGAGCGCTGCCTTTAGCAATTTTGCTACATATTCTCTCGGCGATCGCGCTTTATACCCTAGCAATTACGGGCATTAGTGCGGTGGGATATGTCGGGTCTGGGGCAGCTTTATTATTAACCGTATTACGTCCAGCAGTTCGGGCTTATGAATATATCTCTATCCGTCTGGGGATGGTCAGAGAAGAGTTTCGTTATCCCCGTGAAGATGTGTGGGAATTGCGCGGCAGAGTCGATGCTTTGGAAGCCAATCTGAATGCTATTCAACAAGAATTTAACTTAGAAAATCCTCAAGCTTTAGTGGTGAAGCAAAGCCGGAACTTTGACGCCATCCGCCATGATTTAACCCAGCTTGCAGCGGCTTTAGAATCCCTCAAAAGTACCAATCAAGCCCAGCATGAGCAGTTAGCCAAAGAGTCGCAAAATGCGCTCGCGCAAATTACCGAAGATGGCGAATTTCTCAACCATGTCCGGGAAATTATTCGCTTTTTCAAGAAAGCTTAATAGTTACATCAAAACCAAAAACCCGGTTTCTTGAAGAAACCGGGTTTCTGCGGCATTCAAGCAGAAATTATCGCCTCAACCGGAACGATCGCATCAGGAAATGCCAGGGGCGAAATATTTCCATCTTTTAAGGTAATTTTAGACCCATATTCCCGTCCACGGGGTTGGCGGTAAATAATTAACTCTCCAGTTTGCAGATTCACCAGCCAATATTCTGGGATACCCGCTTCTGCATAAATGTGATATTTGACTGTGGCATCTTTTTCTAAATTGCTATTAGCATATTCGATTACCCAGAAGATATTTTCCGGGTAGGGATGGTGGGTCAAATACTCTCTCCCTAGAGGCTGGACAATAGCCAGATCCGGTTCCGGTTCCGACCCGTTGGGCAGGGTGATAGGTTTGGCGTGGCGAACAAAAGCGCGATCACCGAGAACCCGGTTCAAATAATTTCCGGCTTCTGAACTAAAGAAAGCATGAGGTTCACCTTCGGGGGACATTTCAACTATTTCTCCGGCTAATAACTCCACGGGGCGATCGTCGAGTAACCCCGTTTTAATCATCAGGTGGTAGTCTTCTACACTCCACTTGACTGTTGACAGTACCATATTTCACCTCCATCAATTTTCACTTTCTTCACTTTAGTTTATCATTTACCTGCCAGATACCTGCCAGAGAATAGTATATGGTAGGGTGGATAAAAATTTTTGCCCACCCTACGAATTTTAGAGTGCTGTGGGATAAGGTGCTGTGGGATAATTTTTTGAAATTGGTATCCGATAATCAGTATCAGATAATCAGATAAATTTGCTTCAACCTTTGACGCAAACCACTTGTTTCAAAGTTGCTACAATTTCCACTAAATCTGATTGATTTTGCATCACTTGCTCGATAGGTTTGTAAGCCCCAGGAATTTCATCCAAAACTCCTCGATCTTTACGACATTCTATGCCTTGAGTTTGTTCAATTAGATCCGCTTCAGTGAATGCTTTTTTGGCCTTATTCCTAGACATTAAACGACCGGCGCCGTGGCTGCAACTGCAATAACTGTCAGCACAACCTTTGCCTTTGACGATGAAAGATTTGGCTCCCATTGAACCGGGAATAATCCCATAATCTTCCGCTCTAGCTCTCACAGCACCTTTGCGAGTCACATAGACTTGTTCGCCAAAATGAGTTTCTTTTTCAGCGTAATTGTGGTGACAATTTACCTGTAATAATGGTTTAATTTGTTGGCCTCCTGCGAGGTGTTTTTCCACAATTCGCATCAACCGCTCCATCATTATATCGCGATTTTTACGGGCATAGCTTTGTGCCCATTGTAAATCATGCCAATAGGCATCAAATTCGGGGGTTTGGGAGACGAAATAAGCCAGGTCTGGGTCAGGGAGGCGATCGCCTGCTAGTCGGGCCAATTCTTTAGCGGTATCTATATGACATTGAGCCAACATATTACCAATGTGCCGAGAACCGGAATGTAACATCAACCAAACTTGATTATCTGTATCTAAACAGACTTCAATAAAATGGTTGCCACCACCGAGAGAGCCCAGTTGTTTCATGGCTTTTCCTTCTAAGCGTTGAACTCCAGGATGTAGGTTTTTAAAATCCCGCCATCCCTGCCAATTGCTTGCCGGTTTATCCACGTCTTTATTTTCATCAAAACCCAGAGGAATTGCTGCTTCAATATCCTGACGAATTTTTTTCAATTTGCCTTCGAGTTTGTCGGCGAAAAATGGAGTTTTTACCGCACACATACCACAACCAATATCGACCCCTACTGCAGCGGGAATAATCGCATCTTTGGTCGCCAACACTGACCCCACTAAGGCTCCTTTGCCTAAATGAACATCGGGCATAAGCGCCACGTGCTTAAACACAAATGGCAGCGAGGCCATATTTTTGGCCATTGCGGTTTCTTCCGGACCTAGTTCGTGACTTGCCCAGGATAAGACAGGTTTGGGTGTTGAGATTTTCAGTTGTTCGTAGGGCATAAGAATTATGTTGTCAGTGTGACTTTTATATACTACCTTATACTACATGATGTAGTATATTTTGTCCAGTGTTGCTCCATAATTTCTGGTCAGCCAGTAACCGCGCAGACCGACGGCATTCGCCCCTTCATAGTCATCTTGGCGACTATCCCCGACGTGCCAAGCTTCCTGGGGCTGACAATTATGTTTTGCTAAAGCGGTGGCAAAGATTTTCGGGTCAGGTTTGGCTGCCCCCACTTCGGTGGAAATGGTGACGGATTGGAAAAAATGATTTAAATCAAGCGCTTTTAAAACTGCATATAGCCGCGAGTCAAAATTAGATAAAACACCGAGTTCTATGCCAGCACTTTGACACCGTTCCAGGGTGGGCAGCACCTCGGGATAAAGTACCCACGGCTGGCTGGTGGCAAAGTAGGCGTAAAGTTCGGCAAAGAATTTACTAAAGTCGGAAAATTGAGAGCGGACTCCGGCTTTTTGGAAGGTGTGAGAGACGACCCTTTCCCACCATTCAATTTCTAGTCGGGGAATTTCTCTGGCAGTGGCATGGGGAAAGGCTGCGACTGGGGCTTGTCGAAAGCTTTCCCGGAAGGCTCGATCTAGTAGGTTGGGGGCAACTGCTACGCCAAAAGACTGGGCAATTTCTGCATAAGTTTGCCCGACAGTACCCCGGATACCGAAAAGTGTTCCTACGGCATCAAAAAAGATAACTTTTGGTTTGGGATTAGTCATGGTGATTTGTTGGTTGATTAGACTTGTGGCAAAATTTTTCCAACCGCGCTCGGCTTTTCAGAATTTTGCCACAAGTTTATTGGTTATTTGTGGTTCGACTATTGCCCCAATAACGAACAACCAATAACGAATAACCAATAACCTGTAATGATTTCTTTAACTAGAAAGCATTTCTCGGAGTGGTTGGACGATCCAGTTAAACCCAACTTTAAGCTGATGGTCTAAGGTGGGGAAGCGATATAAGTAGATGAGACGGCGGAGGATATGAGCCCCTAGGCCGTCGAGTTTGATTCCTAAGCCGGTGAGGGTGGCGTTGTCTAAACCCAATGTCATCATTTCCCCTAGGCTTTGATACCGGAAGGGTAGTAAAGGACGTTCGGTGAGAGAAGCCCAAATGTTCCAGGCAACATAGTCCGCTTGCTGGATGGCAGCTTGAGCGGTGCTGGGAACCCGTTGCTGGCTGGCATCTTGACAGTCCGCTAGGTCTCCGAGGACAAAGATATCGGGATGCTCGATCGCCTGTAAGGTGACAGTGGTGGTGATTTGACCGCGTTGATTTTGCTTCAAGGGCAGCGATCGCACTACGGGGGAAACTTCCGTCCCCACAGTCCAGAGGACGATATCCACCGGCAAGTTATCGGTTTGTTCTCTGTATGTTAAGGAGATGCTATCCGCTGCGATGCCAGCGACGGTGGTTTCTAAGTCAACCCAAATCCCCCGTTCTTTGAGCGATCGCATTGCCGCAGTCCGATTAAACTCCGACGCCGATCGCAGAATACTATCCGAGGCTTCTACCAATCGAACTCGACCGCGTTCTCCCAGGCGATCGGCTAGTTTACAGGCCAATTCAACCCCACTATAGCCACCCCCAACAATGGCCACGCGAATCTTATCGCGATCTGAATTTTCTAATTCGCGGAGTTTTTCTTGCAGCCGATAAGCATCATTAATAGTGCGGAAGGGAATGGCATGGTCAGCAGATCCCGGAACCCGATCCATTGGGGTTATTCCACCGAGGGCTAAGACGAGGCGATCGCAAGTGAGATTCAGACCATCTTTTAATTGCACTTGATGCGATTCTCGTTCCGAGACGCTTCGTGAACGCACATCAATATTTGTCACCGCACCTTGAACAAAGCGCACCGTTGTGTCCGCCAAAAGTTCAGAAAACGGTGGAGCAATTTCCCAGCTTTGCAGTTCCCCGGTCAGCAGTTCATACAACAGAGGCGAAAATAAAAAGCGATCGTTTTGTTCAACCAGAATAATTTCTGGTTTATCCGGTGAATTCCAAGGAAATTGGCTTAATCTGAGAGCAGTGTATAGACCGCCAAAGCCTCCACCGAGGATACAAATACGTTTTTGGTTCATGGTCAGCAGGAGTTAAGCAAAAAATCATCTCTTCCAAGATAGCAGTGACATCGATTTAAATTTGCGGCGCTTCCCATAAAAAGCATGAATAACCCGATAAATAACACTTTCCCTAAACATTTTCCCTAAAAAAAATGCAAGACGCTATAATTATAGCGTTTTGCATTCTTTGTTTTACACTTTTAACTGTTGCTATCGTTCTGTTTGATTACCAATAAATTTCAAATCAGGCAGAATTACTACCACCCTAAAAAACTTAATTAATGTTCCAAATTCTTGGCAGTTTTACGAGCTTCCAACCAAGGAGGAACTACCAACCAGGCAATCACCAGCAGCAAGGCGACTATAGCGAATTTGCTTACCCAGGAGATTAATTGCTCCAAAGAAATAAGTTCGCCCACAAAAAAAGACAAACTCACCATAACACTTGCCCATACAGCTGCTCCGGCTGTGTTACATAATAAAAATTGGGGATAAGGCATTTGAGCGATGCCCGCCATCGGTCCGGCAAAGATCCGCAATAGGGCAATAAATCTACCCAAAAAAACAGCCCTAGCAGCATTTTGGCTAAACTGGTCTTTGACTTCTAGGAGTTGCAGTTCGGTAATGCGAAAAACTCGACCGAGAACCATGAGTAAAGGCCAGCCACCTTTTTTGCCAATCCAGTAGCCAACGTTATCTCCCAGGACTGCGCCTGCGATCGCACATCCCAGCACAAACCAGTAATTAAGTTCTCCGCTTCCAGCGAGAAAACCGCCTACCAGGGTGATAGTTTCACCTGGCAGGGGAATTCCAGCGTTTTCCAGCATAATTCCTAGAAAAACTGTCCAGTAGCCGTATTGATGTGCTATTTCTTGTATGGTTTCTAGTGAAATGAATTCAGACGACATTCAACACAGCCTTTACAAACCTTTACTATTACCCCCTATATTGACGTAAATCGGGTCACAGTGTCAATTAAAATCATTAATTTCTGGAAAATTCTTAATTAATAACCTGTTGCTCATTTTAAATTACATTTAACCAATCTGTAATGATTGGGGAATTGTTCACTTAAATGACCGATCAAAAGCCCGATTTAAGGGAAATACTGACTACACCCTACACCCTACCAAGAAAGAAAAGAGAGGAGAGAAAAGAGAAGAGAGATGCCTAAAAGAGAGATGCCTAGAAGAGAGATGCCTAGAAAAAAGAATATCTTTCCTCTTTCCTCTTTCCTCGAACCTCTTTCCTCTTTCCTCGAACCTCTTTCCTCTTTCCTCGAACCTCTTTCCTCGAACCTCTTTCCTAGAACATTTAGGCATTCCCCAAGGAGGGATTGTTCAATGAAGGCAGGCTGACACTATCGCCGCTCTGAGAGAAACTGGGTAAATCCAATCGTCCAGACTGGCGACGGGATCTAACCGCCAAACGATAGCTGACACTTTGCAGTTCAGCATGGAGTTTTTGGTTTTCTCGTTGCAGCCTTTCGACTTTCTCTTTGACAGGAGCCATGCGCTCGGCAAACTTCTGGCGATAAATATCCGGCAGTTGTTGGACGACTTGTTCCAACATCCGAGAGCGCTCGGTGAGTTCTTCTACAGACTGACGCAACTCGACAATTTCGCGATCGCGACTAGCGATCTGCTCTTGGTAAAATTGCACTTGCTCTTCAACCTTTTGGAGTTGTTCCCGCAATCTTTTTACCTGAGCTTGGCAATTTTGATCGGCTTGCGGGTGGGGAATAATTTCACTCTTGCCCTTGACTAAGCGAAACAACTCTTGCGAAAGTTGTTGTACCAGTTGATCGCGCATTTGCAACTCTTGGTTTAAATGCGTGATCTCGGTTTGTAACGACTGTATGGTTGGTTTTTCGGTTTGGCTCACGATCCTTGCCCCAGTTCCAATTATTCCATCACACAGAGCAATTCACGCTCTTCAAAGCGCGATTCCCGGAAGGGAGCCGAGCAAGCGCGGAATCGCTCCAAAATACTCTGCTGCTAATTTAGCATCACCTTAGCATCACCCGCAGCAATTAACATCCCAATTCCGCCCTTAAATTCCTACATCCGCAAATGTTGAACGGCGTTAAACTCCCCAGGTTGAACTACCCAGACTTGCGCCGTGCCGATGCGGACGGGCTTCCCATTTCCAGTATTCTGAAGCGACGTACTCTGAAGCGATTTGACGAAGATTCACCATCCAGGCTCAAGTCAAATTCAGAAATGATGACCGAAATTTTCGGCTAATTGTTAAGAAATGTTAAGATAAAAGGAAAAACTGGAAGCAATCATAAAACATCTAGTCGGCAGTGAATCTAGGCTGAAAATCCCCGCTGGTTAAGCCGCGCTGGTTAAGCATAAGCAAGGGCTAGACTATAGCAACGATATTTTCTGGCCAGAAAGCGCGAGGGAGAAAAGTCAGGCGAACGCAAAAAAGTTACCTTGCTAATTGTTTCTAATTACCATACAATACCCAGCAAATCATCCTAGACTTACCCTAGCATAATAAACACCTATTTACACTTTTGGTACAAAATGTTAGAATCCTAATTAAGGGTTATGTTTTAAGTATCAAAAACCCAGGAAAAAAGCTAGGCTCAGTTATACAGACATATTGGTCTCGAGCTGAGAAAACTGAATCAAGCTGGCAGAGCGATCGCGCTGGCAATATGTGAAAATGTGAAATTTGTTGTATAGGGGCTATACCAAGAAGGGTGTCATTATGACCACAACAGCCACCAAAGAGTTAAAAAGTGAGAGCATGGAACTGTTGCGGCAGTACCAAAGCTCACCATGCACGAAAATCCGCAATCAGATTGTGCAAATGAATATTGGCCTGGTGAAAAGAGAAGTCTATCACTGGATGCATCAATGCTCAGAAAGCTATGAAGACTTACTGCAAGTGGGATGCTTGGGGTTGATTCGAGCCATTGAGCGGTTTGATATGTCCAAGGGAAGTGCCTTCAGTTCTTTTGCCATTCCCTACATTCGCGGTGAAATTCAACATTATCTAAGGGATAAGAGTCCCTCAGTCAGAATTCCCAGACAGTGGCTGACATTACAAAGCCAGTCTAAGAAAGTGATCGCGCAACTACAACTGCAACTCAAGCGACAACCTACGGATGCAGAAATCGCCGAAAAACTGGGAATTACTGTGGCTGAGTGGTTGGAAATTAGACTTGCTTGCCAGAATCAGTCTCCGTTAAGCCTAGATGCTCCAGTCCAGAGTGTTGATGAAGACCAAACCTCTTTAGGCGAAACGGTTCCTGACTATGGCTATCGGAGTTTTCAGTTAGCCCAAGAGGACCGAATTCGCCTCCAACAGGCTCTTGCTCGTTTAGAAGAGGGGACGCGCAAAGTGTTAGAGTTTGTCTTTTTGCACGATCTGACTCAAAGAGAAACTGCGGAAAAGATGGGCATCAGTTCTGTGACGGTTGCTCGGCGGGTGAAAAAAGGATTAGCTTCTTTAAAGAACTTGATGGGGAGCTAAACAGTATTTGTAGAAAAGTTCTAAAAAATCAACGAATAATATTCATTGCTATTGACGAAAAAAGCGGGGGAAAAGTGAAGATTTTCTAGCCCGCTTTTATGTTAGGTGATTTGCTTTGGTGTTTGCCTGGTTGGGGTGAATTTTCACCTTGATTAATGCGGTGCCAAGCTGAAATTTCATGGCAAAAAATTTCATAGCAAAAAATATAATGCGCTCGTTTCATTGACAGACAAATCCCGATGGGGTTTCACTATTAGGGTTGGCTATTGTGAACTAAAATATGTGCCGGTAGTTTGGCTTCGCTTAAATCGGCGCCCAGTAATTCGGTATTCAAGAATGTGGCTTCTGTCAGGTCAGCCCCAGAAAGATGAGCAAAAGTGAAGTTGCTATTGGTTAAGTCTGCCCCTTGTAAGTTAGCATGAGCAAGTTCTGCGTTGTTGAAGGAAGTTGCAGTGAGAACGGTATTTTCTAGGTTAGCGCCTGATAAATCTGCTCCCTCCAAGTTCGCTTCGGTTAAATTGGCTCCGCTTAAATTGGCTTCTCTTAAATCTGCCCCAATTAAGTGAGTCCTTCGCAAGTCGGCGCCGCTTAAGTCGCAGCCTCGACATAGATTAGTTTGTAAAAGCTGTTGAAGATGTTGAGGATTTTCGGCTCTAACTGGGGTAATTAATGTTAAAGCAATTAAACAGGTTGCGGTATGAAGGATAATGGATTTCATTTGTCTCTCCCTCCGAGATTCTCTATTTTTATTATGCTAAATTTAGGCGGCGATCGCAGTGATAATAGTCAGTGATAATAGTCAAAGAAATCAGCGCTCGGTATCAAGCTCAACAGTGACCAATCACCGTTGATATTGATACCGCTCGCTGACAATATTCAGAAGTTATAAATACTCGAACCAGCGTTAATTTTTTACTTTCTCTCAAAAATTATTGCGGTTTGTAAATTTTTAGTTAAATAAATAATCTGTAATTATACCACGAACCGATATTTTTCGCAAGCCTAAGATAAATTGGGCAATCTACGGCAAAATAGAGGGAATAACAAATGCAGGAAGATCGCCTAGTTGGGCTACTAAGCGATCGCCAATCCTGAGTGTCTGAATATTGATGATTTTGCTAGATTAGTCCTTTATTTTGCTAAATTAGTACCAAGAGGAGCCACGAAATTCCAGGGATTAACTGGCATTTTCTGCCATATTTTTCATGTAAACATTTGTGGCTTCTTGAACCACTGCCTTCAGTTCATCAGGAGAAAAAGGCTTCATAACACACCTGAACACAACACTCTCTTGACTGCTATTTTGAGCGGAAATCATGTCTTCACTGTACCCGGTCAGCAAAATGCACTTGGTATTGGGGAATCGTTCTGTTGTTTTATCAAACAATTGTATTCCGGTCATTTCTGGCATACTCTGATCGGAAATCATCACCGCCATTTCCCCTTCCTGGTCTAAAATGTTCAGAGCCTCAATGGGGTTTGATGCTTTATAGACTTTAAACTCACGCCGAAAAGTCCTGTAGAGCAAATCCAGGTTATCTTTTTCGTCATCGACTATCATCAATTTGAATTTTTCGGGCATTTTTTACCTCTTGCCAGTGTTTGATCTGATCTGAATAGTTGTTTTCCATTTTATGCGGCTTAGGCAAAGGGTTCATAGAGCATAAAGTATTTTTCACCATTAACTCCTGGCAATTGTTTGCCTGACGCTCAGTCAACACAGGAGTCTATCCCATAGAAATCAATTTATCATTGATCGCCAGTCGAGCCACATCCCCCGGATCAATTACCTGGGAGTAAAATCAAGTAAGCGCTGTAGTGGATCCAGATGTAGGCGATCGCCCATTTCCAGATGCTTGAGAAACTTTTAGTGCTTCATTCTTAATTGCCAATTACAGCTAATTTAGTTAAAATAATTGCGGCTTTTGACAAAAATAGTATTTTTAGCTACAAAAAAATCACAATTCATCGCGATACTAGGGTACGATGCGGGTGAAACAGTAAACAACTACCCAAATAGTGAGGAGTTAAGCGGTTGAAAAAGGTAGAAGCGATTATTAGGCCATTCAAACTTGATGAAGTCAAAATCGCTCTGGTCAACGCCGGAATTGTCGGGATGACCGTTTCGGAAGTCCGAGGGTTTGGACGGCAAAAAGGACAGACTGAGCGTTATCGAGGCTCTGAGTACACCGTTGAGTTCCTACAGAAACTCAAAGTGGAAATTGTGGTTGAAGATGATCAAGTAGATACGGTGGTTGAGAAGATTATTGCGGCAGCTCGTACTGGAGAAATCGGCGACGGCAAAATTTTCATCAGCCCGGTGGAAAAGATTGTCCGTATTCGTACCGGAGAGAAAGACCTGGAAGCGATTTAGGCAATCAGGTAATTTTCTACCAATCTTGCACCAATCTATATTCGGGTCTATATTCGGGGGATTTGCTTTTGGCGGTTCCCCCGAATATCTTTTTCTTTTTAATGTCTGTTTAATTTCTTGATTCCTTGGTCTGTGGAAGTAACTGGAGTTGCGGCAGCAGGAGTTGGAAGGCTTGACCGCGATGGCTGTGGCGTCGCTTTTCGGCAGTGGTCATTTCCGCAAAGGTCATTCCCGCAGTGGGACAGAAGAAAATGGGATCGTAACCAAAGCCGTTGGTGCCACGAGGCGAGTGCAAAATTTCTCCGGGACAAGTTCCTTCAACTTGGACGGCAATGGAACCATCGGGACGAGCGATCGCGATCGCGCAGACAAACTGGGCTTGGCGATTGGTTTCCTCGCCCAACTCCCGCAACAATCGCTCAATGCGATCGCGGTCATCTTGACCATAGCGGGCGGAATAGACCCCAGGGGCGCCCCCCAAGGCGGCCACTTCTAACCCCGAATCATCGGCGATCGCCCACTGTCCATTTGCCTTCGCCACGGCGGACGCCTTCAGTTCCGCGTTCGCCATAAAAGTTGTCCCGGTTTCTTCAATATCCAACTCTGGAGGCTTTAACTCTAACTGCCAATCCAGATCCTCCAAGTATTCCTGCAAGTATTCCTGCATTTCTCGAAGTTTACCGGGATTGCCCGTTGCCACAACCAGAATAGTCATAAGATTTTTAACTTTTATGGTTACTTCTCCTGTTTAGACAGAATTCGCCCAAGACGAAGCCCAAGCTAAAGTGCTGCGGACTTGCTGCATCGTGGGGGCTTCACAATAAAGCCGTAATACGGGTTCGGTGCCGCTAAAGCGAATCAGCAGCCAACTGTAATCGGCTAACTGGAATTTATAGCCATCAACGGTTAAACAATTGAGCACCGTGCGACCATCAATTTCGGTTAACGGGGATTTTTCTAGTTTTTCTAGTAATTTTGCCCGCACTTCCATGCTGGCTAAGGGTAAGTCAATCCGGTCATAGACAAAATGATAATCGGTTTGGTTTTGTAATGCGGTGTAAAGCTGACTGAGATCCTGACCGGATTTCACGATCGCCTCGATAATATATAGGGCAGATAACAAAGCATCTCGTTCCGGTACATGGGTGCCATAGCCCACACCTCCCGACTCTTCCCCACCGATTAACACCTGATTGGTTAACATTCGCTCGGCAATGTATTTATAACCAATCGCCGTCTCAAATAAGGGCAGATGATAAAGTTTGGCCACACGGGGAATCAGATCAGAACCACTAACGGTTTTGACCACTTCTCCAGTCAACCCGTGATGTTGTACCAGGTGTTGAATTAAAATCGGGATCAGCACTTGAGAACTGAGGAAATTTCCCTGGCTATCTACGGCGGCAATGCGATCAGCATCCCCATCAAACACTAATCCCACGGAGAGACTATTCGGTTGCTGACGACTTTTGGTGCGGATTAAGCGAAAAAGCTGAGAAAGGTAGCGAGGTAATGGTTCTGGGGCACCGCCATCAAAGAGAGGGTCGCGATCGCCGTTAATTTCTGCGATCGGCATACCCAAAATTTGCCCGAGTCCACCACTGGCGGCGCCGTGCATCACATCAGCAAAAACGGTAATTTTTCCGGCGGCGATGCTGTCACGAATGGCGGCAATGTCCACTTTTTGCCGCAACATCTCGCAGTAACTCGGCCAAATATTAAATTTTTCGATCTTGCCAGGGGCGGCGGGTGGCAGAGGACGATCAAGTCTGGCTTCAATAATCTGCGTCACTTCTGGGGGCACCGACCCACCAAAAGCCCCTTTCACTTTTAAACCCAGATATGCTGCCGGATTATGACTAGCGGTGAGCACGATCGCACCGAGGGCTTTTTGGGCATTAGCATACCAACTAAATGCCGGTGTTGGGGCATAAGTTTCGGACAACAGCACATCAAACCCAGCCTCTTGCACCGCTTGGGCAGCACTGCCAGCAAAATCCTCCGCCAAAAAGCGGCGATCGTAACCGATAATCACCGTGCGGCTATGGGTGGTTGGGCCGTAAACTTCGGCCAAAACGTGAGCCGCCACCGCTGCGACTAAAGCCACTCGCTCAAAAGTAAAGTCAGCGGCAATCACCCCCCGCCAACCATCGGTGCCAAATTTAATTGGCTTGAAATCAACAGGTAGAGAAGCGTGTTTAACCATAATTTTCACAAAAATGCTAATTATCTATTCAGGTGACAAGATCAGCAACCATCAACGAATCAGCACCCCTGAGTCTTACAAACGAGTATCCCACTTTTGTCGCTCCGAAGATGGAGAAAATTTCATCAGCGGAATTCCATCGCCAGCCGAACAACCTACAGGCCAAATTATATTGGCAGATCGTGGCCAGATTTTTTTATTTTCTTTTTATTTTCTTTTTATTTTCTTTTTTCTGTGAATATGCAACCTCAAATTTTTCAGGGCTAGATTACGGTCAGAACATGAGTCCGCAGTCTGGCAAAAAATAAAAAAAAATAAATGATGGTGAATTTTGATTTAGGATGAGTAAGAACACGAGCGAAACACCGAGACCCACCCGATCTGAAAGAGGGTGGTTGAGTCTGTCACCTAAAAGTCATAATTCATATTGGGAGAAATGTTTAATCTATGACAACGATTCTTGGTAATCAGGAACCCAACGAAATTATCGGCACAAACCTAGCGGATACGATTCAGGGTCTGGATGGAAATGATACCCTTAGAGGACTCTTAGGGGATGATCTGCTTAATGGCAACCGAGGCAACGATTTTCTGTTTGGCGGTGAAGGGAACGATCTCCTCTACGGAGGTAGAGACGATGACACGTTATTTGGGGACGACGGAAATGACACCTTGTTTGGTGATTTAGGCAATGATTTACTCCAAGGGAATGCGGGAGACGATTTTCTGTTTGGTGGAGATGGTGATGACATCCTCCGAGGTGGCAACGGCAATGATAATCTATCCGGAGGAACAGGAGATGATACCCTATATGGGGATATTGGTGACGATTTTATTAATGGCAACCAAGGCAACGATGTAATTTTTGGGGGTGATGGTTCAGATACTTTGCGCGGTGGTCAAGGAGATGACCTCTTGACCGGTGGCGCTGGTGATGACTTTCTTTGGGGGGACAGAGGCAACGATACTTTAACCGGGGGGACTGGGAGCGATCGCTTTGTCTTGCAATCACTGGGACGAACCTTAGTCACAGACTACGACGATACCGAAGACTTTCTGGTGATTGATGAAGACGATATTAGCTTTGACGATCTCAAATGGGAATCCGCCACCACCATTAGTCGAGATAACAGCTTGGTGACAAGTACCGTTTTCTCCTTAAGAAGCACCGGAAAAGTCATTGCCGTCCTTGAAGGAGTTCCCTCCAGGGTGATTGATGTGAATGATTTTCTCAATGTTGATGGTCAACCCGTGACTAGCAGTGGTAGTGGCACGAATGGCAACCAAACCCCACCGACCACTGGGAATAATAATCAGCAACAAGATATCAACGATTTGACCACAGCCCAGGATTTGGGGACGCTCAACGGCACTCTAACCATTGACAATGGTTCTTTGAGTGATTCTAACATTGTCGATATCTATCGATTTAGACTTGAATCCGATGCAACTTTTAGAGCGGTGATGAATAACTTAAGCGCCAATGCGGATCTTCAACTAATTCAAGACGACGGTGATGGCATAATTCAAGAGGCGGATATTCGCAAATCTTCTGAGAACACTGGCACCCTTGCCGAAAGAGTTGAAGATCCTTTAACAGCCGGAGTTTACTTTCTCCGAGTTTTACGAGTCGAAGACGATACAACTTATGATTTGACTTTGACAGCATAAGGAACTGACTCAGATTGACCTGACCCAGGATTAGGACTTAAGCCAGCAAGTAATCTGGACGATGAAAGGAGGCATCAAAGGTTTGGCATGGTTGCCCCTATGCCTCGTTTAGCTGGGTAAGTTCCCCGGATTTGCCGATAGATTAGAGACGTTAAAGCTGAACGTCTCTAATTTGACGAAAGTCGAATTTTTTCTAGGAACGGCGCTCGTGATTGGGATGTGTGAAGCATCGATTTGGCTAAATTTAGCCGATAATTCAGGGACTAATTCAGGGACTATTTTCCCAAAGTATCTGGTAATAAACTTGATGACTCTTGCTCTGGCCCATTTAATAAATAATTTGCATCTTCTTTGGACAATTTAGCCAGCATAGATTGTAAACTACCCCGATAAATATACGGCCAACCGCCAGAGTTTTCAATGTCTTTTAGTAAGTTGTAAAGCGCCTGACGATTATCGGGTAAACATTCTTGAAAAACTCCATCTCTAATCTCCTTATGCAAACTTTCCAGGAGGCGCAAAAGAGATAATATTGCTTCAATATCCCCTTGATTTTCTTTGGCTAACTTTCTGATTTTACTGGCAATTTTTTCCCACTTGTAGTTAAATTTTTCCCAGTTCAATTTTTCCATATGACTCATAATAACCTGGCTCATACTGCTAATTTGTGATGATTGTCTCTAATCAAACGAGCGCGAATAAAATTTAAGTCGCTAAGTTTAATAACTGGACTCTCCCAGTTAATTCAATTTAGAATTTAGGGAAAAAATTCTATCGCTTCTAGATTTAGGTTGCGTCAGCCACCATAATCTGGCGTCAGTTGATTTCGCTGGTTTTCCGTCGGTCTGGCGGCGATGATCCCCTAGGCGCGAGGGGCTTCGCTTCACCAAAAGAAAAAGCCTCGACCAAAATATTTTTCCGACCAAATACCGATCTACCCCGGAAAAAATGCCTAACTATCTAGAATGGCTACGATTGTCATGACATATTTTCGCCAAAACACAGGCCAAAACACAGATAAATATAGCACAGCTTCAGCCGGGGGTAGGCAAGCTTCAGCCAGAGATTGTGGCGTGGCGCTCGTCAGAAAGAACAGTCTTCAGTCACTAAAATCCGATGAGCTTTGCGATCGATGGTAAATTTAGAAAATCAAAATAGGCAAGTAAATCAGATAGAATGTTGCCGGTTTTTCGGTAAAATGCGGTAGGGAATCTGGAAAGTGATCAAAGTTAAGTCACTCAGGGCAACCGGGCAGCTTTTCAACTGGGATCGCTGCTCGGACAAAAATCAGGACATCTTTTCTGGGGACAATTGCCCCTACAAGATGGCCAATGATTGATCCATTCGGGAAAGCCTTGCGCTCTTTGTCTGGCGCTAGGGTTATGGATAGCTGGCGGGCGATCATTTAGCTGGAAAATTCTCTAAAAAGCCCTTCTGGGTGCCGTGTGCCGTCAAGGTTGTTATATTTGTTGAGATTGAGGTTGAACATGAGGTATCGCGCTGTAATTGCTGTATTCCTAGCATTCTGTTTAGGTGTGTTAACTGCTTGTAGTGAAGCTCCGACAGTCAGTAAAGATCAACTGACTTATGAAGATATTGTCAATACTGGACTTGCTAACAACTGTCCTGAGTTACCAGAAACCGCTCGCGGTTCCATTCCTCTCGATCCTAACCAGTCATATATCCTCACCGATTTGTGTTTACAGCCCAAAGAATTCTTCGTTGAGGAAGAAACGAATAAACGCAAGCAAGAGTCTGAATTTGTCCCCGGTAAATTGTTGACTCGCTATACCACCAGTCTGACCCAAATCAGCGGCCCGTTGAGCATTAACGAAGATCGCAGCCTCACCTTCTATGAAGAAGATGGCATCGATTTCCAGCCAGCCACGGTAATGCTTCCCGGCGGTGAAGAAGTTCCTTTCCTGTTCACGATTAAAAAACTCGTGGCCACCAGTCAGCCTGGAATGGAAACTATTAACACTTCTACTGACTTTGAAGGCAAATTCTCCGTTCCTTCTTATCGCTCTTCGGCCTTTTTGGATCCCAAGGGGCGCGGTGAAGCTACTGGGTACGATAATGCAGTCGCAATTCCGGCAGCCGCAGATAAAGAAGAATTGGCTCGCACCAATATCAAGCGTGCCGTGGGTGGTAGTGGGGAAATTTCTTTGAAAGTCGCCAAGGTTGATGGTCGTACTGGTGAAATTGCCGGTATCTTTATCAGCGAACAAGATTCTGATACGGACTTAGGCGCTAAAGATCCGGTGAGAGTGAAAATTATTGGTCAGTTTTACGGTCGGGTTGAGCCCAAGGCTTAATTTAGTTTGGCTACCTTTCTGGGATAAAAACCCGGAGATGGGCTGTTTTTCTAATTTACTGCCATTCAATTGGCATGGTTTATAGATTGCAGGGGGGCTAACGATAAATGCCTGAAGACCTTCGCTGGCATCTTTAGCTTCCCTGCAATTGTCATTAAGTTGGCTAAAGGTGAATTTGGATTGACTACAGGCAATTAATAAAAATTAATAAAGCCGTAATAAAATTTCAAATTCTGTGCCTTCTCCAGGCTGCGATCGCATCAGAAATTCCCCGCCATGTTTGGCGGTGATAATCCAATAAGAGACGGCTAAACTGGTTTCTTTTTCCACGCGGCGATGATTTCCAGAAAACGAAGCATATAGTTCCTCTAATTTCTCGGCAGACATTCCGGCGCCATTATCTTTAATTTTAATCGACACCCAGCGCTCGTCAAGGTGAGCGGGCATTTTCGCCGCTCTAGAGATAATAGTAGTAGTAATAGAAATCTGAGACTTGGGTAAGGTTTGCACCGGGTTTAAATAGTCATATTCGCTAAATTCTCGCTCGAATTGCTGATTTACCTCTTGATTAATCAGTCCATCAATGGCATAACTCAGTATATTTATAAATACTTGATTAAGTTGTCCAATATAGCAATAAACTGGAGGTATGTTGCCATAATTTTTCACGATGTTTATTTCACCAACTAGCCTACTTTTGAGGAGTAATAGCACACTGTCAAGCGCCGAGTGTAAATCAGCAGGTTTAAAACAAACTTCATCTAGATGGCAAAAATTTTGTAAGCTGCTGGCGAGATTTTTTAAGCGTTCTGCCCCTTTTTTAATACTTTCTAAAGCTCTGGGTAAATCCTGCTTTAAAAAATCAAATTCAATTTCTTCCTGGAGGGCTTCAATTTCTTCGGGTGTATTAGGCATGACTTGCTCATAAGCGGCCATTAATTCAATTAAACTTTGAGTATATTCGGTGACATAAGTTAAATTTCCCCAAATAAATCCCACGGGATCTAATATTTCATGGGCAACTCCATCCACTAAACGTCCCAAACTAGCCATTTTCTCCATTTGAATCATTTGAGTTTGCAGGCTTTCAAGCCTTAATTGAGTTTCAATGCCACGAATTTGCCAATAGGCAATATTTAACTCACTAATATTTAATAAGTTGTAGACACCGGATTGCATTTTGACGACAATCGGTTCTGATAGTAGTTGAGGCGATCGCCGCAAGGCTAAACGCGCTGCGGATAAAATAGAGGTTTTATCGCTCAAAATTAATAAGTCAGTGCGGGCATAACTGTAGAGTAACTGCACCGGGGCATTTAAAAAGAGATCGATCGCTCGCGGTCGGATTAAATATTCTAATAATCTTTGGCGAGAAATCATCCCCAAGAATTCCCCTTTTTCCACTAAAATCGCCCCGGGCAATAGGGGATGTTTTTCAAATATCTCAGTCACTTGATAACAAGGAGTATTGATTTCTACCTGAAAGGAATATAAAGGCAAATCGCCGAGGATGGAAGAAATCCCTAAGTCGCGATCGCTAACCTCAGATAAAATCGGTGGTGATAATTCAGACTCAGACTTTTTAGCCACAACAAAACTCAGATGCGGGGACAAAAGGACACAGACAGGCTACTTAAAAATAATTCAGGGTTTTTTCAGACTTCAGGACAGACATTTGGCGAGGTCATGCCTGAGTCCTGTGGCAAAAACGACCAATCAAACGACCAATCATAGGGAAAAATCAGGGAAAAATCAGGGAAAAATTTGGTCGAATTTGCCGATGGCATTTCAATTGCCGAATTGGGAGACAGCGAGCGGCATGGTTTTGCACAAATCTGATCTAGCTTAACACGCGATCGACAAGACCCAAGAAACCAGTTTCTTGAAGAAACCCGGTTTTTCTGGTTTCTGAGGCTAAAATAGGGGAATACATCCTCAGATTACTGACTAGGTATTAGCAATTAGAAACTCGGTCAATACATATATGCGGGGAAAAATCTGATAAAAAAAAAGACATGGCAACAGCCAAGTCCTTTCTTTTTATTTAACTTTTATGGTGAAATCATCGGCTAATCAGATCAGCCACCGGCTACTGCTGGGACGATGCTCACTTCATCCCCATCTTTGAGCGCAGTTTTAGTCCCCTCCAAAAACCGGATATCTTCACTATTCACATAGAAGTTTAAAAAGCGACGGGGCTGACCTTTTTCGTCACATAAACGCTCTTTAATACCCGGACAAGCGGCTTCCAAAGCATCGATCAACTCAGCAATATTGCTGCCCGAGCACTCGATCGCCGCTTGGTTCTGGGTAAATTTTTGTAGAGGTGCTGGGATTAAAACTTTAACAGACATTGTTAGTGGTGGTTGACTGTTGTTGGATGGTTGACTTTTGCGTGTTGGCCATTGGCGTTGATGCTCAAAAGCCAACACTTAACCATACATTAAACCAGAACTTGCTGCCATTCTAAGCGATCGAGGGTTCGAGAACGTTCTAAAGCCCGCTCAAAACTTTCCAGTTTTGGCTCAATGGTCAGGGGTTCGCCGATGTAACCTTGGATTGCTTCCTGAGTTTTCAAGCCATTGCCGGTGATATAGACAACGGTGGTTTCGTCTGGATCGATTTTACCCGCTTCGACCAGTTTCTTGAGCACGGCAACGGTGGTGCCTCCGGCAGTTTCGGTGAAGATGCCCTCGGTTTCCGCCAGGAGTTTAATCCCTTCGATGATTTCTGGATCGCTGACGGATTCAATGTTGCCGTTGGTTTGATGGGCAATGTCCAAAGCATAGACCCCATCTGCCGGGTTGCCGATCGCGATGGATTTGGCTACGGTGTTGGGTTTGACTGGGGTAATAAAATCGCGGTTTTCCCGGAAAGCTTGGGCGATCGGCGAACAGCCATCCGCTTGGGCGCCGCTGAAGCGTACCGCTTTGTCATCCACCAAACCGAGTTTAATAAATTCTTGGAAACCTTTGTAAATTTTGGTGAAGAGAGAACCAGAGGCCAAAGGTGCCACAATATGGTCGGGAAGTTGCCAGCCCAGTTGTTCGGCGACTTCATAACCCAGGGTTTTTGACCCTTCAGAGTAATAAGGACGCAAATTAATATTGACGAAACCCCAGCCGTAGCTGTTAGCCACTTCAGAACAGAGGCGGTTTACTTGGTCATAATTGCCATGAACGGCCATCAGCGTTGGGCTGTAGATCAGGGTGCCCAAAACTTTACCGGATTCTAGGTCCGAGGGAATAAATACGCAACAGTCTAATCCTGCCCGGGCGGCGATCGCGGCGGTAGAGTTAGCCAAGTTGCCGGTACTGGCGCAAGAAACCGTAGTAAAACCGAGTTCTCTGGCGCGGCTTAAGGCGACGGACACCACCCGATCTTTGAAGCTGAGGGTGGGCATATTCACCGCGTCATTTTTAATATAAAGATTTTTCATCCCCAGACGACGGGCTAAACGATTGGCTTTCAGCAGTGGGGTCATGCCAGTTCCCACGTCAATCACATTATCGGTGGCCACAGGTAACAAAGGACGATAACGCCAAATGGAGTTAGGCCCCGCTTCAATGGTTGCCCGACTGACTTGCTGGCGGAGGACTTCATAGTTATAGCTGACTTCCAATGGGCCAAAGCAGAATTCACACACATGAATTGCCTTTGGTTCATATTCAGCGCCACATTCTTTACACTTGAGGGCGTCAAAGGTGGCACCCAAAGCGGCGCCGCTACTCAAGGTTTCTGGTCTATGGTTGTGTGTTACGGTGGCCTGAATCATTGGACTATCCTCGCTTCAATATCTGGTAAATATCGGCATATTAGGTTTTGGGATTTTTTTCCCCTTATCTGAGAAACCACCGTAACACAGGGGAAAAAGTGCGTCAAAAATACCCGATAAAAAAAGTCGGGATTAGTCGGGATGGTTGATTTGACAAGATTTGAGAAATCTTTGGGCAATTTCTGGGCGATGTCCCCAATGTAAGTGAATATATGAAGCATGAAGGTTTTGATTGACGGCGCAACCTTCAGACATAAACTCAGTATCTTGCTGACTCAGCCGCCAAGTTTTAAACAAGGGGGCAACAGGTTCATCAACCAGCCGGGAACGATGAAATTCATGGCCAAAAATTACCTCACCCGCTGCTAAAAGAGGGGTATTTTTTTGGGCGATCGCTCGTCGATATCCTAGAGTTAAATAGCGATCCATCATGGTGCTACTGGGTAAAATGCCCACCATTGGCCAAGATTTTCCTTGAAAGTCAGTGATGGATTTCGATAAATACATTAAACCGCCACATTCCGCGATGGTGGGCATTCCTGATTGGATGGCTTGAAAGATTGCCTGACGAAATGTGACATTTTCGCTGAGTTGTTGGGCGAACATTTCGGGAAAGCCACCACCAAAATAAAGTCCTTGTAAGCCCGGAGGTAATTGACTATTTTCTAAGGGACTAAAGGGAATTAATTCGGCGCCTAGAGATGCCAAAATATCTAAATTATCTTGATAGTAAAAACTGAAGGCAGCATCACGGGCAATGCCAATTTTTACTGGCAATTTTTCCGGTTTTTGGTGAGTTTGGTGAATTAAATTTATCTGATTTGTCTGAGGCTGTTTGGGATAATCTGGAGTAGTTTTAAGTAATGGCAGTAAGTTTTCCCAGTCAAAACTCTGGGCGGCAATTTCGGCTAATTTATCGATGATTCGATCTAGTTCGGGCAGTTCCGCAGTGGGGACTAAACCGAGATGTCTATCCGGGATGGTAATTTGGTCTTGACGCCGAAAAACCCCTAGAATTGGCAAGTTTAAAGGCGCGATTCCGCGAAGCGGATCGCTAAACCGAATCGCTTCTTTGAGGAGTTCTAAATGGCGATCGCTACCCACCCGGTTGAGGACTAACCCAGCAAACTTAATTCTCGGATCCCAGGAACGATAACCGTGGGCGATCGCTGCCACAGAACCGGACAAGCGACTACAATCAATCACCAATAACACCGGCAAATCCAATAAGCGGGCGATATGCGCGGTACTAGCAAAATCCTGGGGTCTGTCTTCGGGAGAAACTTCGGGAGAAAAGAGAAGAGAGGAAAGAGAAGAGAGAATTTTCCTCTTTCCTCTTTTCTCCTTCCTCTTTTCTCCAATTAAATCCTGATTGGGAAATACTACATTTCCCGGCACCCCATCAAACAATCCCATCACCCCTTCGACCAGGGCAAATTCTACTCCTTGGCTATGATGAGCAAAGCATTGCCGAACATAGTCCTCAGAAGTCAGCACCGGATCCAAATTGCGACAAGGGCGACCTGTCACATAGTGATGAAACATCGGGTCAATATAATCAGGCCCAACTTTAAACGATTGCACCGTAATTTCTGGTTGCTTTAAATCGTACTTTAAATGGTGCTTTAAATGGCGCTTTAAATGGCGCTTTAAATAAGCTAATATTGCTAGGGTAATGGTGGTTTTGCCCACGCCGCTGCGTTCTCCGGCAATGACTAAACTCATATTTTTATTTTTAGTTATACGATTCACAAAAGTGCATCCAACAGCCCATAACATTCTTCGGGTGTAGGGTGTGTAGGGTGTAGCCCTTCGGCAGGCTCCGAAAGCTCCGAAAGCCCCTCTTTCCTCCTATTAGTGGGTATTGTCCACCATTAAATTTTTTTTACTTAAAGCAAAGGCCAGGAGTAAAATGCCACGCATACTTATCTAATAAACCATCAAAAACTAACCAATAACCAGAAATAACACATATACAACACATATACAATTATCTGAGAATTCCCTGGGATACATATCAATTAATTAATTATTCTGGTAATTCTGGTAATTATTCTGGCAACATTGGTAATGTGAAATAAAACGTTGTGCCGACACCGAGTTCAGACTTTAGCCAAATTTTTCCCCCGTGACGTTCCACAATTTTCTTGCAAATAGTCAAACCAATCCCCGTACCGGGATATTCGCGATCGGTATGTAACCGTTGAAAAATCTGAAAAATATGTTCAAATTCTTTTAAGGGGATGCCGATGCCATTATCTTCAATGCTGAACCGCCATTCATTCCCCTGAGCCTTGTCTGAAGAAAGTTCTATAGTCTGAATTAATCCGGTTCTCTCCTGGGGGATATTTGCGCTATTTTCGCAATAATTCTCTGTCAGATTATTCCTGGTTTGGGGTAAATTTGTCACTGGTTCTACAGAAATATTAATTGTGGGTTTCCGAGCTGGCTGCTGAAATTTGATCGCATTGTTAATTAAGTTTTGTAGAAGTTGTTGTAATTGAGTCTGATCGCCCATCACCGTGGGTAATGGTTGCTGGCAGTTAATTTCTGCCTCAGTTTTTTTAATCGACCATTCTAGGGAAAATAAAACTTCTTGAAAAACTGAGTTTAAATCAATTTCTTCAAAGGATTTCGCCCTAGTTTGAATGCGGGAATATTCCAACAAATCCTTAATCAGATGGTTCATCCGATTAGAACCCTCGACAATGCGATCGATATAATGGGTAGCTTTTTCATCAAGAATTGATTCGTATTTTTTACCTAATAACCGAGCAAAGCCCATCGTAGTTTGCAGCGGAGATTGTAAATCGTGGGAAACAATATAAGCAAATTGTTCCAACTCGTGATTAGATTCCGCCAGTTTACTATTTAAATCAGTCAAGGTTTGATTTTGCTCCGTCAATTGCATATTTTGTGCAGCAATAATCCGCTGTTGACGTTGAATGATTATTTGATGTTCGACGCGGGCTAAAACTTCTTTAACATGAAAAGGTTTAGTAATGTAGTCTACTCCTCCTAATTCAAAGGCTTTTACTTTATCGATTTCCCCATCCAAAGCACTTAAGAAAATAATGGGAATCTGGGCGGTTCTTTCGTTTTTTTTCAGTTGTTTACAGACTTCATAGCCATCCATGTCTGGCATCATAATATCCAGGAGAATAATATCCGGTGGCTCGTAATAGGCAGCATTAAGGGCTTGTTTACCGTTGATCACCTGACGCACTTCATAGCCATTTTCGGTCAGGATATTAAACAACAGTGCGGCATTTTCTAAGCGATCGTCAACGACTAAAATATCTCCGACTTTTTTTAAAATTTGCTCTGTATTCATAGGGGATTCAATTTACTTATTACTTAAAAGAACTAGCGGATCAAAATCTAAATGGTAGATTAACTCAGTTAAACCCTGAATCAGCAATTGATGTTCCGGGGGAATTTCTGAAATCAATTGCTGAATGGTTTTACTCCTAGCACTGAGCGCGGCCAAATGGAGTTGTGAAATCCAGTCATCCGGCATCACCGCCAAATCTTCAGCCTGGATTTTTCTTTGCGGAATTGCTGATGGATCTGGGGAAATTGAAGATGATTCCTGATATATATAGTTTACACCGAGATAAAAAGAAATTTTCTCCAGGAGTAAATTTTCTGGAAAGGGTTTCGGCAGAAAGTCGTTACATCCCGCAGCGATGATGCCAGCCCGTTCGGATTCAAAAGCACTAGCCGTTAAAGCAATAATGATGGGTGCTTCACCATTGACTGATGCGCGAATTTCTTTAGTAGCTTGATAGCCATCCATTACCGGCATTCGGATATCCATAAAAATTAAGTGGGGCTGCCAACTATGCCAGATAGACACCGCTTCTTCCCCATGACTAGCTTGCTGCACCTCAAAGCCAATTTGTTCTAACAATTTCACCAAAAGTTTACGGGAAGCCCAGATATCTTCAACGACTAAAATGCGATACGGACGCTGATTAGGCGCCAGCCCGATTACCACTGAGTTTGCGGCAGTGACTTCCATTTCCTTCTGGACGAGTAGGTCTTGCAACTCATCCCCTGCTACAGGTTGAAATTTTATGTCAAATCTAAAAACACTTCCTTTTCCCAGGGTCAGGCGATCGCACTTCCGCTAAACTCTTGCCGATTACGTCAGACCGACTCATCTGAAATAACTGTTCATTCGTCGGATTAATTGTTTGATAATTGTTTGATAAATTAACTCCCCATTAGGGGCGATATCCAGCAGAAAAATACTCTCAGCGGCATGAGCGAAAATCCCCGCATAAAGCGCTTCTGAGTCGCGCAGTTCGGCTTCGGTTTGCACGGGAGATAAATAATTATAAATCATTTCTCCCACCATCCGCAACATTTGGGTATCTTCATTAGACCAATCTTGCTTAGTTTCATAACTATTCAAGCCAATACTGCCCCATAGCCGACCCACGGAAGCCTCGTGGCTGGAGCAATGCTCCAAAGCGGATCCCGATTCCCTTCGGGACGCTGCGCGGCAACGCGAATCGCAAATGGGGTAATTTGGCGGAATAGGATTATTGCTATTTTTGGTAAAAATTGGCACCGCTAATACAGATTTAATGCCGATAGATTGGAGTAATTTTTTTCATTTGTATTTTTCTTGCGCTCGGTAATATCTTCAGAAATCCCAGCAATTCTCATCACTTTTCCTCGTTTATCCAGTACGGGAAAACTCCGCTCGTAAATCCAGCGGATTTCCCCGTCACCGCGCACAATCCGAATATCCTACCGGCGGCATCGTGCTCGGATCGTTACCCTGACACCATCTGTATCGCTGGCATTGAAATGTCTGAATTAATTATTGCAAATTACTAACCTGTATATAGTCAGCGGCGTCAAAATTCACGAATAAGACTCGGAAAATAGCACCAGTCATCGGTGAGTGGCTCATAATGGAATCAAAGAATATGGTAGGGTGGGCATTGGCGGCCTTCCCAGATATCGCCTGAAACATCTAGAGAAAGGTTGAGTCTTGATGAAGGCGAAAGGCTATTTGAAAAAAGTTTTTCAGGAGTCATCATCAGGGTTTAAGGGGTTGGCGGGATCCCTCAGAATCCTCTGAACATCTAATCCGGTTGTATTTTAGGAATTTTGGTAAGACTTATTTATATTTTACGGCTTGTTTATGGAGAATTTGTCAAAAAATTAAAATTCCCAGGTGAATTTTTAGCAAAATTGAACTTGAGGGAGCGGGACTTTTGTTTTAGAAAAGAATCCGGTACTATATGAAATCAGAAAATTGACTCCTTGAAATCAGAAAACAATGTTAAGTATCAATGTCCAAGCCTTAAGAAAAGTTTATCCGGTTGCCAATAAAAGTCCCGGATTTAAAGGTACTTTGAGGCATTTTTTTCGGCGCAACTACCAGATGATTTCGGCGGTAAAAGACGTTTCTTTTCACATAGAACCGGGAGAAGTGGTGGGATTTTTAGGGCCTAATGGGGCGGGCAAAACCACCACTTTAAAAATGCTCACGGGGTTAATTCATCCTTCGAGTGGTGTGGTCACGGTTGCCGGTCATGTACCGTTCCGCCGTCAGGAGGAATTTCTGAAAAAAATTACCCTGGTGATGGGGCAAAAACAGCAGTTAATTTGGGACTTGCCAGCGATGGATTCCCTGAAGATTAATGGGGCAGTTTATGGGATTCCCCAGAACGAATTACGGCGCACGATTGATGAGCTAACTGAGATGCTGGGACTGGAAGGAAAGCTGACCAAACCTGTGCGAAAACTTTCCCTGGGAGAACGGATGAAAGCGGAGTTAATGGCGGCTTTATTACATCAACCGAAAATTTTATTTTTAGATGAACCGACCCTGGGTTTAGATGTGAATGCTCAAGCGGCTGTCCGCAATTTTCTCCGGGATTATAATCAACGCACCGGGGCAACGATTCTGTTAACCAGTCATTATATGGCGGATATTACGGAACTGTGCGATCGCGTGATTTTAATTTATGCTGGTGAGTTAATTTATGATGGCAGTTTAGATCAGTTACTCGCTCGCTTTGCCCCTTACCGAGAAGTGCAAATAGAACTAGCTCATCCATTACCAAAAGGTGAACCAGAAACAGAATTGTTAAATATTTTACAGCAATTCGGAGAAATTGAATCCGTGGAAGGGCAGTCGGTTCGCCTTTTGGTCGCTCGCCAAGAATTAACCAGCGCGATCGCCAAAATCCTGGAAAAATTAGATATCTTAGACTTAACCATCACCGACCCACCCATTGAATCCGTCATTGGTCGAGTCTTCCAAAACGGCAGTATTAGTTAATCGCATTTTTCTACTTTTTTCTACTTTTATTCCACTATTTCACTTAAACTAACTGAAAAATTGCCGGTTAAATTACCTTCTATGTATCGATTTTTTCGCCTAGCCAAAACATTTTTAGCGGTTTACTACTCCTATATGGTAGAATACCGCGCCGAACTCATATTATGGGCTTTATCCAACTCCTTACCCATCATTTTAATGGGGGTATGGATGAAAGCAGGGGAAACCGGCAACTTTGCCATGAATTCCATCGAATTCGCTCGCTATTTTCTGGCAGTATTTTTCGTCAGACAACTGAATGTGGTCTGGGTAATTTGGGAATTTGAAACCCAAATCGTCCAAGGAAAACTATCACCAAAACTCTTACAACCTGTTGACCCAGTGTGGCACCATGTTGCCGGACATCTGGCGGAAAGATTCGCCCGAATGCCCTTTGTGATTGGCTTAATGTTATTATGCTTTACGCTCTATCCCCAGGCAATTTGGATTCCTAGTTTGGGCAATGTATTGTTAGTTATACTGTTAATTGGACTGGCTTTTATCTTGCGCTTTTTAATTCAATATACTCTAGCCCTGTTTGGCTTTTGGATCGAAAGAGTATCGGCATTAGAGCAAGTATGGCATTTACCTTATATCTTTACTTCCGGTCTAATTGCCCCTTTAGTGGTCTTCCCGGATCAACTGCGAGAAATTATTCTTTGGACACCGTTTCCTTATATGCTTTATATCCCCGCTTCTTTATTAATCGGATTGCCCGTGGATATTCCCCGTTGTTTATTCGTCATCTTAAGTTGGACTGTGGTGATTTTTCTGCTCAATCGCTGGTTATGGCGACGGGGTTTGCGGCACTATTCCGGTATGGGCGCTTAATTTCTTAGTAGAGTGGACTTAGTAGAGTGGGCTGGCATTTTGCTTTGCCCACCCTACAAATACTTATTCTTCAGCACCTAAATCATCCATACTGTCATCATCGGCCTCGGTAGAATCTGTAGGGTGATGATTCAGTTGATTAATCAGCGATAAAACCCGACTGCCACGTGCGATGGAAATATCCTCAACAAAGACAATTTCTGGGGTACGACGCAGGCGAACTCGATGACCCAATTCACTGCGGACATAGCCAGTGGCAGATTTTAAGCCTTTCATGGTTTCACGGCGGGCTTCTTCTGTGCCATAGATACTCACAAAGATTTTGGCGTGTTGGAGGTCGCCAGCAACTTCCACATCTGTGACGCTGACCATACCAGCGCCCACTCGTTCATCTTTGATGTCATGGAGCAACATTTGGCTGATCTCCCGTTTAATCAGGGAGGCCACACGGGAAACTCGACGTTCCGTAGCCATAACTATTTCGCTCCCTTACTTACTTGATCGTTGTAGACTTGGGTAGTTTGTACCATTGTCCTACATTTATATAGTCTAGACTGGCAGTAGATTAATTGCTATCCCATTACCAAATAATTAAAATGTCATAGAATCTGATAACTATCGCCGCTCGATAAAACTATTCGATAAAACTATCATGCCAAACCTAGCATCGCCCGGAGGGTGAAGGAAATAAAGAAAAATCCAGCGACGAAAAAGCCCACCAGGGCGATCGCCGTTGCGGGTTTCTGCAAAAATGGTTTCAGCCAACCAAAGGTGAAAAAGAAAATCCCCAGGATGACCGTGACAAAGTAGCTGGCATAACGGGAGACGTTTTGGAAGAATTCGTTCATGGTAATGGCATGGATTTTATGGGATCGGACAAGGAATCGTGTAGGGGCGCGGCGGCTTGTGGCCGGAATCGCCCTTCTGCTTGTAAGTTATCATATCTAAAAGGGGCGCTTCCCTCAATCCCGATCGCCACTTCCCAGGCATCAAAATTTCTAACTAACATCATCCGTCAAACATCTCCTAGACTGAAAAAAGCAAATTTAAGGAAAGCTTTTTATGACTACACAGATCCAACCAGAGACCACTCAAGAGTTATCCAGCCCAGAGTTGCTGAACGATTCCACATTGATTAACTATGTCGAAGAAATTGAAACGGTGATTGCGGGAATGGCTGAAGACCAAAAAGTCATGGTAGGCCAAAACGAAGAGGGCTATCAGTGGAAATTTAAGTACGGCACTGTTGATGTCTTTGTCCAGTTAACTGGGACATCGGACGAGGATACGTTCACCGTGTGGTCTTCGGTGCTATCATTGCCCGTGAAGGATGAACCCAAACTGATGCGGTTGCTGCTAGAGATGAACTGGTCGGGGACGTTTGAAGCCCGTTATGCGATCGTGGATAACCAAGTGGTCGTGTTAGCCAGTCGCACCGTGGAGGATCTCTCTCCCGGAGAAATTTCTCGCGCTATTACGGTTGTGGCCACGATCGCTGATGATAGCGATGAACCCCTGAGGGAAGAATTCGGGATGGCATGAAAAATCCAGGCAGTTCTACCCCTTGGCGTTTAATTCCCCCAATGGCAGCCACTGGGGAGCAACTGATGGCGATCGATCGGTGGCTGTTACAACAACACCGACTAGGCAAACATCCACCGGCTTTAAGGTTTTATACCTGGTCGCCGGTGGCGATTTCTTTGGGCTATCATCAGCGACATTGGCCTAAGTCTTGGGAAAATTTGACCTATCTTGGTCAGCCGGTGGATTTGGTGAGACGCCCTTCTGGGGGTCGGGCGGTGCTGCACCAAGGGGATTTAACCTATATGGTGGTTACTTCCGAGGTGACAGGGGATGTCACCGGCGAAGTGAAAGGCGATACCCCAAGAGATCCCCGCTTCGGGAATCGCCTGCAAGCCTACCAAGAGATTTGTCAGTTTTTAATTCAAGGGTTTCTGTCCCTGGGAATTCACCTGGACTATGGCAATAGCAGACAGGTGGAAAGAACCAAACCCCCCAAGGAAAATGTGAATTGTTTTGCCACCGCCACCGTAGCCGATTTAGTTTTGCCCGATGGGGCTAAGTTGATTGGTAGCGCCCAACTGCGTTCCCGGGACGGCCAAAAAACCTGCTACTTACAACATGGGTCGATTCAGTTACAACCGGATCCGGATCTGTTTTGTCAAGTTTTTGGGGCAGAGGGATTGGCCAAAATTGGCCGCAGCGATCGCTTCCCTTTGTCTTTGCCCCGCGATCGCGCCTCCCTAATGCCGATCCTGATTTCCGCCTTAGTTCAAGCTGCCCAAGATTGTTGGGGGGTTGAGTTCTACACCCAGCCACTCACTGAGGCGGAATGGAACGAGATTGGTTGTTAGTTGGTGGTTGTTGGTTGTTGGCGACCAATTATTCTTCGGTAGAATCAGCGATCGCCCCTAATTGAAAACCGGGGGGATACTTGCCTTCTTGTTTAATCCGCTTAATTTCCGCCGAGGAAATAGGAATATTCAGCTTTTTCCCTAAAGCTGCGACAATATCCCCGCGATCGATCACACCGGAAACCGCACCTGCGGGAGAGAGTACGGTAATCCAGGGTAAATTATTTGCTTCCATCACCTTAATTACTTCTACCAGGGATGACCGTTCGGTGACGCTGATTAATTCTGGCAAAGGATGGACAATGCTATTTACCGTTTGATTCTCCCACTCGCTGCGAGAAATCATCCGCAGATCGTTAGGCTGAACTAAGCCCCGATACCGACCATGAGAGGCGGCAAAATAGATTGGTAGGCGATCGTCAGACAGGATATATTCGTCGGCAAAGGCCCGAAGGGTCATGTCCGCATTGACTACGCGGAAAGCACGAGTCATGGCATCTTCCGCATGGATATTGAGTAAGGCTTCTTGCAAATCCGTGAAGCGATCGTAGGCATTGGCGTTCTGAAACGCAAACCAGCCAATCAGGGCAATCCATAAACCGCTGAAATCATCGGCTAAAAATACCAGAAATAACCCCAGGGCGATCGCGGTCATGCCCAAAGCTTTGCCGGTTTTCGCTGCCCAATGGACTCCGGCAAAGCGATCGCCGGTGAGTTTCCACACCGCTGCTTTGAGCACCTGACCCCCATCTAGGGGTAAACCGGGAATCAGATTAAATAAGCCCAAAACTAGGTTAATGCTGGATAACTCGGCAACCAGATCATGAAGTAAGGACTGATTTGGCAAAAATTTACCCACCACTGCCAGCAGCACAAATAACATAAAACTCACCGCCGGACCAGCGATCGCCACTTGAAAAGCTGCTTCGGGAGTTTTGGACTCTCGATCGATCGCCGCAATGCCGCCAAAAATAAACAAAGTAATCGAATTAACTTGAATGCCTTGCGATCGTGCCGCCAAACTATGCCCCAACTCATGCAGCAATACAGAACCAAATAATAACAGCGCCATTGCCAAGCCCGCACTGAAAGCCAGAACCTCTGGCAATTGGTTGGCAAATCGGGTAGCAAAGTCTAACCCATTCGCCACAGTCATCAATGTAATAATCACCAACCAAGAAGAATCTATATATATAGGAATGCCAAATATAGATCCGATCCGCCAACCTGCCTGCATAACCTTTTCCCTATCGGCAAATTAATCATTAATCATTGAGAATCATTGAGTGATTATTGATTGGTTATTCGTGATGCGGAAAAACCCCAAATAACCAATAACCAATAACCAATAACCAATAACCAATGACCAAAGAATCCCTACCCAACAACCACTAACCATTAAATGCGAAACTTATTCATCTTCATCAATCACCGCATTGCGGTCAAGAATCAGCAGGGAACGTAATTGGTCAGTGTCCAAATCAGCGAGCCAATTTTCCCCGGAACCCACGATTTGTTCTGCTAAGGCTTGCTTACTTTCGATTAAATCGTGAATTTTCTCTTCTAGCGTACCACTACAAACAAATTTATGCACTTGCACGTTGCGGGTTTGCCCAATTCTAAATACTCGGTCAGTGGCTTGATTTTCTACGGCAGGGTTCCACCAGCGATCGAAGTGAAAAACGTGGTTAGCACGAGTTAAGTTTAACCCAACGCCACCGGCTTTTAAGGAAAGAATCATAATCGGTGGCCCTTGGGGGTCTTCTTGGAAGCGAACGATCATTTCTTCTCGTTGGTTTTTCCGCGTGGCGCCGTAGAGAAATAAAACTTCTCGTCCCAGTTGTTGTTCTAAATAAGGTTTCAGTAGTTTTCCCCATTCCGCAAACTGGGTAAAAATTAAGGCGCGATCGCCTTCAGCGAGGACTTCTTCCAGCATTTCCTCCAACCGGAGTAATTTCGCTGAACGATGACTTTTTTCCAGGGTTTTTTCCTGTAAAAATTGCGCTGGATGATTGCAAATTTGTTTCAGTTTGGTAAGTAATGCTAAAATAATCCCACGACGTTGAATGCCTGCCGCCGACTCCACTTCCGCCAAAGATTCATGCACCAATTTTTGATATAAACTCGCCTGTTCGTTGGAGAGTCCACAAAATACTGGCATTTCTTGTTTTTCCGGTAAATCTTGAATAATGGTTTTGTCGGTTTTGGTGCGCCGGAGAATAAAAGGACGAACCAGCGAGCGCAGAGTTTGCAAGGATTCGGTATCGCCATATTTTTGAATAGGAATGGCAAAGCGGCGCTGAAAAAATTGCTGGCTGCCCAAATACCCAGGATTGAGAAACTCTAAAATAGACCAGAGTTCTTGGAGTTTATTTTCTACAGGAGTTCCGGTCAGAGCAATACGGAAAGATGCCTCTAAATTTCGCACTGCTTGGGATTGTTTCGCCTGGGGATTTTTGATATTTTGGGCTTCATCTAAAATAATCCCTTGCCACTTCACCCCTTTAAAGGTCGCCTCATCTCGGTATAACAGAGGATAACTGGTCAGGACTATATTTTTCCGCTGAACGGCAAGCGCGAATTGGGGACCTTTATACCGTTTATCCCCATGATGCACCATCACTTTTAAACTAGGACCAAATCGCTTAATTTCTCGTTCCCAGTTGCCTAACACCGAGGTGGGACAAACTAATAAAACCGGGGACAATAAATTATTGTGTTCTTGGAGATGAAGTAAAAAAGCGATGGTTTCTATGGATTTACCCAAACCCATATCGTCCGCCAAACAAGCCCCCAGACCCCAATTTTGTAAAAAATTTAACCAACTAGCCCCGCGTAATTGATATGGTCGCAAAGTGCCGTTTAAAGTAGCGGGAGGAGCAATATCTTTGAGGACTTGATTATTGGTTAAAGTATTAAGTAATTCCTCCAGTTGTCCCCCGGCGCTAAAGTTAACTACGGGCAATTTTTGAATGGTTTGAGTATCCCCAGTGGCCAACCGTAAAGCATCTTCTAGGGATAAAGAAAGCTGCTCTTTGCGAGATTGGAAAAATTCTTGGGCCGCTTTAATATCCGGCGCTCGCAATTCCACCCATTCCCCATTAACTTCTACCAAAGGAGAATTCAGCGCCACGAGTTTTTCAAACTCTGTCTTAGTTAAAGTTTGTCCCCCAATGGTTAACTCCCATTGAAAATTCAACAAACTTTGTAACCCTAAAGTCCCCTGACGGACTTTGGGGGTTTCTGCCCGAATACTCAAGCCCAACTTACTCGCCCAGCCGCCGGTATTAGCCAAACTTTCCGGCATAATTACCCCTAAGCCGCTATCTTCAAACCGCCAAGCTGCCGCTTTAATAAATTGATAAGCTTCTTGGGGACTTAAGGCACAAAACTCAGGGGATTTCTGGTTTAGACTTGCTTCAATAGGGGGATAAATTCGCGCAGCTAACCCCAAACCCGCCAGCAAAGTTTCCTGGGGATTTTTAATCTTTCGCCCCTGGTAAATGAATTCATCCACCGGATGAAGCCAGATGGTGCGGGCTTTCACCAAACAATGAGGATTATCAACCGCTTGTAAGAAATAATGTAAGGTCCAATGGGGGTCGCCGTAACAGGGGGGCATGAGTTCAAAACAAGCGCGAAACTTTTGTTGCCCTGCGAGATAATGTTTCACCGGCGCAGTCCATTTTTCCCAGACAGCGCTGATTTTTTCCGCCGCCTCGGGAGTCATTGGCTGCGGTTGCGGCGCCGCTAACTTTTCTAACCATTGGCGCAGAGGAACCGAGGTGATTTGGGGTTGAGACTGCCCGGTTAGGACTTGGCGGATTTGAAAGTCGATTAAATGGTGTAGAACTGATCGCAGTAAGGTTGGCGGGGGTACGGGCAAATCTATCCACAGACCAGTCTTGGCGGGTGAGCCGCTTTCAGCTTGCGGTTGGGCGGCGGTTTCTGGTTCTCCCTGGTAAGTCCGACAAGCGAGCGGCATCAGTTCCACAAAGTTGTTAAAGCGCTTTTGGTCTGTGGCGCTGTCGAGAAGCGGTTGCCAGCTTGCCACCAGTTGCTCCCCTTTGCCAGCTAGTCCGGGGAGATACTTGCCCCGCGCTAGTAAATCTAATGTCCACCGGGCAACATGAGACCAAAAGCGCAGGTCAGCCCCTAACCAGTTCTGCTCTTCGATGACGCCCCCTAGGGGTAAGGCTTGTAGGAATTTTAAGGCGTGTACAGTGCCTAGGCGAATGCCTTCGACTTGCCAAGGATAGAGGCAAAGGGATGAGTAATTGGGATCGGTTTTCGCGGACATGGTGGCGCCGGAATGCAGGGGAATGGGGCTGCCAGTTTCTAGGATTTGAGTGGGCAAGGCGATCGCCTCTATGCCCCATTGAGAGATATATTGAGAGGTATTTGCTTCCGGATTCCCTTTGCCCAGTCGCGATCGCTGTTTGGTTTTTCCTTTTTCTGGGGGATTCTCCATCGGGATTTCCCACTTAATCCGGTTACTTTGCTGAAGTGACGCGAGAAAATCCGCGAATTCTCTTCCACTCATCCCCAAAGGATGTGGGGCGATCGCACTGGGGGGATTGTTCTCGTCATCGGCTATTTTCCGCCAAGTTTCTCCCCAAATAAATAGATAACTTCCCTGTTGGTCTAATTTCCAGCTACCGTGTAAAATTCCCATATTGATGCCGTTGCCTCAAGACTCTCTTTTACAGTTTATGTTAGTTTGTTTATGTCAGCTTGTGCTTTGACAGCTTTTTTATTTAGTCATATTTTTGAGCGGATTAAATATCATAGCTCCAAAAATTATCTGAAATCAATTATAAAAAATCTGGTTTCAACTGCCAATTTATATATTTTGATAGATTTTTCGGAGCTCTTGGCTGTAAATTTTGGAAAAATTACCAAATTTGAAATGGCAAATTTTTGGGAAAATAAGTTGATTAAATATCTAGGAAAAGGAGAGATAGAGATTAAGAGAGAATAATTAGAAAAAAGTTTAGCAAAAATTAAAAAATTTAAACTATTCTCTTTCAACGCTAAACTCTTTGCGCTAAACTCAAAACTTTTTACTCTTTTCTAGCGTCAGGGGCGCGGGTAGGGGCAACTCCTTAAGACTTTGCGCCAGGGAACTTGGATATAGCGCCCCCACATAATTGTATTAATCCTAATTGGCACCACTATACCTGGCCACTAGCAGCCTAACACCCCGGAGTGAATGGCTCAGTTATAGTTTAAGAACTATAATTTAAGCAAAATTTGTCACCTGAGTGAGTTATCATACATAGTTGATCCTAAAAGGTAAGACCGGAATAGCACTCTTGAGCGCTCGTCAGATCGAGTTAGCCAAGCCATCGGTTCTCCTGAAAACTAAAAACTCTGGGGAGGCAGAAAATGTAGCTGGAGTGACATCGGGCGATATTATACCACTGCCAGTCCGAGGCCGGAAGCCTGGATGCAAGCAGTGGAACAGTGGCCAGAAGCGGAATAAATGAGAAATTACCGGGGGAAATTTTCTTCCTGGAGATCTTCCTGGAAAAACACCACTGTAGGGGCGCGGCGTCCAAGCGCCTTCGCCAGTCATGGGAGAAAGCTTTGGATCTCCTTTGATGAGTAAGATAGCTAGAGCATGAATATCCTCAAGTAGGATGGCGATTATTCTCCCCTAAAAGAAGCAACACGACCTGAGTCCCAGCAAAACCCCCAATAATTGAGAACATTGACATAACTGCCCGGAGTGCATATTCAACATAGAACAGCAAAGAGAATTGCCAAAGCTAACCGTTGGCGGACGTTCGCTAACGCGAAAGCGAGTGCAATCGCTTTCGCGTTGCGGATGCAATATCGCGCAAGCCCGAAGGATAGCGAGTGAGTATAGAGGATAAATAACTAGATGAAAGAGATTTCTAAGTCGATATCTTTTGACGGAAGAGATATTCGACTGAGCGTAGGACTGTTGGCACCTCAAGCAGGGGGTGCTGTGTTAATTCAGTCAGGAGATACTGCTGTTTTTGTCACTGCGACACGAGCTCAGGGCAGAGAAGGGATTGACTTTCTCCCCCTGTTAGTAGATTACGAAGAGCGACTCTATGCCGGGGGCAAGATTCCCGGAGGTTTTTTGCGCCGAGAAGGGCGTCCACCAGAGAAGGTGACGCTGATTAGTCGTTTGATCGACCGTCCGTTGCGACCCTTGTTTCCTCATTGGTTGCGTGATGATATCCAAATTGTGGCCACCACTCTGTCGATGGATGAACAAGTGCCTCCAGATGTCTTGGCAGTGACTGGGGCATCGGTGGCAGTTTTGTTGGCCGAGTTACCCTTTTATGGCCCAATGGCGGCGGTGCGCGTGGGTCTGGTGGGAGATGATTTTATTATTAATCCCACTTACAAGGAGATTAAAGAGGGCGATCTCGATCTGGTCGTCGCCGGATCTCCCGACGGGGTGATTATGGTGGAAGCCGGAGCTAATCAACTCCCGGAACAAGATATTATTGAGGCGATCGATTTTGGCTATGAAGCCGCCTGCGATTTGATTAAAGCCCAGCAGGAAATGATCGAGGAACTCGGACTAAAAATTGTCATCGAAGAACCTCCCCCGGTGGAGGAGATTTTGGAGAGTTTTATTCGCGATCGCGCCACAGAGAAAATCCAACTGGTGCTCAAGAACCATAGCCTGAACAAAATGGAACGGGATGCGGCTCTTGATGCCATTAAAGATGAAATCACTCAAGAAATCGAGAGTTTACCGGAAGAAGACCCGGTGCTAATCGCCGCCACGGAAAATGATAAAGCGGTGGGGAATTTCTTCAAGGAAGTCACCAAACAACTGATGCGGAAACAAATCCTCGAAGAAGGGGTGCGCGTCGATGGTCGTAAATTGGATGAAGTCCGACCTATTTTTTGCCGGGTGGGTCTGCTGCCCCCACGAGTTCACGGGACGGCTTTGTTCCAACGGGGTTTAACTCAAGTGCTATCCGTTGTCACCTTGGGAACTCCCGGAGATGCCCAAGAACTCGCGGACGATCTCAACCCGGAAACCGAAAAACGCTATCTGCATCACTATAATTTCCCGCCTTTTTCCGTAGGGGAAACCAAGCCCCTGCGTTCCCCCGGACGCCGGGAAATTGGCCACGGGGCATTAGCCGAACGCGCCTTATTACCAGTGTTGCCCCCCCAAGAACAGTTCCCTTATGTGATTAGAGTAGTTTCCGAAGTCTTATCCTCCAACGGTTCTACCTCAATGGGTTCGGTTTGCGGTTCTACCCTATCCTTAATGGATGCCGGGGTGCCCATTTCTAAACCCGTATCTGGTGCCGCAATGGGGCTAATTAAAGAAGGGGACGAAGTACGCATCCTTACGGATATTCAAGGGATTGAAGATTTCTTAGGGGATATGGACTTTAAGGTTGCCGGGACGGACACGGGGATTACGGCCTTACAAATGGATATGAAAATCACCGGGCTACCCTTGGAAATCATCGCCAAAGCTATCCACCAAGCTAAGCCGGCCCGACTGCATATTTTAGAGAAAATGTTGGAGACTATTGATCGACCTCGGTCAGAAATTTCTCCCTATGCCCCCCGCTTGCTTACTATTAAAATCGATCCTGATTTGATCGGCACGGTGATCGGACCAGGTGGTAAGACCATTAAGAGTATTACTGAGGAAACCGGCGCTAAAATTGATATTGAAGATGATGGCACTGTCACCGTTTCCGCAACCGATAGTGGTCGGGCGCAACGGGCAATTACCATTATTCAAAATATGACCCGCAAGATTTCTGCGGGAGATGTTTATGTGGGTCGGGTGACTCGGATTATTCCGATTGGGGCTTTTGTAGAGTTCCTCCCCGGTAAAGAAGGGATGATTCATATTTCCCAAATTGCTGATTACCGTGTGGGTAAGGTGGAAGATGAATTGAGTGTAGGCGATCGCGTAATTATTAAAGTCCGCGAAATTGATAACAAAGGTCGGATTAACTTGACTCGGTTGAATATTCATCCCGACGAAGCTGCTGCTGCTAAAGCTGCTGCTGGGATGCAGTAAAGTTCACGGCTTAAACCAAAATTAATCCGTTGATGTCAAAAAGCTTCTGATTTCAGAAGCTTTTTTCATGTTTACCATCCGAGTTATTCATCGTTATTCGTTCGCTGCTATTCGTCCATCATATGCTGCCAAGTTTACAGCAATTTTCAAATTACTATAAACCAGGAGCGGGCGCAGCATGACCGTAGTAGGGGCGAAGCATTCCGGCAGTCTATTTAATATTCTCAGCAATAGCTTCTCAGCAATAGCTTATCGACCGTAATGCTTCTCCCTTACAGTGTTTTCAGCATCAAATGCCGGAAGGCTTCGTCTCTACAAATTTCCGACAAATTCTACAAATTATGGTTGATTTACAGCGCTTTTATGCTGAGTCTATCACAGATATTAGTAGGGGCGAAGCATGAGCGCATATAATCTCTAGGACAAAATAAAGAAGACAAAATAAAAATACAAAATCAAACAAAATAAAAAATCTGCTTGGCTCAGGCTTCGCTTCTTTAATCTGAAAAACGCGGTAATCTCTATTGAGATTCATTTTGTAACTCATTTTGTAACATTATGATTTGATCGAAGGCGATCGCATACCAAACTTGACCAATAGGCTGGTTAATAAAATTATCATCTTGGAGATTAGGAAACCAAGCGAAAAATTTAGCATCTGTTTCTTCAAATAGAGCGGAAGTATTTAGATTATTTGCCGCTAAAATATCTTGCCATTTGTTTAAATCAGAGATTCTATATTCACCCAGTTTTTTCCTGGCTGTTTCATTTAAAGATGCCAGTTTTACTAATAGTTCAATTCCGACAATATGCCAGCGCGATCGCCAAATTTCATCCTCTGGGCTTAGAGTCAAAGTTTTATTGGCTTGTTCGGGATATTGCTGGTAAAATAATTGATCCACTAAACGCATAAAAAACCGCTCGTTAATCTCCAAAGCTGCTCGCCGTTCTTGCAATTCAGCTTTCAATTCGGCCTCAGTCTTATTCGCCAACTCCGATGAATTTTTATCGCTGGATTCAAATAATCTACTTTCATTAGCAGGATTCTGAAAACTGCGAGATTGTAGCCAATAATTCGCCACTAACCAACCGGCATTACCTGCAACTAATCCCACTAATAATAATAAGAAAATTCTGCCCCAAAATCCCCAAAATCTTTGAGCAAAAGACGGTTTTAGAGTTGTGGTTGAAGAGTTGTAGGGCATCTGACTATCGGGAAAATCTGTTAACTGGGTATCCGGCAACCTGGGTGGCAGGGAGACAGCGGTGGATTTACCGGGGTCTAGGTGAGGGGACGCTGATGGCGCCCCTGTCGATGCAGCCTTCAACTCTGGGGGCAATTCCGTGGGGGAGTTGGATTGGTTGGCAGGGTAGTTGGCCGGCAGGTTGGCCAGCGGGTTGGCAGATATAACCGCCGGTGTTGGAGTCGGACTAACCCAAAAACCTAGGGCTTGCAAGACCTCTAAAGCTGATTTCATGCGATCGCCTTGGGAGCGTGACAGCATTTTATTCAGCACTAAAGTTAACCTAGGACTCAGAGAGACAAACTGTTCCCAAGCCCAACACATTTGATGGGTATCGAACAATGCCGATGGTTCTTGCCCGGTTAACAATACCAGCACTGTCACCGCCAAAGAATATAAATCACTATCAGGACGAACCACCCCCAAGATCACCTGTTCCTCCGGGGCATAACCTAGTTTGCCAATTCGTGTGATTAACGGAGGTGTTTTTTGTGGTGTTTGCTGACGGTTTCCTGTGGATCTAAAACTCGACTCATTCGGCTGATTGCCCGAGTGTTCAACGGTGGCCGCTGCCGCTACTTGTTTAACCCCGCCAAAATCAATCAAAACCGGCAGTTGGTCGCTACTGCGTAAAATTAAATTATCCGGGGAAATGTCCCGATGAATCACCCCTTGAGAATGGATATAATTCAACACCGGCAGAATTTGCCGTAGCAGTTCCATCCCCTCCGCTTCACTAAATCGGGATCCTCGACTTTGGCGATGAGTCAATAAATCTCGATAAGTTTGACCCGCTACATAATCTTGAACTAAAAATAGACCGGTTTCTGACCCTACTTGACAGCGGCAAAGTTCTCGAAACCTGGGAATTTGGGGATGTTGTAATTTGTACAAAACTCCCGCTTCACGGTTAAACAATTCCTCAGCTTTTTCTAAGGCAGGAGCGTCGTGGAGTTTCGGGGCAAATTCTTTGAGGACACATAATTCGTTAAAACGGTTAATATCTTCGGCCAGGTAAGTTCGCCCAAAGCCCCCCTGTCCCAGTTGTTTAATCACCCGATAGCGATCGCCTAGTAGTTTCTGTAAAAGCGACGCTTCTATACCAGGTTTCTCGGTGACAGGTTGCGGAATTTCTTGGCCACAGACTTGGCAAAAGCGATGACCAAGGGGATTTTTATGTCCTTGAGGGCAGTAAAGCATCTTCGGGTGGGGAGTCTTGAGTCCGGCTTCTGGATTATTTTTAGCAAATCTAATCTAACCTTAACAAATCACTTTAACCCAGATCGGGAAGCGCGATCGCGGCCAGCACGAGGTGGTTTGTCTCCCCCGAATATCTCCGCGATCGCCCCCGCAATGGAATTTTTGATTAACTTTGGTTAAGTTTGAGCCAAAACCAGAGTTCACACCAGAATTCATTGATGAGAAAAAGCACGATTTTCCCGATTTTTTCCTGATTTTTAACTATTTTAACAGAGAACTTCAACAGAGAAATTGGGCGTAGTTAACGCTGAAGTATGCCAGTAATCATAAAATCTGAGAAAAAATTTGAAAAAATATTACGAAAATATTTACGGAAAATTCTGAAGCGATTAGTAATTATTTTCAATTTTCATCCCTGGTGCCACGATTTCCCCAACCGGAAAATCGCCTCCGACCAGCGGCACACACTGTCAAGAATTCTTGAATCTACGGTTACTCGGTCGAGATTATGTGGTTTTTGGGGAAAATTAGAGTAAAATGTAGAGCAAAACAGAAATCATCATCAAAAATAAAGTTAATAGCCATATATGACAGTTCAACCTGGACAATTTCACTCAAATCACACAAAACCTTTGCCCGCTCGCCGTTTCACCCCACATCTGGAACTGGTAAACCAACGCAGTGAACCCACGTTTTACTATTTTGCTTACGGTTCTTGTATGTGTCCGGTAGATTTGAAGCGATCGCTCGGTGAAAATACGCACCAATATGTGATTGGCCCCGCGACATTATCAGACTATCGACTGGCGTTTTATGGCTATTCCGACTTCCGCAAATGTGGCGTATTGGATGTGATTAAACAACCAAATGCTTCTGTTCAAGGAGTTTTATACCAACTGCCTATGAGATTAAGTGACGGCCTAGATCGACGAGAAGTAGGTTATCGTTATGAAATAGTAGAAGTGGTCAGTCAGGGGAAACGCTATCAGAATGTTCGCACCTACTCAGTGATTGACAAGTTATCGGAAGAATTAGCTCCTAATGACTGGTATATCAACACCGTGTTACGGGGTGCCGTTACTTGCGGACTCCCGGAACAGTATTGCTGGCGGTTATTTAATCATATGTATCAACTTCAGCAACAATGTTCGGCGGCTAAGATGCGATCGGCTTAAAAATCAGCCTCATTCCCGTGTCAAATAACGCTTCCAATCATCGGGCGACAATCAGACAAACTCTTGGGGCGAAAAGGGCGCCGCGCCCCAAATATTTGCATTTGATCTGTTTTATAGATGTATTTTATATTTCCTATGAATAATTTCCTGTGAATAATCAGGAAAATTGGCTCAAATAGTATAACTTTCCAGTGCTCTATTCCCCTTGGGGATATTGTTCCCATAAATCACAAATCAGCCGCAAACTCTGATAATTTCCCTGACCTAGAATCAAATGATCTAAAATCGGTACTTGTAAATATTGCCCCCCTTGTAACAAATGAGTAGTTAGGTCAATATCTTCGGGACTGGGTTCGAGATTTCCCGAAGGATGATTATGGGCAATAATGAGCCGCGAAGCCCCTTGACGCAACACTTCCCGGAAAATTTCTCGTGGATGAGTCAGGGTTTCCGTTGCGGTGCCAATAGTCATCACTTTTGTGCCAATTAGACGATTTTTTACATCCAACAATAACACCGCAAACCGTTCTTGGGTCTGCCACATTAATTCATGGGCTAATGCTGCTGCTGCTTTATCTGGGTCATCAATAATTTGTCGTTCGGGAAGACGAGAATAAAACACTCTTTTCCCCAGTTCCACTGCCGCTAAAATTGTGGTGGCTTTAGCAGGGCCGAGTCCGGGAATTTCCGTTAATTCTTGCACGGTCATATCCCGGAGAAGTTCCAGGGGGTCGCGTTGGTTTTCGCTTAATTTTTGTAAAATATGCTGTCCTAAACCTACCGCCGATAATTTTCCTTGTCCTTGACCCGTGCGTAAGAGAATGGCAATTAATTCAGCGGTGGATAAAACTTTTGGGCCATAAGCCATTAAGCGTTCTCGCGGTCTCTCACTAAGCGGTAAGTCTGCAATTCTGAGGCTATAGGTCATGGCAGGACAGCAAAACAATTGTTGGTTGTTGGTTGGTTGTTGTTGGTTGGTTGTTGTTAATTACCAACTATATTGTATGGCCACACAGATACCCGTTATACTTTTATAAAAGTATTTTCGCAGAATTTAGGTAAATTGTCAAGAGGAAAAGCGGTTTTTTTCATAATTGTTGATAGGATTTTCTTTCCAAGGAGCCGCCAATCGAGCGGAGGGGCTTTTGGTGCAGAGGGGCTTTCGGTGCAGAGGGGCTTTCGGAGAATAATTATAACAACTGATAATTGATGATAATTGATAACTGACAATTCAATAAAATTATCGATTATCGCCGAGCGATTGTCAATTACAACCCACTCAACAACTAACAACCAACAGCCAACAACCAATAACCTCCTACATATTTTTCACCGCTTCCGCGAGTAATTTGATAATCGTTACCAGTTGTTTTTTGTTAAATGCCTTGAGCAAAGCTTCCGCAGCAGCTTTGGGTTCTAGGTCGATCGCTATTTGGTTTTCGCCTAGACCCTTGGCAGGACCTGCGAGTTGGACGAGGACGGGACTAGGCCCGATCGCATTGGTTTGACCCGAAACCACTAAGTCACTGGCCATTTTTAGTTCTTTAATGATTACCGGGGCTAAGGTAGGATATAAGTTCTCTGGATTGGCGATCGCTTGACTCGCTGCTTTGACAATTTTTTGCCAAGGATAAATCTTTTTTTCTTCATCTAATTCGGCTAATTTTTTACATAAATCTTCCAATTTTTTTCGAGTAGCATCATTAGCATTTTGTTGAAAAATTCGCAGCATTTCTCTTAATATTTCCACGGCTTTTTCGCCAAACTCTGGAGCAACTTTTCCCTCATCCTCGTCTGCCAGGCCAACCAATTCTTTCAGATATTTTTCTAAGGCAATAAAATCCGGTTCAGATTCTTTAACAATCCTGTTGCCATCTTCCTCACTTAATCCCGAAGGACTTGCCAGACGCTCGAGTAAGTCCCGCAGAGTATTAAATCCTTTTAAAAATAAAGTTTCTAGTTTTTGATTGGCTTCAATGGGATTTTCTTTGAGTACTTTAAAAGCATCCTCTAAACGGTGAGATGTTTTTTGAATGCTACTAAACCCTAACATCGCCGCACCCCCTTTCACCGAGTGAGCAGCGCGAAATAATTCTTGTAAGGTTTCTGGATCTTTCATTGTTTCCTTTAGATCCAATAATCCTTTTTCCAAGGTATCGAGGTGCTCTCTGGCTTCCTCGATGAAATACATCATAATCTGCTGTTGTCTATCGTCCACGGCTGAGTCTCCAAAATCTAGTAATGTCAAGTCAATGTTAATTATTGATTAAATTAACTAATTAAAATTAATTAATTTATACTTGGCTTTGATACTGGTATTCAATTGCGATCGCCCGGTGGTAAAAACTTGGGCTCAAACAGACCGGAAAAATACCAGGGGCACGATTTCGCAATAACTGACTCTAGCTTAAACGGTTGTTACATCCTTTGCATCTAATTATGACAATTAGGAATTTTAATGCTGCTGAGGACGGGTGCAAGCAACAATCCAGCACAATGAACATTTAGGCGCAAGTTCCGTCTAGCCGTAGATATCAAAAGCCCAGAAGCCGGATAGCTTGTCGGGTATCAGCAATCAGGGGTCAGCCGTCAGCTTTGGATTCATTGTTTGACTGTAACTTCCAGACATACTGTTTGCCTGAGACTCTGACCGCCGATCCCTTCTGGGCAGACAAACCATCTCAAACCATCTCAGAATATCACCGGTAGACTATGCAGCAAAAAGACGCCGCCAAAAAACTCAGGAGTCATCAACACCCCATGAAATGGGGCTTAACTGTGTGTTTGACCATGACTTCTTTCGGATTACCCACAGGGGTTGCGGAGGCAACTCCACCGCGAAGTCCAGATAAAGAGGAAACTTGTGAAATTTTAGTTGTCGGTGGGGGACTAGCCGGGGCGGCTACAGCTTATGAAGGCTTATTAGCCGGTCACACCGTTTGTATGACGGAAATTACTGATTGGGTGGGGGGTCAAATTTCCTCCCAGGGGACTTCTGCCTTGGATGAACGCCCCACTCAGCGACAAATGCTGTATTATCAACGCGGTTATCTGAAGTTGCGCGATCGCATTCGGCGGCATTACGGCAAACTCAATCCCGGTGAATGCTGGGTGAGTGAATCTTGTTTTATGCCCTACGATGGGGATAAGCTGCTGATGCAGATTTTAAGAGAAGCCGAAAGGAAAGGCAAGGGCAAACTGAAATGGTATCCCAATACGGTGATCAAAGAGTTGGATATCGCCAATTCCCAGATTAGAAGCGCGATCGCCATTCAACACCGACCAGCCCAGGGTGCCCCACCGTTAAATACTCTGCCCCTATCCCAAACCATCGAAGACTCTTACCGCTACGAAAATTCCCGGCTATTCGATAAAACCATTATCCGCTTTGTCCCCCAAGAACCCAGGGTCAAACGCGGTCAAACTCCACCCCCTCGCCCCGCAGACTGGTATGTGGTGGAAGCCACGGAAACCGGGGAACTAATTGCCCTAGCTGATGTCCCCTACCGCGTGGGCATCGATGCGCGATCGGCTTTTGAACCCTCTTCCTCCAGTGTCACTGGCGATCCTTATTGCACCCAAGGGTTTACTTATACCTTTGCCATGCAAGCCACCAAAGACCCCCAAGAGCATAAATTGCCAGACTTTTACGAACGCTATGCCCCTTATTACAGTTATGAATTACCCCGATTAGCCAACTTTAACCTGGTTTACACTTATCGGCGGATTTGGAGTGCCAAACATAGCAAAAATTTGCCGCCAAATGTCCGGGAATGGCCAATTAATCCAGGGGATATTTCCATGCAAAACTGGACTTGGGGCAATGACTACCGACCGGGTACGTCTCGGGATAACTTAATCTATACCCGCGACCAACTCAAGGCTACAGGTCAGCTGGAACCGGGCGGCTGGTTGGGCGGACTGCGAACCGAAACTCTGGCAGCGGGTGAAGAACACGCTATCGGCTATTTTTATTGGCTGGTGACGGGAACTACGGACTCCCAATTGGGCGATGGCGTGAAAAAGCCTTATCCTAATCATCGCTATATGAAAGGTTATGATTCGCCTATGGGTACAGCCCATGGCTTGTCAAAATATCCGTATATGCGCGAGGGCAGACGGATTATTGGTCGGCCTTCCTGGAGTCATCCTGATGGCTTTACTCTGTGGGAAATTGATATTTCTCGCCAAGATTATAGCAATGAGTTTTATCGCGTCAATTTGCTGCCAGAACAGTTCCGCCAGTTAAAGATTGCTTTGTCAGGTCTGGAAATGGCCAATGCTATTGGGGGCGCTAAACCCCTGGAGGAAATTACTAAGCGATCGCGATCAACCATTTTCCCAGATACCGTGGGTATTGGCCATTATGCGATCGACTTTCACCCCTGCATGAGTTTCTACCCAGCGGAAGCCCCTGGAAATACGGAACGGGAAGGCGAACGCCAAGGTCAAGGCAACGCTTATCCCTTTGAGGTGCCTTTGCGTGCCATGATTCCCCAAAAAATTGACAATATGCTGGTTGCCGGTAAAAGTATCGCCACCAGCCATGTAGCCGCTGCTGCTTATCGGGTGCATTCCTTTGAATGGTCTGTGGGCGCTGCGGCGGGAACCACGATCAATTTTGCGATGGAAAAGGGCATTTTACCTTATGAAATGGTGGATGAATTGCCCCGACGAGAACCCAATTTAGAGTTATTGCAACGTCGGTTAGAACAAAATGGTAATCCGGTGAATTTCCCTGATACTTCCATTTTTAATAACTCTTGGGACAACTGGAGATAGTTAGTCAAAATAGGGATAACCCCTAATCATAAATTCGCAAATAAATTAGCAGCATCGGGATTTGATGATTCTTTGGGCGCCTTGGCCTAAATAACATTCAAATACCGATTTTCTTGCTAACATTAAAGATTGTAGGGTGGGCAAAATTCCCCGAGGGCTTATACAGAATTACCTTGGTTAGAAAAAATAATCGCGAGCGCCAAAGATGGAAAAATTTGAGCTAATAATCATCAATCTGACAATGAGAGGTAATGCTTATGTTATCCAGTGAAGTCAACCAAAAAGAATTAATGGTCAAAAGAATTGAACAAGTTGTTTCAACGATAATGGTCGAAGACCCTTTATTTGCCAGAGAATTAGATTATTTAACCATCGGAGAATATTTAGTGTCGATTTTTAACCAAGCTTTATCTGTGGAGGAATTTAATACCATATCAGATGCCAGCTTAAAAAACCGTCGTAGTAAAATTATGGCCGTACAGCTTTTGGCAAAAATAGGTGAAGACTTTACCCCCGAACAAATGACAATTTTTGCAGAAGCCATTAAGCGGAAATAGAAAATAGCATGATGAATTATTTACTAGATACTAATATTGTTTCTCTTGCGGCCAAGCAAAATCGTCAAATACTTCAAGTCAAATACTTCAAAATATTGCAATAATTGACGCCCAAGAATCAAATATCTGCATAAGTTGTATTACTTATTTTGCAGTGTGCCGAGGTTTTTAGCGGTTGATGCTCCTCAACAACGAGAACGATTCAACAAATAAATTTATTTTTTTGTGACAAAGGTTACAAATCCTTTATGGTTATAAAAAGACGGGTTTTCTATCGGTTTTCACCTATATTATAATAGGTTTAATTACTTAAATTAAACCTAGTTTAAACCTATTTAAAAATCATATCCCCCAAATTCTTCACCCTTCAAATCTGATAATTTTTTGGCCTCATCCTCCTCATCAGTAGGCATAAAGTTATTCATAAAATTATTAGGCGAACGCCCATTTTCTGCCCAAGATAACGGTTGCGGCATTGCGACTGTTTCTACAACCTCTTCGACCGTATCAGAAAAATCTTCAACTTCTAATGATATGTCGTTCATCGGCTCCGAAGATTGCTCTATTCTATCCCGATAAAAATTATCCTCATCCTCAAAATCTGCGACCACGGTGCCGTCAAACATATCCGCCAATTTTTGGGCAGCGGCGATCGCCTCTGACTCGTCCACATAAACTTTTGTCGTACAAACTTTTGTCGTTGACTGCGGTCGAGACGGCGTAGTTTGAGTTGGCCTTTGCGCGGGCAAACTTTGACGCCCTGCTGACACAGGCGCCGGTTGTGGGGTCGGAGATGTCGCTGCCGGTGTCGCTGCCGGTGGCTGAACCGGGGCAGTGGGCAACGACCTTTGTGGTTGACTGGTTGCCGCTGCTGGGGTCGCCCTGTCTCCAGAGACTTCGAGACGAACTTGGATCGCCCTTCCCAGAACTTGAGTAAAAGCAGCTTTAATTTGTGGCAATTTCGGTTCAGCCGCAATTTTAATCAGGTTTTGCGATCGAAAACCCAATCTAACTTCATGTTCTTGAACCGAAACCAAGGTTCCGTGTTGTTTTAATAGGGCTTGGCTGGGCAAAGGAAGATGGGCAAGTACCTGTTGCCATAAAGACTGCAAATCATTCAAGTCAGCCGGACTATTCGGCACTTGTCGGGCCTGGGTTTCTGGCTTCGGTTGATAAGTTTGTGGGGCTGGAGTTGCCGCCACCGCAGGGGTTTGACCGTAAGACCGCTCCCCAGCTTGGGGTTGACTGACTGGGGTTGCCGGAGTTGGAGTTGCGGCAACGGGCTGATAGCTAGGCTGTGTTCCCGGTTGCGGGGAAACCGCCCGTGGACTGGGACTGGCGACAACTTGCTGCGTCACATTCAAAGCAGAAGGCAACAATCCTAATAAAGCCACTTCCAACCACAAACGGGGCTGCGTAGTATTTTTAATTTGCGCTTCACAAGCCCGCAAATGTTGTTGACCTTGCAATATTTTCCCCAAATCTTGAGTTTGGGCAAATTGGCGTAATTCTGCCCAAGTTGTCGGGGTAATCGCTACCAAATCCGCGCGATCGCCCGCAGTTTTCGCAATCAACAAATCCCGGTAAAAACTGGTCAGGTTTTGCAACACCACCAAAGGTTCTCGACCCCGATCCATAATTGCCCGCACCCGGTCAAGCACCGCCTCTGGATGATCCGCAGCGATCGCCTGCAACAACTGCATCAAATCTTGCTCAGGAACAGCCCCAACCAAATGCCAAACTTGCGCAAGCGTCACCTCACCGGGCAACAAACTAAGCTGATCCAGCATACTTTCCGCATCTCGCAATCCTCCCTGGGAAATTTGCGCCACAGCCAGCAATGCTTCCGGGGTAATATTAATACTTTCCTTCGCCGCAATATGCTGTAAATGCTGCACCATTGCATCCAAAGGAATGCGCCGAAAATCAAAGCGTTGACAGCGAGAAATAATCGTCGGCAAAACTCGTTGTGGGTCTGTTGTTGCCAACACAAATACCACATGACTGGGCGGTTCCTCCAAAGTTTTTAACAACGCATTAAAAGCAGAAGCACTCAAAGAATGGCATTCATCAATAATATAAACTTTGTAGCGGCATTGTACCGGGGCAAATTGCGCTCGCGAAATCAACTCGCGAATATTATCAACTCCCGTATTACTTGCCGCATCAATTTCAATCACATCCAAGGATGAACCATTAGTAATACTGCGACAAACTTCGCAAACTCCACAAGGTTGATCCGTCGGACTATCACCCTTCAGACAGTTGAGAGATTTCGCTAAAATTCGCGCACTGGAAGTCTTACCGGTGCCTCGTGGTCCAGCAAACAAATAAGCTGGAGCAATTTTTTTCAATTTCAGCGCATTACTCAAGGTAGTGGCGATCGCCTCTTGACCAACTAAATCGGCAAAAGTTTGTGGACGATACTTATGATGTAGTGGTTCGTAGGACATAATTAGCTCAAAGAAGGCGAAAACAACCGGAAAATCTATATATAGATCGATATGAAGAACGGGAAGGGGCAGAGGAGATGAGGGGATGAGGGGCACAGGAGAGAGAAAAGAGAAGAGAGAGTTTTCATTAATCTATGCATCTATGCATCATTAGCATCCTCTTTGCTCTTTCCTCTTTGCTCTTTCCTCTTTCCTGTTGCAATAGTGCCTTTTGTCTGTTCAGCGACTTAATCTTGCGCTCATTAGTTATATAATTAAAATGCGCTGCCGATAATCCTTGCATTTTTTCAGTAAAATTAGTAAAAATTAATGCCCTCCCAGGTTTAGATCCGGGTAGATCAACAATATTAAGGTTCAACCAACAGATGTAACAGTAAACGCGGTAAGATATTTAAGATACAATTTGGACTAGAAAGCCGATCTTGGTGACAAAGCGTGCTAAAGACCCTTTTAACTGACTTCCGCATTATATTCGATCGCGACCCTGCCGCTCGCAACTGGCTAGAGGTACTGTTTTGCTACCCTGGACTGCAAGCCCTACTATTTCACCGTTTCGCTCATTGGCTGTATGTGGTGGGAATTCCGTTTATCCCCCGCTTAATCTCTCACCTCTCTCGATTTATCACCGGGATCGAAATTCACCCCGGCGCCCAAATTGGCCAAGGTGTATTTATTGACCACGGCATGGGGGTGGTGATTGGAGAAACGGCCATTGTAGGCGACTATTGCCTCATCTACCAAGGTGTCACCTTGGGAGGCACCGGCAAAGAAAGTGGCAAACGTCACCCCACATTAGGGGAAAACGTAGTCGTCGGGGCTGGGGCAAAAGTGCTCGGTAACATTCAAATTGGCAACGATGTCCGCATTGGGGCTGGTTCCGTCGTCCTGCGGGACGTGCCTTCTCATTGCACCGTGGTCGGAGTTCCTGGTCGGGTTGTCTTTCGGTCTGGGGCCAAAGTTAACCCCTTGGAACATGGGCAACTGCCTGATTCTGAGGCTAATGCAATTCGGGCTTTAGTCGATCGCATTGAAGCCTTAGAAAAACAACTAGAAAGTTTACAAACACAAAAACCAGTGGCGCTTGCCTCGATTAAAGCAAATAAGTTAGACATCTTAGACTCTAATCGAGAAGCCTTAGAAGCGGCAATGCAATTATCGCTCGATCCAGAATTAGCCCCTAAATGTTTAATCAAAAATAAAGCGATCGAGCAGTTCTTAGACGGTGCCGGGATTTAATCAAAAACCCAGCATCGCTGCGGAAGATAAAATTATTGTTTGTTGTTGTTGTTTGTTGGTGGTTGTTAGTTGTTTGTTGGTGGTTGGTGGTTGTTAGTTGGTGGTTGGTTGTTAGGGAGATGTTTGTCAAACAACAATCAACAGATGACTAACCACTAACAACAAATAACAACAACCAACAACCAACAACCAACAACAAATATAAAAAATATAAAATATTACCAAGAATCAGACTGATGCTCTACCTTCGTAATATGAAACCCTCCATTCATAATTTCCACACCCGTGAGAGTAGAATACTCCCGATAACTATCTTGAGATTTATGCCAAGGCAACTTCACCGTAAATGTACTTCCTACACCCACGGTACTTTGGACAGATATCTCCCCACCATGTAAATAAACACAACTTCTAACAATAGAGAGTCCCAACCCACTGCCGGGAATATTTTCGATATTATTACCTCGATAAAACATCTCAAAAATTTGAGTTTGTTCGGCGGTGGGAATACCAATCCCATGATCTTTCACCCGCAAAACAATTTCTGCGTCATCCGTAGCATCAATTTCCAAAACAACCGACCCGCCCTGGGGAGAATACTTAATGGCATTCCATAATAAATGATTTAAAATTTGCTTGAGCAAATCCTTATCAAATAACCCATAAATATGGGGTTCTTCTGAGCTATTATTTAGGTGAATCAGCACATTTATCTGATGTTTTTTTTCTTGGGCAATTACTTTGGTTCTATTAATATAAAAAATTAAGTTTTTCACAAATTCATTAGAAAATTCACATAGATCTAACCAAACTGGATTAAAATTTAAATTGCCAGTTTTGACATCCTCCATTAAAATTACATCATTTAACATTTGGGTCATGTATTCTGCCGCGCTTTGGAGACGTTCTACATGACTTAGCGCATTCTCTTTCTGCAACTGTTCTACATAAAATTCTAGCAAATCTGCGGAAGATAAAATCGTCGCCAAAGGAGTTCTAAACTCATGGGAAACCATCGTTAAAAAGCGAGATTTTAAGTAATTAATTTCCTGCTCATGTTCTAGGGATTGACGCAAATAAGCTTCTAATTGCTTGCGTTCGGTGATATCGGTTTCTGAACCAGCCATGCGACAAGGTTGACCATTGCTATCTCTTAAAGTATCACCTCGCGCCAAAAACCACCGCCAAGTTCCATCTTTATGTAGGCGGCGATATTCTACTTCATACTGACTGGTTAACCCGGCTAAGTGATTTTCTAGAACTACTTGTACTCGTTCTCGATCGTCGGGATGAATCAGTTTTTGCCATTCTTCCCAATTGGGAATAATTTCATTATTAGTATAGCCCAGCATGGCTTTTAAATTCGTGGCCACATAAAGCTGATTATTTTTGATATCCCAATCCCAAACTCCAACTTCTCCCGCGCTTAAAGCTAAGGCATAACGTTGTTCGCTTAATCGCAATGCTTGATTAATTTTTTGCTCTTTTAGAGCGTAACGAATTGAGTGCTCTAAAAGGGTCACATTAAGTTCACTTTTATTAAAGTAATCCGTGGCACCAGCCTCTGTAAGTTCTTCGATTTCTCTGGATTTTAGATGAGCGGATTCTGTGAAAATAAAAATTGGCTGAGTACAACCTTTTTTTCTCGACTCTTTTAAAAGCTGTAATCCCGAAGATGAATCAGGCTCTAATTCTCGATTGATTAGATAGATATCAGATTGATTGTTAATGGCATTTTCTAAACCTTCTGCATAATTATTAATCCAGTTTAAATTCACTCTAAAATTAGATATTTGCTCGAAAATACCTTGAAGTATTTGATAATTGTATGAGTTTTTATCTATTAGTAAAATATTTAATTTTTTTTGATACATAAGATTCGATTTATTTTGATAGACTACTGGTGTGAATATCATGGTGGGGATATGTTTGGCTTTTAAAAATGATTTCGAAAAGATAATTGTGATAAATATTATAAAATTATAAAAATTTACAATAATGTATTTAAAACTATGATTTGGCTCTGCACCTATGTCTCAGCTTGTTTTCGGGAAAAGATAGAAAAGTTTCCAGAATGAGTTAAGTAAGTTCTAAACGATTTCTAAACCCTGGCCTATTTGGATATTGCCTCCCCGGATCACCTCTGCTACCACCCCAGTTTGTAAATGACCAAATTGTTCGGTAAGCAGGCGACATAACGGCAAATCCCGATCGCCCGTTTCTGGGTTCACTTCAATGTTGACACAGCGACCAATCCGGGCAGAAACCAGTATCCGACTTTCCCCAAGATATAACTCTTTTCCTACCCAGTCAAACTCACTCCAAGGAGCAACCCCGTCTACCACGATATTCGGGCGAAATCGGCGAATATCTACTTCTGCACCCACGCAACGGCTAATTTCATCCATAGTAGCTTGACTGATAATAGAAATATGTCCAGACCGGCGATCGCTATAACGAGTTTCTCCGGTACTTGTTCCCACCAACTGCACTGGAGAATGCTGAGGATGACGGGCTTTTTCCGTAGGTTTTAATCCAGCCAAATAGCCAGTAAAAAAAGCACTAATTGCCGCCCGTCCTTGGGGGGTATTGGTGGCAGCCACCAACAGAGGCGAAGAACTTTGACCAATGCTAACTCTGAGGATGGCATTTTCTGGGTCATAAGTACATTTTAACCGAGCTAAACCCGGCCAGTCATTCTGCACTGCAAAGTGTTTTTTACTCCGCCAGGGCAAGGTTTCCGGGGAAGCAATTTCCTCAGTATCCACAAACATTAAAGCAAAAGCCCGATCGCCTTTAATCCCATATCCAGGAATCAACACAGGGCGATGCGCGAAAGCAGATCCCTCACGGTAATCACACTTTTGAGGAGTCAGACCTTTAATCGGGTGAATAAATAACTGTGTAACCGTTGCCTGGGACATATTTCCGGGGATGTTTGACGATAGGATTTGGCATTTCCTTCTCCGAGAAGATTTGTGGCCTCTCAAAATAAAAAAAACCGACAAACCCACTCACGAGAAGCTACGTCAACGAAATTATTGACGACTCACTGCCGAAGTTTGAGATTTACTACCCTCTCCACCCAAGCTGGAAAAATAGAAACTACCTACGGTAAATAAAAATACCACATAGCCAACCGCTTGAGCCAAATAGAGATGAGAGCGATAGCCAAATAAAGCCTTAAGAATCATACCAGGAAACTGGCGATCGGAAAGAAATTCGCTAGTATCCCACACCATTGGGCCGAGGAGACAGGAGCCAGAACTAGAAAAGCACAATCTCTGATACTGAGAATTAATCTCAGATAAAATCATCGCCGCATTGTCAATATTTTTTAACGCGGAAATCACCAATCCAGAGACAATCAAGAGTAACAAGATGCCCATGAGTTGAAAAAATAGCCGCAGGTTAATCCTCACCCCTCCTTGGAACATTAAAAATCCGATCGCTACGGCACCAAGCAAGCCTAACAATGCCCCGATCGCCGGTGTCCATCCTTGCTGAAACTGAGCCACAATAAATAAGACCGTTTCAAATCCTTCCCGTAATACCGCGATAAAAATTAAGGTGAATATGCCCCAACCGGCTTGCCCATGTTTCAGACCAGATTTTAGAGATGGGGCTTGAATCGCTGAAGCAACCGCAGTTTCGATTTCCCCTTTTAAAGATTTAGCTTGTTGAGTCATCCAAATCAGCATCCAACTCAGCATGGCGATCGCCACCAAACAAAATCCCGCCTTGAGCAAAGACTCCACCACTGGGGCATAAAGTTGCTCGGACTGACTCAGGGCGAATAAAATCCCACTAAATAGCCAACCCACTAAGGCACTGACCATAACTCCAGTCACAACGCCACTGTAAACCCAAAGGTTCAAATCACTGGCTTGAGCTTTTTTCAAACAAGCCAGGACAATTCCCACCACCAGGGCTGCTTCCACCCCTTCTCGCAGGGTAATCACAAAAGTTGGTAAGGCCGCACTAAAATCCATAGTTCGATCATTTTGGTTGACTTGGTTGACTAAGAAAATTCTAAAGCAACAGGCAAGTTTGTAAAGATTTATGGATCCCAATTTAATGGATCCCAATTTAATGGTAAGATCATTCCCATCACCACAATTCCGACCGAATTTGCGGAAATAATTAACAATTAATAGTTGACAATTGACTAAATTATCAATTACCAACTATTAGTTATCAATTATCAAAAACCGATTCGTCAGGACTGAGGGGTGGTTTATGGGAGATGGTGTGGTGACTTATGTATTGAAAGTTAGCCGCACATCCCCATCTAATTGTGTCAGAGGGCACAGAAACTACCGTAGGGGCATCCCGAATTGCCCAAATCTTACACCAAAGATATAGACGGTGCGTAAGTCCTGTGCATTTAATGATTCGGACAGAATGCGAGTTTTTTTGAGATCAACGACTAATGTCTAACTCTACAAATATGACGGCTCCTGCCTCTGGAGATACGGATAAAAAGCTGTCAAAGCTGGAAGCACTCAAAGAGCGGAGTAACTTCTTGCGAGAACCTGTAGCCAGTGAATTGCTTCTGGATACCAATTACTTTACAGAAGATGCAGTTCAAATTCTGAAGTTTCATGGTTCTTATCAGCAAGACAATCGTGATCATCGGGTAAAAGGGCAAGAAAAAGATTATCAAATGATGTTGCGAACCCGATCTCCCGGTGGATTTATTCCCCCTCAACTTTATCTCACTTTGGATCGCTTATCGGATCAATATGGGAATCATACTCTGCGAGCCACCACTCGCCAGGGTTTTCAACTGCACGGCATTCTCAAGAAAAATCTGAAAAGCGCGATCGCGGAAATTGTCCGCAATATGGGGTCAACCCTAGGGGCTTGTGGCGATTTGAATCGCAACGTCATGGCACCTCCAGCCCCTTTTCACAATCGCCCAGAGTATGACTATGCCTGGCGCTATGCCAACAATATCGCCGATTTACTCACCCCTCAAAGCGGCGCTTATTATGAGATTTGGCTAGATGGGGAAAAAGTTATTAGTGGGGAAGAAAATCCCGCTGTTAAAGAAGCCCGCCGCCATCAGAATAATGGGACTCTGTTTGAGAATAGCCCAGAACCCATCTATGGCACTCAATATATGCCTCGGAAGTTCAAGGTTTGCGTGACCGTACCGGGAGATAATTCCGTAGATATTTATACCCAAGACCTTGGCTTAGTAGTCATTTCTGACGAACAGGGTAAATTAATGGGATTTAACGTCCTCGCGGGCGGTGGTTTAGGTCGGACTCATAATAAAGAGGAAACTTTTGCCCGGTTAGCGGATCCGATTGGTTATGTAGCCAAAGAAGATGTCTATGAGTTGGTGAAAGCGGTTGTCGCTACTCAAAGGGATTATGGCGATCGGCAAAACCGCCGTCATGCGCGGATGAAATATCTGATTAATGACTGGGGCGTGGAAAAATTCCGTGCCACCGTAGAAAGCTACTTTGGCAAAAAACTCGAACCCTTTAAACCCTTACCCGAATGGAAGTATGAAGACTTTCTCGGTTGGCACGAGCAAGGGGATGGGTTGATGTTTCTGGGCATTTCTATTGAAAATGGCCGAATTTTGGATCGCGGTGATTTTAAACTCAAAACCGCTTTGCGGGAAATTGTCGAGAAGTTTAAGATGCCCATGTTGGTCAGTCCCCATCAAAATGTGATTCTCTACGATATTAAACCCGCGAACCAGCAGGAAATTAAACAAATTCTCCAAGGCTATGGGATCAAAACCGAAACGGAAATCGATCCCCTAGTGCGGACAGCAATGGCTTGTCCGGCGTTGCCCACTTGCGGATTAGCCATCACAGAGTCAGAACGCGCCATCCCCGGAGTTTTAGAAAGAATTCGGGCTTTGCTAAATAAACTAGGGCTATCCCAAGAGCAATTTGTGATCAGAATGACAGGGTGCCCAAATGGCTGTGCGCGTCCTTATGTGGCAGAATTAGGGTTTGTCGGCAGTGCCCCAGAAACCTATCAAATTTGGCTCGGTGGCTCCCCCAGCCAAACCCGACTGGCTCAACCCGTGATTGACAAGCTACATATTGATTACTTAGAGGCATTCCTAGAGCCGATTTTGGTTAATTTTAAGCAAAATCGACTCTCTGCCGGTGAGAGTTTTGGCGATTTTTGCCATCGCATTGGACTCGACACCATTCGTGAACTTACTGCCTCTTATCAGCAAAATACTCCTGTAACTAGCAACAAAATGACTACCGAATTATTGACTGCTCCCGTTGACAAAGACTTGACTCCCAGCAGCGAAACTACTTCCGCAAGGGTCGTCGCTCAAGGTTCTGAGGAACAGGAAAGAGAACGTCGCCCCCGTCGTCGCGTCAACCTCAGCGAAGATATTTATCACCGCCTGAAAAATGAAGCCGCCCGTCAAGGCAAACCTATGAGCGAACTAGCCGCAAATGCTCTGGAAGCTTTCCTCGCTAGTCAACAATCGGCGGATTAGGTTGATAATTAACAATTGATAATTGATAATTGATAGTTGATAAATTTATTTAAATGTTAATTGTCAATTATCAATTGTTAATTGTTTTCCCCCGCTCCAGAAGCTCCGAAAGCTCCTCCGCTCCGAAAGCTCCGAAAGCTCCCCCCGCTCCGAAAGCCCCTTCATGTCTCAATTACAAAGAATCGCGATCGCACAAGCCCAAATTCAAGGTCAGCAAATATTGCTCACCGCCGAACAACAGCACTATCTGATGCGAGTGCTGCGGTTGAAAATAGGCGATCGCTTTATTGCCATCGCTCCTCAAGGGGGCTGGTGGTTGTCGGTACTCCAAGAAAACAATGGCCTTGACTATGGCCAAATTATTGAACCGATCGCCATTGCCACGGAATTACCTGCTACCGTTTCCTTAATTGTGGCTATGCCCAAAGGAAATGGCTTAGAAGAGATAGTGCGTCAAACTACGGAACTCGGTGTGAGTGCGATTTATCCGGTAATGAGCGATCGCAGCCTGCTCAAACCTAGTCCCCAAAAAATTCAACGGTGGCGCCGCATTGCCCAAGAAGCCGCCGAACAGTCAGAACGAGCAAAAGTTCCGACAATTTTTGAGCCAATTTCTTTGGCTGAATACTTATCACAAATTTCTCAGTTTTCAAGTAGGGGCGAACAGCCGTTTGCCCCTACCCTAACCCAGGAAAGTTCGGGGGGATCTGACGCTCAGAAATATACTCAAGAATATACTCAGAAATATACTCAAAAATATATCTGTGTGGCTCGTGGGGATAAACCACATTTACTCAAAACTTTGCAAGGATCTGACCTTAAATCTGAAGCAAATCCCCAAATTGCGCTGGCCACAGGGCCAGAAGGCGGCTGGACAACCACAGAAGTTGAACAGGCGACGAGGGCAGGTTTTCAGCCGGTTTCATTAGGCGATCGCGTCCTCAGAGCAGTTACCGCGCCCCTGGTCGCCTTATCCCTAGTCGCTGCTTACTTAGAAAGTGATATGGTGGGCAGCGGATAAGTTGACTATTTTATTTGAAATAGTTATTTTATCCGTTGCCACGTTGCCCATCCGTTGCCAACTAAACAAGAAACCGGGTTTCTTTTTCCACTAAAAAAACCCGGTTTCCGACCTATATATTTCTAATTAATTGTTTTATTTATTTCTCATCTGGCTGGCCATATCTAAGAAAGTTTTCATATTAGGACCAGGACGGCGACGGGGGGTATTACTGGGCATCAAATATTGAGTAGCAAACCCACCCACGGGTTCCGCAGCTTTTGCCGGGGCTGGGGCAGGGGCTGGGGCAGGGGC